>JGI25327J35509_1000947_pt1 | contig 23689 bp, 18 predicted proteins | sample HigsolmetaAR202D_FD_35509 | JGI IMG/M metagenome (IMG submission 35509)
TCACGGAGCAGCCGACACAGGCGGCCAAGCAGCCGACACGTCCGCGCTCATTGCCCGAACCGCCCTAAAGTTTCCCGGCCTTGATCAGCAACGCAGACTGGCCACGTGTGCTGAGCGGAAAACGCTTCGGCTGGGATGGCGCAGATGTTCAGAACGTCGCCACAGCGCAGCGCTGTATGAAGCAGCAGAATGGTGCCGGTCTCGATATCGGCCCAGCGGTCTGTTCCGCCGGCGCATGGCTGATGCCGCCGATGGAGGGCACGAAGATGAGGCATTGTGACACCGGCCGGCCAGCACCACCGCCTCACCACAGTCTCAAGAGCGGGCCGTCGTTCCCATAGAACGGGTCGGTTCTCGGCCGTGGCACCTGCGCCACCACGTCGCGCGGGACCTTGCTGCGCAGGATCGTGTAGTTTTCCTGACCCTTCGGGTAGGCTCCCACCACCAGGAAGTCCGCGCTTGCCGACAACCGTTTGTGCCCGGTTCCCGCAGGCAGCACCAGAAGGTCGCCGACCTCAATTCTCAGGCGTTCTCCGCTCTCGCCGCCGAGCTGCACTTCGGCGCTTCCGCGCGCCACGCCGAGCGCCTCGTGGGCGTCGGGGTGAAAGTGGTGATAGCCGAAGATGCCGTTGCGCCAGATGCCGCGCCAGCCGTTCTGCGCGAAGCGCTCCTCGAACGCCCTGTCCATTCCGGCCTCATCTTGGGCGAACACACCCGCATAGATGAGCACCGGGAAGCTCGGGTGGTTGGGCATCTCCACATCTTCCTCAAGATGCAGGATTCTGGGCTCGATCACGTTCGTCATGGCTGTTCAACGGCACGCGCCGGAAAAGGTTCTCTTTGCTTCAATATAGCTGTGCTCGGCGCAGCCGTGCCAGCTGCCGGGGCGCATGCGCATTCAGCGGGCGGGCGAGGGCGGCAAAATTCGGGCCGGTCTTGCGGGAAGCCGCTTGAGGTGCCATCCGTGCCGGATATGCTATCGTCGCCGGACTCGGAGGGCGCTCATGGACATCAGGCATTTCGATCGCATCGGCAATGGCGGACTTGATTTCACCGAGCTTGGCTTCGGAACGGCGCCGCTCGGCAATCTTTACCGCGCCATCTCCGACGAAGAGGCGCATCTCGTGCTGGAGGCGGCATGGGAGACCGGCAGCCGCTACTACGACACCGCGCCGCTTTACGGTCTCGGCCTCTCCGAAACGCGGCTCAACCGCTTCCTGCGCGGCAAGAAGCGCGACGACTACGTGCTTTCCACCAAGGTGGGCCGCCTTCTGAAGGTGTGCGCGCCGGAGGAGCGCACGGGNATCGGCAAATTCTTCGACACCCCGTCCCGCCGCGAGGTCTATGACTACACCTATGACGGGGTGATGCGCTCCTTCGAGGCTTCGCTGGAGCGGCTCGGGGTCGATCGGATCGACATCCTCTTCGCGCACGATCTCGACATCTTCAATCACGGCTCGCAGGAAGCCCTGCAGGAGAAGCTCGACGAGCTGATGCGCTCGGGCTATTACGCGCTGCTTTCCCTGCGCGATCAGGGCGTCATCAAGGCCTTCGGCGCGGGCGTGAACGAATGGCAGCCCTGCCAGTGGATGGCGGAGCGGGGCGATTTCGACCTGTTTCTGCTGGCCGGCCGTTACACGCTTNTAGAGCAGGAGGCGCTCGAAACCTTCCTGCCGCTCTGCGAGCAGCGCGGCATNGGCATCGTGCTCGGCGGCCCCTACAACTCCGGCATTCTCGCGACCGGCGCTGTGCCCGGCGCGTATTACAACTACGACACCGCGCCGCAGGAGATACTGAATCGGGTGGCGCGCATCGAGGCGGTCTGCCAGCNCCATGGCGTGCGGCTTATCGAGGCGGCACTGCGCTTCCCGCTCAAGCATCCGCAGGTGGTCTCGGTCATCCCCGGCGGCCAGAGCGTCGAGCAGGTGAAGAGCAACCGCCAAATTCTTGACGCCCGCATTCCCGCTGGACTCTGGGCGGAGTTGAAGGCGGAAGAGCTGATGCGACAGGACGCACCGACGGAATAGGGGCCGCTTGCGCTCAAAGCCTCTGTGTGGTCGATACGAAGGCTGCGCCGCGCCGGCCGGAAGAGGGAGGAAAGCATGCTCAAGGGGATCGATCCCATTCTCAACGCTGATGTTCTCTACGCCCTGCGCTCCATGGGCCATGGCGACGATCTCATCGTTTGCGACACCAATTTCCCGGCCGAGTCTGTCGCGCGCCAGACGGTGCTCGGGCGTCTCCTGCGCATCGACGCAAGCGCGCCGCGGGTCGTGCGCGCCATCCTTTCCGTCATGCCGCTCGACTCTTTCGTGGAGCATCCCGCGATGCGCATGGAAGTGGTGGGCAAGCCGGACGAAATCCCCGCNGTTCAGGCTGAGGTGCAGGCGGAGATCGACAGGGCCGAGGGGCGCTCCTGGCCCATGGGTTCCATCGAGCGTTTTGCCTTCTACGATCTCGCCAAAAAGTCCTTCTGCGTGGTGCAGACGGGCGAGTGCCGCTTCTACGGCTGTTTCGTGCTCAAGAAAGGCGTCATTCCGCCCGAGGCGGAATANGGCGNCACGTCCATNGCTGGCAAGGGCGTNGCCATTCTCGGCATCTTCGTGGCCGATCTGGCCTTTCGCGCCGGGCGGATGCCCGGTATGGGCGAGACCATCGCTGGCTCCGGCTTCAAGATGGGGCCGGGCGGCAAGGGCTCCAACCAGGCGGTCGCCGCCGCGCGCGTGGGCGCCGAGGTCGCCTTCATCTCGCGGATCGGCACGGACGCCTTTGGCAATATCGCGCTAAGCACTTGGGAGAAGGAGGGCATCCGGCCGCATTTGGCCGTCTCGGACAATGTGACCTGCGGCCTTGGTCCGGTCGAGGTCATTGGCGCACGTCTCGCGCTCAAATTCGATCCCAGGCACCTCCATGCCTTCGATCGTGAGGGCGGGTGCATCGAGGACCGTCTGCAGACGGCGGATGCTTGACGCTGCGTCGAAACGGGACCAAGTTCCACGCAGCAGGATGCCGGGACACCCTTATGCTTGCCGATTTTTGCGCGGCAGCTTATGGCTTTCCGGCGTGGTCCTCGGGCCTTTCAGCCGGGGGACGATGATGCGGTGAGGGGCCTCCCGCAGCAATCAGCCAGGGAAGATCATGAACGACCTCAGCCAACGTCCGCCCTTTCTCCGCCTCTCCGACGAGGACAATATCGCCGTAGCGGCGCGCGCCATCGAAAAGGACACCGAACTTCCCGGGGGCGTGCGGGCCGTCGCGCGCATCCCGTTTGGCCACAAGGTCGCGCTTGCTGCGATCGCGCCTGGCGAAGCGGTGCGGAAGTTCGGCCAGATCATCGGCTTTGCCAAGACGCCCATCATGCCCGGCGAGTGGGTGCACGAGCACAATATCGAAATGCACGACTTCGAGCGGGATTACCGCTTTTGCGAGGAGGCGCGGCCCGTGAACGTGCTGCCGCCCGAGGAGCAGGCAACCTTTCAGGGCTACCGCCGCGCGAACGGCAAGGTCGGCACGCGCAACTATATCGGCATCCTGACGAGCGTGAACTGCTCGGCCTCCGTCGCCCGCTTCATCGCCGAGGCTGCCAACCGCTCCGGTCTGCTCGATGACCATCCCGAAATCGACGGCGTGGTCGCCTTCACCCATGGCACGGGCTGCGGCATGGCCGCTTCGGGCGAAGGCTTCGATCTTTTGAAGCGGACCCAGTGGGGCTATGCGGCCAATCCCAATCTCGGCGGCGTGCTCGTGGTGGGGCTCGGCTGCGAGGTCTTTCAGATCGCTCGCTTCAAGGAGCTCTATGGCATCGAGGAGAGCGACACGTTCCGCACCATGACCATTCAGGAAACGGGCGGCACGCGGCGCACCATCGAAGCGGGGCTTGAGCGCCTGAAGGAGATGCTGGGTGCGGTGGCCGCCGCTAAGCGCGAGACGGTGCCCGCCTCCGAAATCAAGCTGGCGCTGCAATGCGGCGGCTCCGATGGCTATTCGGGCATCACCGCCAATCCGGCGCTCGGCGTGGCCGCTGACATTCTGGTGCAGAACGGAGGCACGGCGGTGCTGGCCGAAACGCCGGAAATCTATGGCGCCGAACATCTTCTGACCCGCAGGGCCATTTCCCGCGAGGTCGGCGAGAAGCTGGTCGAGCGCATCCGCTGGTGGGAGGAATACACCGCCCGGCACAGGGGCGAGATGAACAACAATCCCTCGCCCGGCAACAAGGCGGGCGGGCTTACGACAATTCTCGAGAAGTCGCTGGGCGCGGCGGCCAAGGGCGGCTCCACGCCGCTCATGGCGGTCTATGAATATGCNGAGCTCATCACCGAGAAGGGCTTCGTGTTCATGGATACGCCGGGNTACGACCCGGTTTCGGCGACCGGCCAGGTGGCGGGCGGCTGCAATGTCATCTGCTTCACGACCGGCCGGGGTTCGGCCTATGGCTGCAAGCCCACGCCTTCGATCAAGCTTGCCACCAACACCCCCATGTATCAGCGCATGGAGGAGGACATGGACATCAACTGCGGCGATATCCTCGACGGGGTGCCGCTGCAGGAAAAGGGCCGCCAGATCTTCGAGGAAATCCTCGCCGTGGCCTCCGGCAAGCGCACCAAGTCCGAACTGCTNGGCTATGGCGACAACGAATTCGTGCCCTGGCAGATCGGCGCGGTGATGTAGCCACGCCTCTCACTGCCGNAAGCCAAGGCAGCCAGCCAGCACACGTCCCTGATAGCCTCTCCTCGGCTGCCGGATGAGGCCAGCACGTCTACGCGGAAACGCGCAAGGCGGAACAGGCACAGCCTGGGGCGNAGGCCTTTCTCTTCTCTGCGAATACCCTAAGCCGCCTTCGCCCGCTCCGGGAACAGCTTCAGAAGCCCGTCTTCGGACGCTTCCGCGATGCCCCGCTCGGTAATGAGGCCGGTGACGAGCCGGGCCGGGGTAACGTCGAAGGCCGGGTTTGCCGCAGGCGTGGCATCGGGCGAGATGCGGACCTGCGTGACCTTCCCGTCGGCCGTCCGTCCCCAGACATAGGACACCTCGTCCGCCGAGCGCTCCTCGATGGGGATTTCCTTCACGCCGTCGCGTACCGTCCAGTCGATGGTGGGCGAGGGCAGGGCAACATAGAAGGGCACGCCGTTGTCGCGCGCCGCCAGAGCCTTGAGATAGGTGCCGATCTTGTTGCACACGTCTCCCGTGGCAGTCGTCCGGTCCGTGCCCACGATCACCATGTCCACCATGCCGTGCTGCATCAGGTGCCCGCCGGCATTGTCAACGATCAGCGTGTGCGGCACGCCGTGCCCGGCCATCTCCCAGGAGGTGAGATGTGCCCCCTGGTTGCGCGGGCGCGTCTCGTCCACGTAGACATGGACGGGAATGTTTTCCTCCATCGCCAGGTAGATGGGCGCGGTGGCTGTGCCGTAGTCCACCGTGGCGAGCCAGCCAGCATTGCAGTGGGTAAGGATGTTGACAGGCTCGCCCGGCTTCTTCCGCGCCGCGATCTGCCTGATGATCTCGAGTCCATGCCTGCCGATGGCCCGGTTGAGCTCCACGTCCTCGTCCGCGATCTCGGCCGCTAGCCTGTAGGCGGCGGCGGCGCGCTCCTTCTCGGGAAGGGGCCGCAGGCGGTTGCGCATCTCGTCCAGCGCCCAGCGGAGGTTGATGGCCGTGGGACGCGTGGCATGCAGCCTCTCCCACACGTCGTCGAGCGCCGCGTCCGAGGGGTCCTCGCGCATGCGGATGGCGACGCCATAGGCCGCCGTCACGCCGATGAGCGGCGCCCCGCGCACCCACATGTCGCGGATCGCAGTGGCGATGCCTTCCACCGTACGCACGTTCTCGATGCGGAATTCATGGGGCAGCCAGCGCTGGTCGATAAGGTCCACCGACCAGCCGTCCTCGTTGAGCCAGATCGTGCGGTAGTGCCTGGTCCCGACCTTCATGGCTTACCTCCTGTTTTCTGAATCGAGCATCCGGGCCAGCGCGTGAAGCTCGCCGAACGAGGTGATGCGCTCTCGGTTAACGGCGATGTGCCGCCCGAACGTCAGGGCCGGCGCCTCGCATGCCGCCCGCAACCCGGTGTCGTCGATGATCTCAAAGTCCGCATTATGGGCAAGGCCCAGAATGCGCCTGTGGATTTCCACCCCGGCAAAGCCCAGCATCTCCGTCCAGATGTCGTGCAGGACGTGGTTGAGGGCCTGCTCGGCGCCCAGATGGTCGCCCTGATCCTCATAGAGGCTGCGATGATAGAGCATGCCTGTCCGCTCGGTGCGCCAGAGCCTGGAGAACTCCTCGCGGAAGACCGTCCAGGTCTCCTCAATCACCTTCAACAGATAGGCGCGCATTTCCTCGCGTGAACCCTGCGCCTCGTGGCCTTTTTGCGAGAAGAAGGCCATCCAGTAATTGGCAAGCAGCATGCCCACATCGAAGGAGATGGGGCCGTAGAAGGCAAATTCCGGGTCGATGACGCGCGTGTCAGACTCCGTCACCATCACGGAGCCTGTATGCAGGTCGCCGTGCACCAGCGTCTCCGCCTTGGCTGCGAACAGGTGCTTGAGCTTCTGTGCCTCGACCTTGAGTCGCGGTCCGCGCGCAGCTCCTTCACCAGCGGATCGAGCTCCGGCGTGTGCCGGTTCATCTCCGCCGCGAAATAGGGATCGGTGAAGACGAGGTTTTCCGTGATGTCGCAAAGCTCGACATTGTCGGCAAAAAGCGCGAGGTCCTGCTTGCGCTCCCGCGCCTCCATAGAGAGGTCGGAGCCGCGGAAAAGCGTGCGGGCCATGAACAGGCCGAGATCCTCCGCGATCCTCGGAAGCTGCCAGCCCTGGATCAGCGCCCGGCGCAGGATGATGTGGGGCGAAAGATATTCCATCACTGTNAGCGCCTGCCCTTCGTCAAAGTGGTAAATCGCGGGCACGAGGCCGGGCGCGCGCTTTTCCTGCCGGACAAGGGCGTGATACTCGAAGAAGGAGCGTTTCAGCGGCAGCGGCCAGCTTTCGCCCACCAGCCGCACATAGGGCAGGGCCTGCTTGACCACCACAGCGCCCTTCTCCCCCTCCACGATAAAAACGAGATTGAGGTTGCCGTCACCCACCTCCCGCACCTTCCAGGCCGAGGGGCTGCCTCCCACGCGTTCCGCCACCGCGGCTATCGGACCCAGGCGCGCGGGGAGCGTTTCCACGGTGAGCGGCTTGAAGGCGGTCTCGTGCATGTCCTTTTTCCTCCCGGCATCCTTCCTTGCTGACCTGACATATCTTGCGCGGCGAAACCTCCCGGCAGGGCACGCGCGCACCCGGTATGTTCGCCCGTGCCGGGTGCTGCTCTTGCCTTTGCGGGGCATCCGCCGCTGTCCTTTTCCGGACGTGCGCCAGCATTNGAGATCACGCTACCAACGCTCTGTCATTTGTCAATGATGTTGACAAATGCCGGAAGGGTGTTAGCGTCTCCCCGGGGAGGACAGCCATGGCGGAAAGTCCCGTCTTTCGTATTGCCGGTCTTGCAAAATCGTTCGGCAGCAACGAGGTGCTGCGCGGCATCTCGCTGGAGCTGCGGGCGGGCGAGGTGACCGCGCTGCTGGGAGCGAACGGCGCGGGCAAATCCACCCTCGTGAAGATCATGAGCGGCGTCTATCAGGCCGATTCCGGCGAGATGACGCTGGGCGAACGCCCCTTCGCCCCGGCGACCCCCGCCGAGGCCATGCGCGCGGGCGTGGTGACGGTTCATCAGAACATCGATGACGGCGTGGTTGGCTCGCTCGACGTGGCCACCAATCTCGTGCTCGACCGGCTGAGCGGGAAGGGCGCCAGCATATTCTTCAACCCGCGCCGGGTACGCCGCACGGCGCTCGAGGTGGCGGGGCGCATGGGCCTCGACCTCGACCTGACGGCGGATGTCACGGAACTGCCGCTGGCGGACAGGCAGATGGTGGCCATCGCGCGCGCCATGGCCCACGAACCCAAGGTGATGATTCTCGACGAGCCCACGTCGTCCCTTTCGGCGCATGAGGCGGCACGGCTGTTCGAGCTGATAGACCGGCTGCGCGCCCGCGGCGTTGCCATCCTCTACATTTCCCACCGCATGTCGGACATCAGGCGGCTCGCGGATCGGATCGTGAGCCTTAGGGACGGGCAGATCGTGGGTCTGTTCGAGAGCAGGCCGCTCGACTACGAGGGCGCCGTCAACGCCATGCTCGGGCGCACGCTGCGCCAGGGCAGCGTTGTCTCGCAGGCGGCAACGCACCCCATCTTCCGGGCTGAGGGTCTGCAGCTCGTTCCGGGGGCTCGGCCGTTCTCCCTCACGCTCGGCGCAGGCGAGGTCGTGGCGGTCACCGGCCTGGTCGGCGTCGGCAAGACGCGCCTTGCTGAAATGCTTTTCGGCATCCACCGCCCGGTTGCGGGTACCATGGAGCTGGCCGGCAGCCCCTATACACCGCGAAATCCGGCCGACGCCATCCGTCAGGGCGTCTTCCTGGTGGCGAAGGACCGGGCGCGCACCGGCATAGTGCCGGATTTCAACATCTACCAGAACATGAGCCTGCCCTTTCTGCCCCGCTTTTCGCCGCTCAGCCTCATCAACAGGCGTGCCGAACGGGCGGCCGCGAAGGAGCAGATCGGCAGCCTGCGCATCGTCTGCCGGTCGGAGCGGGACGATCTTGCCACGCTCTCGGGCGGCAACCAGCAGAAGGTGATGGTGGCGCGCTGGCTGTCGCAACCCTCACGCATGCTGATCCTCGATGAGCCCTTCCAGGGTGTGGACATCGCCGCCCGGCACGACATAGCAGCGAAGCTGCGCGAAAGCGCTGCCGACCGCGCCACTTTGATTTTCCTCACAGAACTTGATGAAGCACTGGAGACGGCAGACCGGATACTCGTGATGTCGGAACATACGATCGTGGGAGAGCATCGAAACGCGCAGATCGACATGGACCGGCTGCTCGCCGAAGTGGCCGGGGCAGGGCGGCCGACGCTTTCGGAGGTGCCGGCACATGGATAGCGGGATGGCGCAGGAACCGCCGGCAAGCCTCGAAGGGCGGGAGGCGGCCCGCGCGGGTCTTTCGCCGCGCGAGATCGTCATCCGCTACGGCTTTCTCCTACTGCTGGCGGGGCTCATCGTCTTCTTCTCNCTCGCCACGCGCGGCTTTGCCTCGCCTCAGGCGGCAGTCTTCATTCTCCAGTCTGTGTCGATCACCGGCATTCTCGCTCTGGGGGTGACGGCCACACTGGTCGTCGGCGGGTTCGATCTTTCCATCGGCTCGATCGCCACCAGCGCCATGATGGCGGCGGCCTATGCCATGGTAGTGATGGAGCAGAACGCGCTGGTCGCGGTGCTCATATGCCTTGCCATCGGNGCGCTGGTCGGGCTCATCAACGGTCTCATCATCTGCTACATGCGCGTGCCNGACCTGCTTGCCACGCTCGGCATGATGTTCCTTCTGATCGGCCTGCAGCGCATTCCCACGGAGGGCCGCTCGATCGCCGCCGGGATGACTTTGCCGGACGGTTCGACNGCCGAGGGCACCTTCAGCCCCGCTTTTCTCGCGCTNGGCCGCCACCGCTTCGACGTCATCATACCGGATCTCGTGCCGTCTTCGGTGGTGGTGCTCATCGTGCTTGCGGTGGTGATCTGGTTCTTCCTCGAATACACGCGCTTCGGCCGCATGATGTATGCGGTGGGCTCCAATCCGCGCGCGGCGGAGTTCGCGGGCGCGCCGGTCAAGGCCTACAAGATCTGGGCCTATGTGATTTCCGGCGTCTTTGCCTCCATCGGGGGCATATTGCTGGCAGCGCGGCTCGGGCGCGGCGACATCGCCTCGGGAAATAATCTTCTGCTGGATGCGGTGGCGGCAGCACTGATTGGCTTTGCGGTGCTGGGTGCGGCGAAGCCCAATGCTTTCGGCACGGCGGTCGGTGCGCTATTCGTCGGCGTGCTGCTCCAGGGCCTCACGATGATGAACGTGCCCTACTACACGCAGGACTTCATAAAGGGAGCGGTGCTCGTCATCGCGCTCGTCTTCACATTNTCGTTGCTCGGCCGCAACGGCCGTTAGACCANTGGGAGGTAGCAGGAATGAGCATGACTTTCACACGTCGGGGCCTGGGCAGGCTGGGGCTTGCCCTTCTTGGGGCGAGCATGCTCGCGCCGGTATCCGCGTCTGCGCAGGATATGCCCGCGCCTTTCGACAATCCGGGCGAGGTCGAGATCGCACTTGTGCGCTATCTCTCGACCGGCGATTTCTTCCAGGCCTATCTTTCGGGCGTGGAGGCGCAGGCGAAGGCACTGGGCGTCAATCTCAGNGTCTTCGACAGCCGGCAGGATGCCGCCCTCCAGGCCGATATGGTGGATCAGGCTATCGCGCTCGGCGTGGACGGTATCATCATCCAGCACGGGCTGACCGAGTCCATGAAGGAGGCGGCGCAGCGCGCGGTGGATGCNGGCATCAAGGTCGTGGCCTTNGACGTGAACGTGGAGAACGACGCCATCCCGCAGATCGAACAGTCCGACCGCGACCTTGCGCGCTTGGCGCTTGAGCAGGCCATAAAGGATAACGGGGAGGAGTGGACCGCGGCTTATGTCTATGTGCCCGGCATCGCTCCGCTAGACCGGCGCAACGAAACCTGGGTCGAGTTCAAGGAGAAATATCCGGGGATCAACGAGGTCGCGCAGTTCGGCACGCTCGACAATCCGATCGCGAACTCCGTCGCCAACCAGGCCCGTTCGGTCCTTTCGGCCAATCCGGNCATTCAGGTCGTCTTCGCTCCTTATGACGAGTTCGCCAAGGGCGTGAAGATCGCCGTGGACGAGGCGGGNCTTTCGANCAGCATCAAGATCTACTCGGCCGACATTTCGACGGCGGACATTGCCGCCATGCGCGAGCCGGGCAGCGCCTGGGCCGCCACGGCCGCGACCAACCCCGCCGTGGTGGGCGAAGTTTCGGTGCGCGCGCTCGCCATGCTGCTTGCGGGCGAGGACCCGGGCCACAACGTCATCGTTCCGCCCACGCTGATCACGCAGAAAGACCTCAACGACCAGGATATCAAGAACATGGACGAGCTCGCGCAGAAGCTGCCGCAGTTCGCCCATGCCGACGTCGCCGTGCCGGCGTGGATGCCGCTGCCCCCGCGGGACTGATCGGGCGACTTTTCNAGGTGGAAGCAAAAAAGGGCGGCTCCGGGCCGCCCTTTCTGTTTGCTCTATCCTTCGGTCGAAAGCCGCTACGCCCCTCACCGCGTCATCCTGGAAGCAGCACCCACCACCCCGCCATCCCAGAAGCCGCGTAGCGGCTATCCGGGANCCAGTGCTTGCGTTCCATGTCGCTCTGGGTTCCGGGGGTCGCGTTCCGCTCTCCCGGGGATGACGGGGAGAAGTGGCACGGGATGGATGACGGTGTGCTTTTCCTACCTGAGCGCCGCCTCGATGTTGCCGCCGTCCACCGTGGTGACATTGGCCGTGGTGCGCTCGGCGAGCGCCTGGTGGAGGAANGCCTGCGCCACATCCTCCGCGCGGACCTCNAGGCCAAGCAGGTTGCCGCTCATGTATTCCTTCTCGGAAACACCGCGGGCCTTGGCCCGGCTCGCGATCATCTCGTCGGTGAGGAGTCCGGAGCGGATGCGGTCGGCGTTCACCGCGTTGGAGCGGATGCCCTCGGAACCATAGTCAAGAGCATACTGCCGGCAGAGGAACAGCGTGGCAGCCTTCGGCAGGCCGTAGGCGCCGAAGTTCTTGCCCGGGTTGACGGCCTGCTTCGACGTGTTGAAGAGAAGCACGCCGCCAGTCCGCTGCATGCGGAAGATGCGCACGGCGTTGCTTGCCACGCTCTGGTGAGCGAAGAAGTTGAGCTCGAAGCTNTTGCGCAGCGTCGCATCGTCCAGCTCCCCGATCCTGCCCTGCCAGGCCGCCCCCGCGTTGGAGATGACGATGTCGACGCCGCCATAGACCGCCACCGCCCGGTCGAACGCGCCGCGCACCTGGGCGGGATCGGTGACGTCGGCTCCCACGCCTATGGAGCTGTTGCCGGCTTCCTTCGCCGTGGCCTCGGCCTGCGCGGCATCGAGGTCCACGACGACCACATGGGCGCCTTGCGAGGCAAAGAGCTTCGCTGTTGCCGCGCCGATGGCACCAGCGCCGCCGGTGATCAGCATTACCTGCCCGGAAAGGGGTTTGGGCTTCAGCGAGGCGAGCTTCGCCTGCTCCAGCGACCAGTATTCGAGCTCGAAGAGGTCCGAAAGGGCGAGCGGATGGAACGAGCCGATGGATTCGGCTCCGGTGACGGCCTCGATCAGCATNTCGCCCACATCGGCGGCGATCTTCGCCTCCTTGAGGCTCCGGCCATGGCCGAAGAGGCCCAGGCCGCGCACGAGGGTGAGTCGCGGCATCGGGTCGAGCATAGTGCGCTTGACATCGTCGCGCGCGTCATTCGTGCGGAAGTATTCCGTGTAGCGGTTCGCGAATTCCGCCACGCGCTCGCGGATGATGCCGGCATACTCGTCGAGTTTTCCGGCCTCAGGCGCGGGCAGCACCATCGGCCCGGTCTTGATGCGGATGGAAAGGTCCGGCGTCGAAACGCCCCGCTTTGCCAGCTCCTCGACGGTTTCGGCATTCACAAAATCGAGGATCTTCGGCGAGGTGCGGAAATCGGAGACCATGCGGTCGAAACGGCCTTCGCCGTGGTCAACCGCGACGGCCCCGCGCAGATAGGGGCTGATCTCCGCGGGCTTGGCGAGCGCGGCGGGCAGGGCGACCGAAACGAAGGGCTGTCTGCCCTGCTTCGCCACATGTTCCTCGGCCATGGTCACGAACTCGATCATGAGGCTGTAGGCCTCCTTCGCGTCGTCGGCGAAGGTGAAGATGCCGTGCTTGTCGAGGATCAGGCCCTGGACGGAGGGGTCGGCGTCATAGATGTCGGCCGCCACCTTGGCGAGGTCGAAGCCGGGCTTGATGTAGGGCACGAAGCCCAGCCGCTTGCCGAAGACCTCGCGGCAGAGCGCCTCGCTTTCCTTCTGGTCCACCAGCGCCAGGATGGCGGTCGAGTGGGTGTGATCGACATATTTGTGCGGCAGGAAGGCGTGCAGCAGCGTCTCGATGGACGGGTTGGGCGCGTAGGGGTCGATCAGGTTCGCCCGCTGCAGTGCCACCATGTCCTCGTCGGACAGGCTGTCGAGCTTGCGCGCGGCAAGAAGCGCGTCCATCTTCACCGCGGGCAGGCCGGCCGGCTCGATCACGGCCATGTCCCAGCCGCTGCCCTTGACGCAGAGTACGTCCCATTCCTGGCCGAGAATGTCCTTCGCCTTGGTCTTCAGCGAGGTGTTGCCGCCGCCGTGCAGCACAAGCCGCGGTTCGCCACCCAGAAGCCGCGTGGTGTAGACCCTGAGCGCGAGATCGCGGGATACGCCCTTGGCGGCATAGTCGCTGACGAGTTTTTCGGCTTCGCTGTCGTTCCAGAGATTCTGCATTTGACTTCCTGTTGCTGTTGGTGCCGGCGGCAAGCCGGTCCGTCTTCAGGCGGAAATGCGGGCTGGCTCGCCTTCGTCCGCCTTTGCGTTGAGCCGCTCAAGCAGCCGTTCCGCGATGCGCGCGGTCGTGACCAGGTGGGTGAAGAAGCGGCCGTTGATGGCGGCAAGCAGCGGCTCGAGCTTTTCGTCCTCCTGCACCACCATGAGCCGCCTGGGAATAGCCCGGATGGCATCGAAATCGGCCGAGATGATGCGGCGGTTGTAGTCGCAATCAAGCCAGGTGCCGTCGGCGGCGATCACCTGGCCCGCGATGACGCCCACGCCGCCCATTTCCTTGATCGCGGCGAGCTCCTTCGGGCTCAGCGCTCCGCACCGGACGACATGGCTGTCCTCGGCCAGCGTGCCGACGCTAAAGAGCGCCATATCGCAGGCGCTGACACGGTCGAGCTGTTCGCGGATCACCGGCTCCTCACGCAAACCGCGCGCAAGCGCATCGCTGCTCAGCACCAGCGGCGCATAAACGTTGAGGCCCTGCGCATTCAGCCGTCGGGCGATCTCCATGGTGCACTGATCGGGCCGGTAGGCGTAGGGAGAGCCCAGATTGCCGCACAATTCCACCACCGACACGCCGTGGCGGTCGGCATAGCTCATGGCGTCCGCAATGGCATAGACGGTCCGGCCCCAGGCCACGCCCACCCGGTCGCCGTTCTTCACCATCTCGAGGAAGACGCTTGCGGCCAGAACCGGTACTTCCGCCGCCGGGTCAGGCGCGAGCCGGCCTTCGCTCACCAGCCAGACCGTGTCGAGGCCGAGCGCGTCCTCCAGCCGCCGCGCCATCATGTCGGTGCAGAACAGGTGCGTCGAGGTGGAGATGTTGACGATTCCGGCCTCCCGCGCCCGGCGAAGATAGAGCGCCACCGAGGCGCGCGAGATGTTGAGCCGCTGCGCCACCTCGTCCTGGCGCAGCCCGTGGGTATAATAGAGCCATGCGGCCTTGTGCACGATCTGATCTGCCGGGCGAGGTGTCATCTGTCTCCTCCAGCTAGACATTATTCGCCACGATTGACAAAAGTCAATTCTCGATCCCGTCTTGGGGAGCAAGGAATAGAAGGCTGAAATAAAGAAAAGGCTGGAGCGGGCAGCTCCAGCCTCGATCGCAGCGGGACCCGGCGGGCCGGGTCCGAAGAATTTCCGGTCAGTAACCTCTCGGGCAGGCGGCGGTGTATCTGCGGCCATACTGGTCGCGGTACACGCACTGATTGCTGCCTTCGGCCGCACGTCCGATCAGAGCGCCGGCGATTGCGCCCGCGGCACCGCCGATAATCGCGCCTTCCACTTCATTACCGGCCACGGCTGCACCGATCGCCGCGCCGCCTAGTCCGCCGACGGCTGCCCCCTGCTGGGTGGGCGTGCAGGCAGCGATGGCGATCAGCAACGGAGTCAAAAGAACAAGCTTCTTCATGGGTCTCTCCAATATGGCACTGCGCCGGGGACAAATTCGCAAATATGGCGATTTGTTCCCGAGAGCGGCGGTGGCGATCCTCTACGCAAGTGTTTGCTTCGTCAACCAACAGACCGTTAACCGGCGTAAATCTTTTCGGACAGTCCGCATTTCGTTCATATTTTCACCACCTCGCCGCCATTTTCACCTTGCCGTGTGCCATTTCGTCTTGGATAAGCGCCGCCGGCACGAAAGGTCCATTGGCGCACCGCTTCTTTGGCATGCGCATACCTTACAGAATCGTATGTTGTGATGAATCGTCCGCATCCTTAATGTGCAGCACGCGCCGGCTTGCGGATGCCGCGTGACCGACAACGCTTTCCGGGTTGTGCCACACCCGGCCTCAAGGGTGCATCATGTTCGTCTCCTTCTTTCCCCGACCGCGCCTCTTCTTTGCCAGCTTCGTCGTGTGGACGCTTCTTTGCATTGTCCTTTGGTACGGATTCATCAAGGGTCTCGGACCCTCGCTCAGTCTCGGCGGCTTTTTCGGCTACGAGTATCCGGCCGCTCTTGGCGCGGAAGCCGATGAGGCGGCGCGCTCGGTGGCGGCCGAGGCTCTGTCGTCGGCGGAAGGCTTCTGGTTCTACCAGTACTTCATTGCCGTGATCGCGATCTTCGCGGGTGGCTGGATGTGGTTCTCCCCGCATCCTTGGGCGATCTGGTCGGTGGCGGGCTCCGCGCTCATCCTCTTCGTCAACTGGTTCCTCGTCCAGCTTGACGTGATGATCAACGAGTGGTTCGGCACCTTCTACGACATGGTGCAGACTGCACTCGGCACCCCGGGGGCGGTGGAGGCCGGAGACTTCTACTGGCAGATCGTTGCCTTCCTGCGCATTGCGCTCGTCTACGTCTTCTTCGGCACGCTGTTCCGCTTCTTCGTCAGCCACTTCATCTTCCGCTGGCGTACGGCGATGAACGGCTATTACATGTCTCAATGGCAGAAGCTGCGCCACATCGAGGGCGCCGCACAGCGCGTGCAGGAAGACACCATGCGCTTTGCCTCGATTGCCGAAAGCCTGGGCATCAGCCTGATCGATTCGCTCATGACGCTGATCGCTTTCCTGCCGCTTTTGTGGGGGCTGTCGGCGCATGTGCGGGAACTGCCGATCGTCGGGGAAGTGAGCCAGGGTCTCGTTTTCGTCGCGATCCTCTGGTCGGTGCTGGGAACTGCGCTGGTGGCGATCGCAGGTGTTCGCCTGCCCGGTCTCGAATTCCGNAACCAGCGCGTGGAGGCGGCCTACCGCAAGGAACTGGTCTATGGCGAGGACCATCCCGACCGCGCGCAGCCGCCNACGGTCCGCGAGCTCTTCGANGATGTGCGCCGGAACTATTTCCGNCTCTACCTCAATTACATGTATTTCAATCTCGTGCGCATCTTCTATCTGCAGATCGGAAATCTGGTGCCCTACATCGCGCTGGGGCCATCGATCGTCGGCGGGGCAATCACGCTTGGCGTCATGCAGCAGATCATCCGGGCGTTCACCCGCGTGGAAAGCTCGTTCCAGTATCTGGTGAATTCGTGGACGACGATCGTGGAGCTGATGTCGATCTACAAGCGCCTGAAGGCGTTCGAGGCGAGCATCAGGGGCGAGCCTCTGCCTGACATCGACCGCCATTATCTCGAGAGTCAGCGACGGAGCTTCAAGCCGGAGGATCAGCCCGCGGCATAGCCCGGGCGTCCAATGCCCGTCATCCAGACGCCGCGGCGCTCAACACTCCGTCATTCCGGAAGCCGCAGAGCGGCTATCCGGGACCCGGTTGCTGGCATTGCCAAGTCGCGCAAAAATATCCGGCTCTATCGGAATTGCGACAAATTTGTCGCAATTCCGGCATTATCCGCCTGCCTGAACCAGCAAATTAATTTCCGGCACCTCGGAGGGGCATCTGGCTCGGCGTTTTTGACATGGCGCTGAGAATGCGGTCTTTTAGTGGAGACCACCAGACGGGTGAAAAAGAGAAACGGAAAAAATGGGAGTGCGTCCATGAGATTCTTCAAAAGCAACAGCGACCGCGTGCCGGCACGGATCGAGGCTTTGGCCGAAAAGGCGCGCGCCGGGAAAATGGACCGTCGCGAGTTTCTCGCGCTGGCAAGTGCTTTTGGCGCGACGACGGCGGGCGCCTACGCCATGGCGGGGCTGGCCGCGCCGAAGCGCGCTCTCGCCCAGGAGCCTGTCAAAGGCGGCATCCTCCGCATCGCCATGTGGATCAAGGATCCGAAAGACCCGATGACCGCCGACTGGTCAGAAATCGCCAACGCGATGCGCCAGACGCTGGAGCCGCTCGTCAAATACACGCGCGACTTCACCTTTGAGGGCCGGCTTCTGGAAGGCTGGGAGATCAATGAGGACGCAACCGAATATATTCTGAAAGTCCGGCAGGGCGTGACGTGGAACAACGGCGATTCCTTCTCCGCCGATGACGTCATCTACAACCTGACCCGCTGGTGCGACCGATCGATCGAAGGCAACTCCATGGCCACGCGCCTTGCCGCGCTGATCGATCCGGATACGAACAAGGCGCGCGAGGGCGCCATCGAGAAGGTGGACGACTATACGGTCCGCCTGCACCTGCTTTCGCCCGACATCTCGATCATCGCGGGCTTCGCCGACTATCCGGGCCTTCTCGTGCATCCGAGCTTTGACGAGACGGGTCGCGATTTCGTTGCCAATCCCATCGGCACCGGGCCTTTCGAGCTGGTTTCCTACGAAGTGGGTAACCGCGTGGTCTACAAGCGCCGTGAGGACGGCAAGTGGTGGGGCGGCGAGCCCTATCTCGACGGCATCGAGTTCATTGATTACGGCCCCGATCCATCCGCCATGGTCAGCATGTTCGAGGCGGGCGAGGTGCACGCCAATTACGAGACGTCCGCCGACTACGTGGACATTCTCGACAGCCTTGGCCTGGTGAAGTCCGAGGTGATGACGGCCACTACGCTGGTGGCGCGGATGAATGTCGACAACAAACCCTATGACGACCAGAAGGTGCGCAAGGCGCTGCAGCTTGCGGTCGACAATGCGACCGTGCTGGCCCTCGGCTATGGCGGTGCGGGCGAGGTGGCCGAGAACCACCATGTCTGCCCGATCCATCCTGAATATGCGGAGCTTCCGCCGATCTCGCGCGATGTGGACGCGGCCAAGGCGATGATGGAGGAGGCCGGCCAGTCGGATTTCGAGCATGTGCTGATCACCGTGGATGAGGATTGGCATAAGAACACGGGCGATGCCATCGCGGCTCAGATCCGCGAGGCCGGCTTCAAGGTGCGGCGCGAGGTTCTGCCCGGCTCCACCTTCTGGAACGACTGGACGAAATATCCCTTCTCCATGACCAACTGGAACATGCGCCCGCTGGGCATCCAGGTGATCGCGCTCGCCTATCGCACCGGATCGTCGTGGAACGAGTCCGCCTATTCCAACGAGGAACTCGACGCGATGATCGACCAGGCGCTGACGATGCCCGATCCCGACCAGCGCCGCGACGTGATGGCCAAGATCGAAAAGCACATCCAGGATGCGGGCATCATCATCCAGCCCTACTGGCGCAAGCTCGTCAATCATGCGTCTCCGGAGGTAAAGAACTACGGCATGCATCAAACCTTCGAGATCGATCTGCACGACGTGTGGCTCGAAGCCTGAGTTGCAGTAGAATGATGCGAGGGGTCGGCGGACCCCTCGCATCCAATGAAAAACACACCCCCAAAAAACAAAGGGGGGAGGGGAAACGGTGCTGAGTTTCATCATCCGACGCCTGGGCGTCATGGCACTGACCATGCTGTGTCTGACGCTGGTGGTGTTCTTCCTCATCAATCTGGAACCGAATCTCCGGAAGCTGGCGATCAGCCAGCTCGACATGCGAGCCTCCGTCGAGGACCAGGAACGCTGGCTGCAGCGCAACGGCTACCGCCAGAATTTCTTCGTGCGCTACGGGCAATGGCTCGGCGTGCTGCCCAAGCAGCCCAATATCGACCCCAACACGGGTAGTGCCGTACCGCGCTTTTCCTTTTGCGATGAGCCAGCCACGGTGCGCTATTCGGGTGTCCTTCAAGGGGATTTGGGCTGTTCGACCAAGTTCAAGGTGCCCGTGGCCGAGAAGCTGCTACCCGCGCTCGGGGCCACGGGCATTCTCATGTTCTGGGTCATGGCCGTCATGGTGCCCGTCTCGCTGATCGTGGGCGTTCTTGCCGGAATGCGCGAGGGGAGCCGGCTGGATCGGACGCTCTCGGTCGCCTCCATCACGACGACGGCCACGCCTGAATACGTCTCGGGCGTCATCTTCACCGTCATCTTCGCGTCTTGGCTCGGCTGGCTTAACGGATCGGCCGCCTCGGCCACCAATCAGGGCGTGACCTTCTACAACTTCACCCTGCCTGTCATGACCATGGCGATTTACGGAACCGGCTACATCGCGCGCATGACCCGCGCGTCCATGGTCGAGGTCATGACGCAGCAATATATCCGCACGGCGAGGCTGAAAGGCCTGAGCTTCAATGCCGTCGTCATCAAGCACGCGCTCAGGAACGCGCTGATCGCGCCGTTCACGGTCATCATGCTGCAATTTCCGTGGCTGCTGACCGGCGTAGTCATTGTGGAGGTGATGTTCCGCTACCAGGGCTTCGGCTTCGCGCTGGTCGAGGCGGCGGCCAACAATGACATCGATCTGCTGCTCGCCTGCTCGCTGATTTCCGTCTTCGTCGTGCTTTCCACGCAGCTCATCTCCGACGTCGGGTATGCGCTGCTCAACCCGCGCATACGGGTCCGATAGAAGGAGGGCGGATGCAACTCGAAACGATCGGTTTCTTCGGCATCCTTTTCGGCGTTATCGAGCGCTTCTGGCCCGTATGGGCAGCGCTCGCCGTCGTGCTTGCGCTCAGCATGCGTTACAAGAAGCGCCTGGGGCTCTACGGGCATCTGTACGATTCCGGCGTCGGACTTGCCGGATTGACGATCTGCCTGTTCTGGCTGTTCACGGCGATCTTCGCCGACACCATCGCGCCCTTCGATCCGTTGCGGCAGTTTCCAGTCATGAAGGATGCCATGCCCGGCTCGATCGAGCCGGAATCGGGCATGGCTTTTCTTTTCGGNGGCGACCGGCTCGCGCGGGACGTCTTCAGCCGGATGGTCTTCGGCAGCCAGATCGTGCTCGTGATCGCGCCCGCGGCGACGCTCTTCGCCCTGATGGTGGGCACCACGCTGGGCCTGCCTGCCGGCTATTACGGTGGTAGGATCGACAGCGTCCTGTCCTTCTTGGCGAATCTCGTGCTCGCCTTTCCGGTCATCCTGCTCTTCTACCTGCTGGTGACTCCCGGAATCCGCGAAACCTCGATACCGCAATGGCTTGCGGGCATCTTCTTCATCTTCCCCATCATCTTTTTCTCGACACTGTTCTACACCCGCTATGGCGGGCGGCCGCGGCTGTTCGCGGTACAACTTGCCGCCACGTTGCTGATCGGCGGCTGGATCTATATCGGGCTCGTCTTTGACGCTGATCCGCTCGGCATCATCTCCATCCGCCCCAACGAACTCAACATCTTTGTCGCCGTCGTCTTCGCGTCGAGCCCCGGTGTTTTCCGTATCGTGCGGGGGCTCGTCATGGACATCAAGACGCGCGACTATGTGGCGGCGGCACAGACGCGCGGCGAAGGCCCTTGGTACATCATGCTGTGGGAGGTGCTGCCCAACGCGCGCGGACCGCTCATTGTCGATGTGTGCCTGAGGATCGGCTACACGACCATCCTGCTTGGCACGCTCGGCTATTTCGGCCTAGGGCTGGCGCCCGAAAGCCCCGACTGGGGCACTGGCATCAAGGAATCGAGCAGGCTGCTCAGGCTCTATATCCATCCGGCCCTGCCGCCGGTTGTGGCGCTGATGTCATTCGTGCTGGGGCTCAATCTGCTTGCCGATGCGCTGCGCGAGCAATCGCTGAAGGATTGAGGGTGAACGCCATGAACGAAGCCATCGGCAACGAGCGGGTTCAGAAGGCGGTGGAACCCATATTGGAGATAGAGAACCTATCCATCTCCTTCTTCACGCGGGCGGGCGAGATCCCGGCGGTGATGGATTTTTCCTGCACCGTCATGCCGGGCGAAGCCATGGGTATTGTGGGTGAATCCGGCTGCGGAAAATCCACCGTCTCGCTCGGCATCATGCGCGACCTCTCCAATGTCGGCAAGATCGTCGGCGGCCGGATCAAGTTCAAGGGCCGCGACATGGCCGAGATGAGCGAGGAGGAGCTGCGCCGGATACGCGGCAACGAAATCGCCATGATCTATCAGGAGCCGATGGCGAGCCTGAATCCCGCGATGAAGATCGGCAAGCAGCTCATGGAAGTGCCGCTCATCCATGAGAAGGTTTCCAAGCAGGAGGCCTGGGACAGGGCGCTGGAGATGGTACGCTCCGTGCGCCTTCCCGACCCCGAGCGCATCATGCGCTCCTATCCGCATCAGCTTTCCGGCGGCCAGCAGCAGCGCATCGTCATCGCAATGGCGCTTCTGTCGAAGCCCTCTCTGCTGCTTCTTGACGAGCCGACCACCGCGCTCGACGTGACGGTCGAGGCCGGCATCGTGGAGCTGGTGAAGGGGCTCGGCAAGGAATACGGCACGTCGATGATCTTCGTGTCGCACAATCTGGGGCTCATCCTGGAGACGTGCGACCGTATCACGGTCATGTATTCGGGCGAGGCGGTGGAGACCGGCAGCGTCAAGGACGTATTCGACCGCATGCGCCATCCCTACACGCAGGGGCTTTTCCGCTCGATCCCGCTGCCGGGGGCGGATAAGAATGCCCGCCCGCTGATCGCGATCCCCGGCCAGCTNCCGCTGCCGCACGAACGGCCCATGGGCTGCAATTTCGGCCCNCGCTGCCAGCATTTCGTGGATGGCGTGTGCAATGCCGCCGACATTCCGATGATCAGCGTGAAGGGGCACGAGAACCATTTCTCACGCTGCGTGCGCTTCGACGAGATCGACTGGGCGAAACTTCCCGAGGGGGCGCAGACCGCACGCGCGCCCATCGAGCCCGGAGCACCGGTGCTCAAGATCGACGGGCTGAAGAAGCACTACCAGATCGCCGCCAACGCCGTGTTCGGCGGAGGGGAGAAGCGCACCGTCAAGGCGAATGAATCCATCAGCTTCGAGGCGCGCGAGAGCGAGACGGTCGCGATCGTCGGTGAATCGGGCTGCGGAAAATCCACGCTCGCCAAGGTGCTGCTGGGCCTCGAGACGGCGACGGAAGGCATCGTCACCCTGGGCAACACGGAGATTCAGGACACGCCGGTCGAAGAGCGCGACACGGAGACCGTGGCCGGGATCCAGATGGTGTTCCAGAACCCGTTCGACACGCTCAACCCCAGCCATTCGGTCGGCGCGCAGATCATGCGCACGCTGGAGAAGTTCAAGGTCGGCAACACGGTGGAGGAGCGCCGCAACCGGATGTACGAGCTGCTCGATCTGGTGAAGCTGCCGCGTGCCTTTGCCGATCGCATGCCGCGCCAGCTTTCGGGCGGGCAGAAGCAGCGCATCGGTGTGGCCCGTGCCTTTGCCGGCAACGCGAAGGTGGTGGTGGCCGACGAGCCGGTGTCCGCGCTCGATGTCTCGGTTCAGGCGGCGGTCACTGAGCTCCTGATGGACATCCAGCGCCGGAACAGGACCACCATGCTCTTCATCAGCCACGACCTTTCGGTAGTGCGCTATCTCGCCGACCGGGTGGTGGTCATGTATCTCGGCCACATCGTCGAATACGGCACGACGGACCAGATCTTCGCGCCGCCCTACCATCCCTATACGGAGGCGCTGCTTTCGGCGATTCCCATTGCCGACACGTCCGTCCGCAAGCGGCACATCGTTCTGGAAGGGGACATACCCTCGGCCATGAACCCGCCAAGCGGCTGCCCGTTCCAGACACGTTGCCGCTACAAGCATCTGGTGCCGGATGGAAAGTGCGAGCGCGAACTGCCGCCCTTTGTCGATCTCGGCGACGGCCATCGCAGCCTGTGCTGGCTGGGGGAGGACGTGCTCAAGCGCATGGAGCCCGTCATTCAGCTTGAAGAGGCGGCGGAGTAGGGGGCTTCCCGCCGGCCCACCTCCGTCATCCTTTCGGATCACAACTTACCGTAATCTCGCACCCACCGGCCATTATCCCGGGCGAGCGAAGCGAGACCCGGGACCCAGGGATGCGGTNGAGGTGACGCTACNGGNTCCCGAATANCCGCTTCGCGGCTTCCGGGGATGACGCTGGTTTGGTGAGGGGCTTCCGGATCACACGACATTGAGCGCCGTGGCTTGCAGATGATGCCGTATTGGGCGCGTTGGCTTGCGAGGAGGAAAAAGAGAGGAGGCAGCGCTGCCATCCGACGCCGCCGGCCTTTCGGCTTCTTCATTCAAACGCTCATCTCTATGCCCGTACAACGATGCCTGCCGTTTCCGGGCAAGCGAAGCGAGTTCCGGGACCAGGAAGCCAATGAAATTGGCAGCAACTGGGTCCCGGAAGCCGCTACGCGGCTCGCGGGATGACGAGATGGATGCGGCTTCCGGGGCGAGATGGCGTTGATCGCAGACTGCGCATTCCGCATATTGTAGATACATAATATCCATGATATTCTTTATCCATGATTGAGGTTGGAAATGAGACTGAGCGAAGGGGTTGAGGCGGCGATTCACTGTGCCGCCATTCTGGCGCAACTGGAAAAAGGGCGGACGCTGCCGGCGAGCGCGCTCGCGGAGCTGCACGGCCTTTCGCAGAGCTATCTGCTCAAGCAT
>JGI25327J35509_1000956_pt1 | contig 23626 bp, 26 predicted proteins | sample HigsolmetaAR202D_FD_35509 | JGI IMG/M metagenome (IMG submission 35509)
GTCGCGCACAAGAAGCTCGACGTCGAGCCGCTCGTCGTCGGGCAAGCTGGTCCGGAAGACCGCCGCAATGATCACTTCGTCGGCGCCCGCCGCGGTGAAGGCCCGCGCGAAGTCCGGCTGAAAGACGCGCCGGCACGAGGTGGCCGATCGCGGCTCGAACACCGCCCAGATGCGGCGATCCGGGTACGATGCGCGCACGGCGCGAAGCGTCTCGAGGATGGCGGTCGGATGGTGCGCGAAGTCGTCGTAGACCGACACCTCGCGCGCGACGCCCCGCAGTTCGAGCCGCCGCCGGACCCCTTCGAACCGCTCGAGCGCGCGCTGCAGCTCGCCCGCCGTCAGGCCGGCCGCCGACGCGGCGGCAATGGCGGCAAGTGCATTGCGCACGTTGTGCCGTCCGTGCAGGCGGGTCGCGAACGACCCGAACGCCTCGCCGTCGCGCCAGACATCGAACGTCGTGCGGCCATTGCGGCCGGCGATGTTCGTCGCCCGCCAGAAGGCGTCCGGATCGTCGATCCCGAACGTCTCGACCGGCGCGCGGGAGGCCTGCGCGAGCGCCATCGCCTCGGGACTGTCGGCTCCGATAATCACCCGTCCGCTGCGCGGCACGAGACCGAGGAAGCGGCGGAACGCCGTCCGGAGCGCCTCCATGTCGGGATAGATGTCGGCGTGGTCGTACTCGAGGTTGCCGAGCACGGCGATGTCGGGAAGGTACTTCAGGAACTTCGCCGTCTTGTCGAAGAACGCGCTGTCGTACTCGTCGCCTTCGATCACGAAGTCACGGCCGCTGCCGAGCCGATAGCTGCTCTGGAAGTTCACGGCGATTCCGCCGACGAGCACGCTCGGGTCGCGACCGGCGTCGGTGAGCAGCCAGCCGGTGAGCGCCGTGGTCGTCGTCTTGCCGTGCGTCCCGGCAAGCACGATCGAGCGCGACTGCCACAGGAACTCCTCGCGGATGGCTTCGGGCAGCGACTTGTACCGGATTTTCCGATCGAGCACCGCCTCGAGCTCGACGTTGCCGCGCGAGATCGCGTTGCCGACGATCACGAGGTCGATGTCCGGCGTAATGTGCGCATCGTCGTAGCGGTCGAACACGCGAATCTGCTCGCGCGCAAGAAAGTCGCTCATCGGCGGATACATGCCGTGATCCGACCCCTGGACGTCGTGGCCGCGCGCCTTGAGCATGGCCGCCAGCGTGGCCATGGCCGTGCCGCAGATGCCGATGAAGTGAATGGTTGCCATGCCTTGATTCAGACGGCCGCCGCTTCCTCGATGACGAGCCGCGGCTGCCCGGTCGCCACCGCGCGCACCTGGACGCCAAACGGCAGGCTCACGAACGGCGTGGTCGTGTGCCCCGACGGGAAGCCGAAGAGGACGGGTCCCGGAAAGCCGGCAAAGACGTCCTCAACGACGCGACGGCCGGTGACGAGGCCGCCGGGCTCGTCGCAGCCGGTGAGCGGGCCAATCACGACCGCCGCCACGCGCTCGAACACACCGGCGAGCCGCAGCTGCGTCAGCACCCGGCGCAGCCGGTACGGCCGCTCCGACACGTCCTCGAGAAACAGCACCGTCCCGGGCAGCGGCCTGAACGCGTACGGCGTGCCGAGCGATGCCGCCAGCTGCGTGGCGGTGCCACCGAGCAGCACGCCGGAGGCCTCCCCGGCCTTCAGAATCTCGAGGCCCTCCGGGGCCAGCTCGCCGACGGGTCGATCGCCGAGACTGCGCAGAAACGACGACTCGTCGTAGCCCTCGGCGCCACGCGACAGCCGGCCGGCCACCATCGCGCCGTGCACCGACGTCACGCCCGCATGAAGGTTCAGCCAGACATGCAGCGACGTGAGGTCGCTGTAGCCGACGAACATCGGGGGATGATCAGGCAGGTCGTCGATCGACAGCAGCGGCAATGTCTCGACGCTGCCGTAGCCGCCGCGCACGGCAATGATCGCATCGATGTCGGCCGACGCCCAGGCCCGCCTGAGCGCGGCCGCGCGAACCTCGGCGGATCCGGCGACGATCGGTTCGCGCGCGAAGACCGTGTCGTCGTACGTCGGCTCGAAGCCCAGCCGGCGCAGTTCCGCGAGACCTCGCTCGAAGTCACCGGGATCGAACGGGCTTGCCGGCGCCACCAGGGCCACGCGCCCGCCGGGCCGGAGTGCCCGGCAGCGGCGCAGTCCCGCCCGCGTCCGCGTCACACCCACGTTGCCATCTCGGCCGCCACGGTCCGGTGCTCGATGCAGCCGACGACATCAATCGAAACGGGCTCNAGCCGATGCGCGTCGAGCAGGCTCAGCTTCGCGTCATGCTGCCGCCGCATCGCGTCGTCGATCCGGGCCTGCGGAATGAGGCCCGACTCGGCGGCGCGAATCAGCGCCTCGAGCGCCTCGACCTGTTCGTCGATCGTGTGGTTGCACAGCAGCACGACGTCGCAGCCGGCCGCGATCGCGGCGGTAGCGGCCTCGCCCGGGCTGTGCGTTGCCGACACCGCCTTCATGCCGAGATCGTCGCTGATCACGACGCCCGGAAAGCCGAGCGTGTTCTTCAGCAGGCCGTCGACGATCCGGTGCGAGAACGACGCGATGTGCTCGTCGTCGAGCGCCGGTGCCAGGACGTGGGCAGTCATGATCGTCCGGACGCCGGCCTCGATGGCGCGGATGAACGGCACGAACTCGACCTGCTCGAAGCGCGGGCGCTCGTGCTCGAGCACCGGGAGCGCCTCGTGCGAGTCGACGCTGGTGTCGCCGTGCCCGGGAAAGTGCTTGCCGCAGGCCGTGACGCCACTGCCCTGCAGGTTCCCGATGAGAATCGCCCCGAGCCGCGCCGCCAGCCGGGCGTCCTCGGCCAGCGCGCGATCACCGATGACCGGATTCGACGGATTCGTGTGCACGTCGAGCACGGGGGCGTAGTCGAGGTTGATACCGACGGCGCACAGTTCGGCGGCCAGCGCGCGCGCGAACCGCGCAGCCAGCTCGTCGCTCCCGCTGCGGCCGAGCGTGATCGCCGGCGGCCACTCGGTGAACGGCTCGCGCAGCCGCGCCACACGCCCGCCTTCCTGATCCACGCTGATCCAGAGCGGCCAGTCGCGGGCAAGCGCAGTCACCTCGCGGGAGAGCTCGGCCACCTGGCGCGGCGATTCGACGTTACGCCTGAAATAGATGACCCCGCCCAGATCGAACTCGGCCACCAGCCGCCGCAGGTCGTCCGGAACGCTCGTGCCGGCAAACCCGACGACTGCCAGGCGCCCGACGTGGCGCCTGAAATCCCGGAGTGACATGCGGCGGCCATTATAATGCGCGCGTGCGCATCGACTCCTCGGCGCCGACCCGCATCGATCTCGCCGGCGGCACCTACGACATCTGGCCGCTCTACCTCTTTCACGACCGGGCGCAGACAATCAACGCCGCCATCAGCCTGCGGGCGCGCTGCTCGCTCCGCTCGCGGCGCGACTACGAGGTGCACCTGATCTCGGAGGATACCGGCGAGCATGTGGTCGCGTCCGATCCGGCCGGCCTCGACATCGACCAGCTGCCGCTCGTCGCGCGGCTCGTCCGGCTCTTCGGGGCGCGCGGCATCGAGGTCCGGACCCGATCGGAATCACCGGTCGGCGCCGGCATCGCCGGCTCGTCGGCCATGGCCATCGCGGTTGTCGGCGCCCTGGCGGCCTGGACGGGCCGGCCGATGACCGACGACGAGATCTTCCAGATGGCGATGAACGTCGAGGCGCAGGTCATCCGGGTGCCGACCGGCGTGCAGGACTACCGACCGGCCTTCTACGGCGGCGTCTCGGCCATCGAGATGGGGGTCACCGGCGTCCGCCGCGTGCAGCTCGACGTCGACGCGGCCGAGCTCGCCAGGCGCCTCGTGCTCGCCTACACCGGCGCGTCGCGCAACTCCGGCATTAACAACTGGGACGTCATGGTGCGCCGCATCAACGGCGACGACACGGTGACCGCCGCGTTCGACGCCATCGGCCGCACGGCCGCCGCCATGCGCGCGGCGCTCGAGGCCGGCGACTGGACGGCGGTCGGCAGCCTGATGACCGACGAGTGGCAGGCGCGCAAGCGGCTCGCGCCCGGCGTCACGACGCCCGACATCGATCAGATGCTCGAGCGCGCGCGGTTCGCCGGCGCGCTCGCCGGCAAGGTCTGCGGCGCGGGCGGCGGCGGCTGTCTGGTGTGCCTGGTCGATCCCGATCGCCGTGGCGAAGTCGAAGCCTCGCTGACAGCCGCCGGCGCGCGCGTGCTGCCCTTCCGCATCGAAGAACAGGGACTCGCCGTCGAACGAGTCTGACGGGCAGGAGAGCGGTCGGGCAGGTCGGNCGCGGTTGCTTCCGGCCGAGCCTTCGCTCGTGGACGGACCATTGGTCCGGCTGCGCCGGTCCGGGTGGCGTCCGGCCGGCCACCCGATTGCTGCTCACTCCGAGCCGGCGCGGAGGAACTCGGCGGCGTTGTCGGGGGTGATGCGGGTCCGCACGCGCTGACCGACGCTGCCGAGCGGCTGCGCGGGCTGTCCGTCGATCCGCAGCTGCAGCGCCCCGGCGTTGCTCACGTCGAGCAGCACTTCCCGACTCACACGTACCCGGTACTGCTCGCCGCCGCGATAGAGCCGTGTGATCGGCGCACCGCCGTCGACGGTCACTTCGAGCCAGGTGTCGTCGATGATGTCGAACTCGAGGACCATCTCGGTGCCGGCCGTCGGGCTCGAGGCCGGCAGCGGATCGGCCGGAGTCGGGGGCACGATGGCCACGGGCGCCGGAACCGGCGCTTCTTCGACGACCGGGGGCGTGTCGCGCGTCTCGAGCCAGAGCCCGACACGCCAGGTCACGACCGCCGCCACGGCAATCACCAGCAGTACCGCCACGATGCGCAGCGCCATCAGTGCACGCCGCTGCCGCTCGAGAAACCGGCGATCGTCGTGCGTCACGACGTGCGTCCGCGCGGCAACCCGTGCCGCCTTCTCGCGCTCGGCCTCTTCCAGCTGTTCCTGAAAGTCAGCCACCGTGGCGTCGGGATCGAGCCCGACCTCCAGCGCGTAGGCGCGAACGAACGAGCGGCCGAAGATACCGCCCGGCAGCCGCTCGAGGTCGTTGCGCTCGAGTGCCTCGAGCGCCGTCACCGGAATCTTGGTCCGGCGCTCCATCTCGCGCAGCGACAGTCCGGCGGCTTCGCGCATCTGCCGCAGCCGCTGGCCAAGGGGTTCCATGCTCACTGGGAAGCTACCACGCCTGACTCAATCAGGTACCAGGCCCGTGCTTCATGGCCTCGCGAAACGCCCGTACGGCTGCCTGCACACCTCCGTACGGCCCATCGGGCAGGAACGCGCCGATGGCCGCAATACCGGCCGCCCCGGCCTCGATGCATGCGGCCGCCTCGTCGGGCCCGATCCCTCCGATCGCCACGACGGGCCGGTCGCTCCCTTCGACCGCACGCCGGAGGCCGGCCAGGCCGGCAGTTGCGCTGCCGGGCGCCTTCGAGGCCGACGGGAACACGGTGCCGAAGATCAGGTAATCGCAGCTGCCCGCGTCGGCGGGCTGTTCATCGCCATGAACCGATCGACCGACGAGCCAGCCCGGTACGAGCGTCCGCACGCGGTCGGCCGTCATGCCCGTCCCCGGCAGATGGACGCCGTGCGCCCCGGCCGCCGCGGCAACGTCGGCCCGCTCGTTCACCAGGATGCGCGTCGGGCTGCCGTCGGCCCGCATGACCGCGCCGCGCACCAGCTCGAACAGCGGCCCGCCGTCGAGATCGCGCTCGCGCACCTGCACCACATCGATGCCGGCGGCGATGGCCTCGCCGACGAGCGCCTCGAGTGCCCTGAGCTCGTCGCGCGTCGTGCGCGCCTGGGGCGCGAGACGCCGGCGGTTCGTAATCAGGTGCAGCGACGGGACCGGCAGCCGTCGCGTCGTCATTCGTGCGACTCACCCGCCGGCCGGCCTCCGAGCCGCCGGGCGAACAACGTCCAGAGATCGGTGACGCCGACGGCGATCGTCAGCAGCCCTACGGCAACGACGGCCGTCTGCATGCCCTGCGTCCACATGAGCTCGCGGAGCCACGGCAGCAGGTCGGCGAAATAGTTCCGGCGCCACCATGTCGTCCAGGGCGCCGCCGTCAGCACGAGCCCGGCTTCGATCAGGTAGACGGCGACGAAGAGACGGCTCATGAAGCGAATGGGGGCACTCCTCGGCGGGACGACCGACCGGATGTCGATGTATCAGTCCGCGATCGTATCAAACAGCGTCGGCGGCCTGAACGATCGACGATGGACCTCGGAGTAGCCGTAGCGACTGACGGCCTCGAGGTGCTCTGGCGTGCAGTATCCCTTGTGGCGGTCGAACCCGTAGCGCGGATCGCGCGCGTGCAGCTCGCACATGAGACGGTCCCGCGCGACCTTCGCGAGGATTGACGCGGCGGCCACCGCCGTGCACCGGCGATCGGCGCCGGCGAGCGCGCGTTGCGGCATGAGCAGGCCGGGGATCCGGAAGCCGTCGACCAGGACGAAGCCCGGCAGCGGCACAAGCGCCATCACCGCGCGCCGCATCGCCTCGAGCGACGCGCGGTGAATGTTGAGGCGGTCGATCTCGGACGGCTCGACCACGGCCACGTGCCAGGCAATCGCGGCCCGCTCGATGGCCCGGGCCAGCCGTTCACGCTCGGCCGGCGGCACGACTTTCGAGTCGGCCACCCCAGGCACGTAGCAGTCGGGCCGCAGCACCACGGCTGCGGCCACGACCGGCCCGGCGAGGCAGCCGCGGCCGACTTCGTCGACCCCGGCCACGTGGCAGTAGCCCAGCCGCCGGATGGCGTTTTCGACCGTTCGCGAAGCTCTGGGTCGTGCCATCGGCCCGGGCCCGCGTCCGGAGCGCTACGCCGTGCGCCGCTGTTCCTTCATGCGCGCGGCCTTGCCGCGCAGCTTGCGCAGGTAGTAGAGCTTGGCGCGGCGGACCTGGGCGCTCCGCACCACCTCGATCTTGTCGATCACCGGCGAGTGCAGCGGGAAGATCCGCTCGACTCCCTGGCCGAACGAGACCTTGCGCACGGTGAACGTGGCGCGCGCGCCGCCACGACGGATGCCGATCACGACACCCTCGAACACCTGGATGCGCTCCTTCTCGCCCTCCCGCACCTTGACGTGCACGCGCACGGTATCGCCCGAGCGCATCGCGGGCCGCTCGGTCAGGTGGGGCTTTTCGACGGTCTCAATCGCCTTCATGGCTCTCTCCTCTTCTTCTCGATCTCGACGGCGCCGGCGGCAGCCGCCCGCGGTTTCGCGGCCAGCGCCTCGGCTTCCCGTTCCAACTCACCCTGCTCGAGCGCCCGCCGTTCGTCGGCGCTCAGCTCGGCGCGCGCCAGCAGGTCCGGCCGCCGCGCCATCGTCCGCAGCAGCCGCTGGCGCCGGCGCCAGCGCTCGATTTCACCGTGGTTCCCCGACAGCAGCACATCGGGCACGGCCAGCCCGCGGAACACCGCCGGGCGCGTGTAATGCGGACAGTCGAGCAGCCCGCCATCGAACGAATCGGCGTCGACCGACGCGGCGTCGCCCACGACGCCCGGCACGAGCCGCGTGACCGCGTCGAGCAGCACCAGCGCGGGCAGCTCGCCGCCGGTCAGCACGTAGTCGCCGATCGAAATCTCGCTGGTCACGAGCGCCTCGGCGACGCGCTCGTCGACACCTTCGTACCGGCCGCAGATGATCACGAGCCGTTCGAGCCGGCTCAGTTCCCGCGCCAGCCCCTGGGTCAGCGTGCGTCCCTGGGGCGTCATCAGGATGACCGCCGACGCCGGCCCGCGCTCGGCGGCAATCGCCTCGACCGCCCGGAAGATCGGCTCGGGCTTCATCACCATCCCCGGCCCGCCGCCGTACGGCACATCATCGACTGTCCGGTGCCGATCGTCGGTGTAATCCCGAAGATCGCGGACCCGCAGATCGACGATCCCCCGCTCCCTGGCCCGGCCGATGACGCCGGCCTCGAGGCCTGCTTCGATCAGCCGGGGAAAGATCGTGATGACGTCGGCAGTCATGCCCGCGCCGGCCGGTTGAGCTCAATCAGCCCCGCGGGCGGATCGATCTCGATCACCTTTGCCGCCGGATCGACGCGCGGGCAGATCACCGCAGTAAAGGGAATCAGCACCGTCCCCGCCTCGTCGAGCGCCAGCAGCGCCACGCCGGTCGACAGATCCACGTAGCGCACCGTGCCGACCTCATCGCCCGACACCGTCCGCACCGTACAGCCGACGAGATCGTGCGCGTAGTACTCGTTGTCGCCGAGCGGCTTCAGCTCCGACTCCGGGATCCGCAGCTCGACGCCGCGCAGCGTTTCCGCCGCGCTGATGTCTTCGTATCCCTCGAAGCCGACGACCCACCGCCCGTCGCGCTCCCGGTTGGCCGACACGACCAGCGGCTCGACCCGCCCCTCACGCTCGCGGTAGAGGGTCGAGCCCACGGCGAAGCGCTCGTGCGGAAAGTCGGTCTCCGGGACCACCACCACGTGCCCCTTGTTGTGGTGCGGGCGGATGATGCGCCCGACGGTGACCATCGACGCCCACTCCACGACGGGTCTTCCGCGCGGTCAGCGGCCGTCGTCGACTTCGTCTTCGTCGACGAAGTCGACCGTCACCTTCCGGTCCTCTAGCTCGCCGGCCACGGCCGCCAGCNTGCGGAGAGCCGCGGCTGTCCGGCCCTGGCGCCCGATGACGCGGCCGAGCTCACCCGACGGCATCAGCAGCTCGATGCGCGTCTGCCCGCGCCGCTCCGACTCGGTCACCCGCACGACGTCGGGCTGCTGGGCCAGGGCCCGGGCCACGACCTCGACGACGTCGCGCGCGCGGCTCACGACGCCTGGACGGCCCCGGCCGGCTCCTCGGCCGGCACACGCGCGAGGAGCGTACGCACCGTGTCGGTGAGCTGCGCGCCGCGCTCCAGCCAGTGCTGCAGACGCTCGCGGTCGACCTTCACCTCGTGCGGCTGGCTCCGCGGATTGTAGTGGCCGAGCACCTCGATGAACCGGCCATCGCGGCCCGACGTTCTCTCGGCCACGACGATGCGGTAGAACGGCCGGTTCTTCGAGCCCCCCCGCCGCAGTCGAATAGCTACCATGCTGCCTCCATAACGAAACGCTTCCTATCTCATGCCCCTGAGCATGCCCATCAGCCGCTGGCGACCGCGGCGTCCACCGCCGCCACCGGCCATCGCGCTCATCGACTTCAGCATCTTGCGCATGTCGACGAACTGCTTCAGGAGACGATTGACTTCCTCGACGCTCGTGCCGCTGCCGCGCGCGATCCGCTTGCGCCGGCTGCCGTTGATGATCGCGTGATTACGGCGCTCCTGCGGCGTCATCGAGTTGATGATGCCTTCGATGCGCGCCAGCTGCCGATCATCGATCTGCGCCCGCTGCTCGTTGAGCTGCCTGATGTTGCCGAGCCCGGGGATCATTCCGAGGATCTGCTCGAGCGGTCCCATCTTCTTGATGGTCCGCAGCTGATCCCGGAAGTCCTCGAGCGTGAAGTCGTCGAGCCGCGTCTTCTTCTGCAGCCGCTCGCGGCTTTCATCGTCGAGCGCTTCCTCGGCGCGCTCGATGAGCGACAGCACGTCGCCCATGCCGAGCATGCGCGACACGAGGCGATCGGCCTGGAAGGCTTCGAGGTCCTGCAGGCGCTCGCCCGTGCCGACGAACGCGATCGGCACGCCGACGACGCCGACCACCGACAGCGCCGCGCCGCCGCGGGCATCGCCGTCCATCTTGGTCAGCACGACGCCCGTGATGCCGACGCGGTGATTGAACTCACCGGCGCTCTTGACGGCGTCCTGACCGGTCATCGCGTCGGCGACGTACAGCAGGTCGGTCGGCTCGACGGCCGCCTTGATCGCCTCGAGCTCGACCATCAGGTCGTCGTCGATGTGCAGCCGGCCGGCCGTGTCGACAATGAGCGTATCGAAGCCGAGATTGCGCGTTTCGGCGAGCGCGCCCTTTGCGCGCACGACGGGATCGAGCTCGCCGGCCGGGTCGTGGACGCGCGCCCCGATCTGCTTCGCCAGGACGTTCAGCTGTTCGATGGCGGCCGGCCGCCGGACGTCGGTCGAGACGAGCATCGCGTGGCGCCCCTGCCGCGCGAGCAGCCGCGCCAGCTTGGCCGACGTGGTGGTCTTGCCCGAGCCCTGCAGCCCGAGCATGAGAATGACGCGCGGCGTCTTCGAGGCCGGCGGCAGACCGCCCGCCTGATCGCCGAACAGCGCCAGCATCTCGTCGCGCACGATGCGGACGACGTGCTGGTCGGGCGTCAGGCTGCGGAGGACTTCGTCACCGACCGCCTTGACGCGCACCCGTTCGATGAACGCCTTGACGACGCGGAAGTTAACGTCGGCTTCGAGCAGCGCGAGCCGGATCTCGCGCAGAGCGGCGTCGACCGTCGCCTCGGTGAGCCGGGCTTCGCCCCGCAGCGACTTGAAGACGTCCTGCAGCCGTGTGCTGAGTGATTCGAACATGCGCCGCGTTCCGGCCTGCCCGGCACCGGCGCCTCGACAGGCCTAACCGGTTCAGGTGCAAACGGTTATGGTATACGAAAGGCCTGCCGCCGACAAGGAAAAGACGCGCAGCCCTGCCCGTCAGACCGTCTTCAGGGTGTGGCCGAGCTTTTCCTTCTTCGTCTTGAGATAGCGCCGGGTGAACTCCGAGGTGGGCGGAATCTCGATCGGCAGCGTCTCGACCACCGACAGGCCGTACCCCTCGAGCCCCACGAACTTTCGCGGGTTGTTCGTCAGGAGGCGCATCGTCCGGACGTTGAGGTCGCGGAGAATCTGCGCGCCGATGCCGTAATCGCGCTGGTCGGGCTTGAAGCCGAGCTCGACATTGGCCTCGACGGTATCGAGCCCCTGATCCTGTAAGGCATACGCCCGAATCTTGTTGGCCAGCCCGATCCCGCGCCCCTCCTGGTGGAGGTACAGGAGCACGCCCCGCCCTTCCTCCGCGATCCGCCGCATGGCCGCGTCGAGCTGCGTCCCGCAGTCGCAGCGGTGCGAATGGAAGACGTCGCCCGTCAGGCACTTCGAGTGGACCCGGACCATGACGTCCTCGCCGTTGCCGATGTCGCCGCAGACGAGCGCCACGTGCGACTGGCCGTCGAGCAGGCTTTCGTAGGCGTGGATGGTGAAGGTGCCGTAGTCGGTCGGCAGCCCGGCCGTAGCCACCCGCCGGACGAGACTCTCGACGCGCATCCGATAGCGGATCAGGTCCGCGATCGTGATCATCAGCAGCCCGTGCTTCTTCGCGAACTTCGCGAGCTCGGGCAGCCGGGCCATCGTCCCGTCATCGTTCATGATTTCGCAGATGACGCCGGCCGGATAGAGCCCGGCCAGCCGGGCCAGGTCGACGGCCGCCTCGGTCTGCCCTGCCCTGACGAGCACCCCGCCGTCGCGGGCGCGCAGCGGGAACATGTGCCCCGGGCGCAGCAGGTCCTCGGGCTTCGTGTTCGGGTCGATCGCCGCGAGGATCGTCGCCGCCCGATCCGCCGCCGAAATGCCGGTCGTCGTTCGCCCCCTCGCCTCAATCGACACCGTGAAGGCGGTGCCGAACGGCGTGCTGTTGCGGTCGACCATCAGCGGCAGCTGCAGCTCGTCGAGCCGCTCGCCGGTCATCGGCAGACAGATCAGCCCGCGCCCGTACTTCGCCATGAAGTTGATCGCCTCGGGCGTCACCTTCTCGGCGGCCATCGTCAGATCGCCTTCGTTCTCGCGATCCTCGTCGTCGACGACGATGACCATCCGGCCCTGACGGATCGCTTCGATGGCCTCTTCGACCGGCGCGAAGGGCGACTGGGAGCGGGACTTGGCGAGCTTGAGCTTCCTGGTCATGTTGCAACGCCACCTTGCAGCGCATCGGACGCCGCGCCGCGGGTCTCGATGGCCCGCAGCACGTACTTGCCGAGCACGTCGGCTTCGAGGTTCACCAGATCGCCCGCGGCCGCCTGCGACAGGTTCGTGTGCGCAAAGGTGAACGGAATGATCTGCATGAGGATGTCGCGCCCCTCGATGGCGGCAATCGTCAGGCTGATACCGTCGATCGCGATCGAGCCGCGCGGAATGACGAGCGGTTCGAGCCCGGCCGGGATCCGCACGGCCAGACGCCAGGCCTCTCCCTGCTTCTCGAGCGCGGCGATCGTACCGGTGGCGTCGACGTGCCCGAGCACGAAGTGGCCCCCCATGCGGGCATCGGCCCGCACCGGCCGCTCGAGGTTGACGAGACGGCCCGGCGCAAGGCGACCGAGCGCCGTCACGTTCAGGGTGACCGGCGACAGGTCGGCCCAGAAGCCCGTCTCGTCGAGGTCGGTGGCCGTGAGGCAGACGCCGTTGACGGCAATACTGTCGCCCGGCTGCAGCTCGCGCGCCAGCCGGGTGGCCACGCGCAGCCGTGCCCCGCCCTCGGAGCGCTGCACGACATCGACACGCCCGGTGTCTTCAATCAGTCCAGTGAACATCGAATTCGATCACCCGATCGTCGCCGAGCTGGCGGACGCGCGCGTCGGCCGGCACACGCTGCGTGATGGCAGCCGCCTTCACGCCGGCGCCGAGCCTGACCGGCGTCGCCGCGAGCTGAACCCGGTCGACGAAACGGACCGCGGCAAGCGCATCGTGCAGCGCCGGCCCGCCCTCCACGAGCAGCGAGAGGATTCCACGCCCGGCCAGCCAGCTCATCAGCGCGTCGAGGTCACGCGAGTCGAACGCCTGAACGTCGACGCCGCGGCGCTCGAGCGCCTCGAAGTGCGCGGCCAGGTGGTGCCGTGTCCGGCCGGTCGTCACCATTATGACCGGGCCTGCACCGAGCGTCGAGAAGACGCGCGCCGACGCCGGCACGCGACCGCGCCAGTCGACAATCACGCGCGTCAGCGGTCGCGCCCGGAACGCACCGCGCGCCGTCAGCTGCGGGTCGTCGACAAGGACCGTCCCTGAACCGACGGCAATTGCATCGATCTCGGCGCGCTGCCGCTGGAAGAACCGATCGGCCGCCGGACCGGTCAGCCGCACCGGCCGATCGCCAGGCCCCACAAAGCCGTCGGCCGACACGGCCGCCTTTGCCGTCACGAATGGACGACGACGCGTGATCCAGGTGAAAAAGGGCGTCAGCTGAGCGATCGCTTCGGTCTCGCGCACCCCGACCGTGACGTCGATGCCGTGAGCGCGCAGAAACGCCAGTCCCTGCCCCGATACTCGGGGATTGCGGTCGGTGGTGGCCGCCACCACACGCCGGATACCCGCCGCCACGACGCGCTCGGTACAGGGGCCGGTCCGGCCGGTGTGCGAGCACGGCTCGAGCGTGACGTACAGTGTGCCGCCGCGCGCCCGGCTGCCGGCGCGTTCGAGCGCCACGACTTCCGCGTGCGGACCGCCGGCCGGCTCCGTCGTCCCCTGCCCCACCACGATGCCGTCGCCGTCGACCACGACGGCGCCCACCGCCGGGTTCGGACTCGTACGGCCGCGGCCGCGCTCGGCCCAGGCCAGCGCGCGGTCCATCATCGCGGCGTCGAAGGGCGTTACCACTTCTCGGTGAACAGCGCGTCGACGTAGGCCTCGGCATCGAACGGCAGCAGATCGTCGATCCCTTCGCCGACGCCGATGTAGCGGATGGGCAGCTTGAGGTCGTGCGCAATCGCGACGGCAACGCCCCCCTTGGCCGTGCCGTCGAGCTTGGTCAGCACGATGCCGCTGGCACCGCCGGCCGCCATGAACTCACGTGCCTGAACGAGCCCGTTCTGGCCGACGGTCGCGTCGAGCACGAGCAGCACGTCGTGCGGCGCGCCGGGCACTTCGCGTCCGACGACGCGCCGGATCTTGTCGAGCTCGGCCATCAGGTTCACCCGCGTATGCAGGCGACCGGCCGTATCGACAATCACTACATCGCGGCCGCGCGCCCGCGCCGCCGACACGGCATCGAAGGCCACGGCGGCCGGATCGGCGCCCGGCTGGGCACGGATCAGATCGACACCGGCGCGCTCGGTCCAGATCGCCAGCTGCTCCACGGCCGCCGCGCGGAACGTGTCGGCCGCGCACACGAGCACGGAGTGCCCGTCGCCCTGCAGCAGCTTCGCCAGTTTCCCCACCGTCGTGGTCTTGCCCGTGCCGTTGACGCCGACGACGAGAATGACGTGCGGCCGCGTGGCGATCGCCGGCGCGGGCCGGACGTCGGTGAGGATTTCGCGCATGATCCGGCCGACACGATCGCGGAGCGTCCCCTGGCGATCAGCCTTGACGGCCGCGATGATGCGTTCGGTGGCGGGCAGCCCGACGTCGGCCGTCAGCAGCGCGTCTTCGAGCGCCTCGAGCGTATCGACGGTCAGCGGCCGGCCGGCCACGACCGGTCCGGAGGGTGTCGCCGCCGCCGACGCGGTCGTGTCGGCGCCGTAGTCGTCGGCGCCCGACAGCCGCTCGCGAATCTGCTGGGCCGTCTTGGCCAGCCCTTCACGGATACGAGAAAAGAACGAAGCCACGGATGTTCAGTTGTTCCTTTCCGGCTCGCCGCGCTGCGGTCGCAGCATCAGGCAGCCGAGTGCTTCGCGCGGGGTCTTGGCGCCGGCCAGGACCGCTGCGACTTCGGCAGTGATAGGAAGCTCGACCTCGTGACGGCGCCCCAGCTCGAGCACCGCTTCGGTCGTCCGGACGCCCTCGGCCACCATGCGCATGCCGTCGAGCACGTCCGAGATCGGCCGTCCTCGTCCGAGCTCGAGGCCCACGTGATGGTTCCGGCTGAGCGGCGCCGTGCACGTCAGGACGAGATCGCCCAGCCCGCTCAGCCCGGCCATGGTCTCGCCACGGCCGCCCATCGCACAGGCCAGCCGCGACATCTCCGCCAGACCGCGCGTAATGAGCGCAGCCATCGCGTTGTGGCCGAGGCCGAGCGCCTCGACGGCCCCGGCGGCAATCGCGATCACGTTCTTCATGGCCCCGCCGATCTCGACGCCCACGACGTCGTCGGTGCCGTAAAGGCGGAGGTAGTGGGTGCGGAAACGCTGCTGCACCAGGCTCACCGCCGCCGCGTCGGCCGATGCGGCGACCAGGGCCGTCGGCGTGCCTCGCGCCACCTCCGACGCGAAGCTCGGCCCCGACAGGACGACGACCGGAACCTCGGCGCCACACTCGGCCGCGAGCACCTCGGACATGCGCAGCAGTGAGCCGTTCTCGATGCCCTTCGTGGCGCTGACGAGCGTGGCACCTGGCGGCAGGTGCGCGGCCGCGTCGCGCACCACCTGCCGCAGCCCGTGCGACGGGACGGCCACCACGACGAAGCGCGCGCCATCGAGCGCCTCGTCGAGTGACGCCGTCACGTGGACGGTGTCTGGCAGTGGAATGCCGGGAAGATACGCCTGGTTGACCCTCGTGCCGGCCAGCTGGCCGATCAATCCTCGATCCCGTCCCCAGAGCGAGACGACATGGCCCGCCGTGGCCAGGTGGATAGCCAGCGCCGTACCCCAGCTGCCCGCGCCGAGGACAGCGGCGCGCTCGACGACCGGTTGCATCACCCGGTCATTGTACCGGCTCACCGGCCCGGGCCCGCGGCACGACTGGCGCGGTCGTTGCTAGGTTTCCTGTATAACGGAGTGCCCATCCGAGCGAAGGAGTGACGTCAATGAGCAGGCTGCATCCCGGTTTCCTGGCCGTCGTCCTGACGGCCGCCCTGGCGCTTTCAGGCGTCACCACCTCGTCGGCCCAGCAGCCGGCGGCCCGGTATTCGGCCGTGGCGGTCGACATGCTGTCGCCCGGCGCCGGAGCCGGCACCTTTCCGGTCAACATCGTCATCAACCGCTGGTCGACGCAGGAAGAAGAAGATCGGCTCGTGGCCATCCTGCTCGAGCAGGGGCCCGACGCCCTGCTGACGGCCATGCAGAAGTGGCCACCCGTCGGATCGGTCGCACCGACCGGCGGCGTCGGCTTCGACATCCGCTTCGCGGTCCTCACCCACCGGGACAACGGCCTCGATGAAGTGATGGCGCTCACCGACCGCCCCATGTCGTTCCTGGAACGGCGGGCCGCCGGGCGCTCGACCGACTACCCGTTCACGCTGATCCAGATGCAGACGAAGCCGAGCGGCGACGGTGAAGGCCAGATCTCGATTGCCGCGCGCCTCCGCATCGACAAGGTGAACCGGACCCTGGTCATCGACAACTTCACCGACCAGCCGATCATGCTGCGGGGACTGAAGCGGGAACAGTAGGAGCGCACACGCTTCACGGTCGGACCGGTCCGACCGTGAAGCCGTCGGAGAGAGGGCTACCGCGCCGCGCGGCGCTGCGAGATCGACGTCACGTTGGCGGGCGTCGCCTCGCTCGATCGCTGGCTCACCACAAGGCCTGCACGCCGGACGGCGAGCGAATGGCGCTGCTTCTCGAGAGCCGCGGCACGACGGGCGGCCGCGGGCAGCTTGCTCTGGTCGTAGCCGGAGAAGCGGACGATCGGCGACCGATCACGCTGTTCGAGATTTGCCGGCCAGCTGCGTCCGCACGCGTCGCAGTACCACCGCGCCGGCAGCCTCGTCCCGTCGTCGGCCGTCGTCGGAGGCAGAAGTCCGAGCGGACCGCGATGATGGCACCGCCCCAGCCAGTACACCAGTGCCCCAAAGGCGGCGACCGCACCGAGTGCCAGGGCTGCCGCGGGGGCGACCAGGACCACGACGACCACAGCGGTCGCCGTCAGGGCGGATAAGGCGAGCTGTTGCCTCGTCATGAGTCATCCTCCGCACGGGCGTGATGACAGATTTCTCGTCCGCGCGTCTTTCCGACAGTTCAAGCTGTGTGCCATGACGTGCCGCCGCGTGCAGCCCGGCCGGACGACCGCCCGCGTGCGAAAAGATGGGAAGCCGGATGCACACCTTCGGCGATCCGGATTCGGACGGGCACCGGCCGGAACGCCAGGCGCGTGTGGTGTGTCCCCGCCTGTCAGCCCCTCGTTGAACAATCCGCATAACGGCAGTGCCGCCAGGGTGCAGCTTCTGCGATCCCGCGGCCGAAGGGCGAAAGTCCGATAGACCTATAACTTAATGATTTTCAATGAGATATTCACATCATGACCTTCGATTTTCGCTTGACAGGCGTCTGGCACGTTCCTAGAATCACCTTCGGTCCGGCGACGGTCGCCCCGTTCGCGGGCGGCGCCCAGAGGAGTCACATGGCAGCATCACCAGAACGCGTGGAAAAGGAAGATCGTACGGACAAGGAACGGCTCAAGGCCGTCGAACTGGCCTTCGGCCAGATCGAGAAGCAGTTCGGCAAGGGGGCCATCATGCGGCTCGGCGGCCGCGAGGTCGCGCCCGTGCCCGCCATCTCGACCGGCTCGATCAGCCTCGACTGGGCCCTCGGCGTCGGTGGGCTGCCACGCGGCCGCGTGGTCGAGATTTTCGGCCCCGAATCCTCGGGCAAGACGACGCTGGCGCTGCAGACGATTGCGCAGGCGCAGAAGCTGGGCGGCGTGGCCGCGTTCATCGACGCCGAGCACGCGCTCGATGCGCAGTACTCGCAGAAGCTCGGCGTCGACCTCGAGAACCTGCTGGTCTCGCAGCCCGACAACGGCGAGCAGGCGCTCGAAATCGCCGAAGTCCTCATCCGTTCGAACGGCGTCGACGTCGTCGTCGTCGACTCGGTGGCGGCCCTGGTGCCGCGCGCCGAAATCGAGGGCGAGATGGGCGAGGCGCAGGTCGGCCTGCAGGCGCGCCTCATGTCGCAGGCGCTGCGCAAGCTTACCGGCGTCGTGTCGAAATCGAAGACCTGCCTGATCTTCATCAACCAGCTGCGCGAGAAGATCGGCGTCATGTTCGGCAACCCGGAAACCACCACGGGCGGCCGCGCGCTGAAGTTCTACTCGTCGGTGCGTATCGACATCCGTCGCATCGGCGCCATCAAGGACGGCGACCAGGTCATCGGCGGACGCACGCGCGCGAAGGTCGTCAAGAACAAGGTGGCCCCGCCCTTCCGCGAAGCCGAGTTCGACATGATGTACGGCGAGGGCATCTCGCGCGAGGGCGACCTGCTCGATCAGGGTGTCGAGCGGAAGATCATCGAGAAGAGCGGCACCTGGTTCTCGTACAACGGCGAGCGACTCGGCCAGGGACGCGAGAACGCCAAGAGCTACCTCCGACAGAACCCGAACGTGGCCGCCGACATCGAGCTCCGGCTGCGCCGTGAGCTCGGGCTGCCGACGCCCTCCGAGGAATAGCCTCGCCCCCTGCGCGGGCGGTCCGCCCCCTGACGGACCGCCCCGTCGCTTCCTCCCCTTTCGGATTAAGATGCGGCATCCATGATGCTGCGTCTCGCTGGTACGACTCTCTTCGTCGTCCTGCTCGCCCTGGTGCGCGTGTCTGCGCAGCAGGCGACGCCGGCTGTTCCCCCGGACTACACGTTCACGGCCACCGGAAGCCGCTGGCTGCCCGTCGCGCTCTCGGGTGACGGCACGCGATTCGAGCTGACCTGGCCCGAGACAGGCGACGACTGGGACACGGCGCTGCTCTCGATCGGCGTCGCCGCCGCATCCGCAGCCGGGGACGAGTCGTCGTCGCCGGCGCCCTGCCTCGTCGTCACGGCCGGGCCGTACACAGACCGCCAGTACTTCAGTCCGCGCGACGTGGGCGCACGATGGCTGAACCTGAGCCACCTGCCGCGCGATCTCGCGCCCGGCACACGTGTGTCGATCGAGGCGCACGGCATGACGCTCGGCACGGGCACGACGACGCTGCGGCTGTTCGCGCGACGGCCGGCGCTCGACGGCCCCGTCCTCGTCCTCGCGCCGCACCCGGACGATGCGGAGATTGCCGCCTTCGCCCTGTATGCGACGACGAACGCGACGGTCGTGACCGTCACGTCGGGCAACGCTGGCGCACCAACCTACGAGGCCGTCTTCGACGATGGGCAGGAAGCCGGGCAGTACCGGTTCAAGGGCCGGATCCGCACGATCGACAGCATTACCGTTCCGCTGCAGGGCGGCGTTCCGCCCGAGCGGGCGGCCAACCTCGGGTACTTCGACGCGCGCCTGGCGGCCATGTACCAGCAGCCGACGTCGGTGATTCCCGAGATGTACGGGCCGAACACCGACATCGGCGTCTACCGTCGCTACAACGTGAGCCCGCTCGTTGGCAGGGGCTCGCGCGAGTCGACGTGGACCAATCTCGTCGACGATCTGTACGAGCTGCTGCGCCGGGTGCGTCCCGAAGTCATCGCCGCGCCGCATCCCCAGCTCGACACGCACCTCGACCATCAGTTCACGACGGTCGCGCTCGTCGAGGCGCTCGAGCGCTGGAATCGCGACGTGACGCTGCTGCTCTACACGAATCACGCCGATTCGAACCGCTACCCGTACGGTCCGGCCGGCACGCTCGTCTCGCTGCCTCCGCCGCCAGGACCGGTCGAGCTCGACGGGGTCTTCTCGCTGCCGGTCGATCGCGATCTGCAGCGCGACAAGCTCTTCGCGCTCGAATCGATGCACGACCTCCGCTTTTCGCCCACCCGGCAATACCAGCTGGCGCTCGGCGACGGCCGGGCAATCGCGCCCGAGAAGGAGGGACCGGGCCCCGACATCACGTACCTGCGTCGAGGCCCGCGCTCGAACGAGCTGTTCTTCGTGTACGACCGCGCCAGCGTGACCCGGATGATGGACGCGTTCCTCGCGCCGTGGCGCGCCAGGCGGGGCGGCTGACGCGTCGGCCGACACCCGCGCTGCGGCTGCGCCGCCCTGCCCTATCGCAGCACGTCGAACATGCGCGAGAACCTGATCGTGAGCGCGCGATCGGTGCGCTCGGGCTGCGGCACCAGCCGGTACAGACCGCGCGTATCCGTGGTTGCGGCGCCGGGTGTTGCGCCGAAGGCCACCCCTCGTTCGACTGCTCCTGCCGGACCTCGGTCGCAGCCGGCACGCCCTGCCACGCGGGATCGTTCAGCACAGGGCCGTCGAGAACCGGTGGCGTCCCGAAGCGCACGGCCCACGACGATGGCGCGGTCGCAGGCACGCCCTGCGCCGATCGCCGCCGCCGGCATCACGACGGCAAGGCCGGTCAGCCCCACACGACGCGCAACGCGCCGCAGGCGGAGCGGGAAGCCGTCGGAGAAGGACATCGGCCGTGAACCGGCCGACATCATCCGGGAACCCTAGGCGCCGCGCGAACCGGCCTCACCCTTGGGGTTGGCGATCTCGCGGAACTCGATGTCGGTGATCCGCTCGGCGTCCTTCAGGTGATCGAGCATCGCCTGGCTCGCGCCGGCGCTGTTGCGCTCGCGGATCGCCACGTAGATCCGCCGGTGCTGCTCGGTCAGCGTGACGAGGTTCGTGCGGTACGAAAGCGTGCCGCGCCGCAGGTCGAAGAACCGGCCCGAGACCATCTCGACGATTGAGGCCAGCAGCGGATTGCCCGACGCCCGCGCGACGGCGCGATGAAACANCAGGTCGTAGTCGAGGAAGCGGGCGGAATTGTCGGTCGACGCCGCCATGCCGTTGACNGCCGTCCACAGCTCGACCAGGTCGTCCGACGTTGCGCGCTCGGCGGCCATGCCTGCCACCCAGGACTCGAGCACCCGGCGCGCCTCGAACATCTGGTGGCCCGAGAAGCCGTGCAGGCTCGACAGGAAGTGGAACTGCTCGCTGTCGAGAACGAGCGGGCCGTCGGCCACGAACGTGCCCGCGCCGTGCCGGATGACGAGGACGCCCTGATGCGCCAGCGCCTGCAGCCCGGCCCGCACGCTCGTCCGGCTGACGCCGAGCTGACGTGCCAGATCGCGCTCGGGCGGCAGCCGCTGTCCCCTGACGAGCTCACCCTTCCGGATGAGCCCGCGGATGTAGTCGGCTACGGCGAGGGTCGCGCTGCCCGAAGACTGNGAAACCGGCGAAACCGTCGACATGAGCTCGGTCCAGCGTCCCTGTCGGAGGGACGGGTGGCATGCCCGACAGTATCGAGATGAATGCGACCATGCGTCAAGCCCCGCGGCGGTCAGCTTCCGCCGGCACGCCCCGCCGGATCAGGCTCGGCGCCCGCATCAATCGACGTCTGCGCTTCGTCTTCCTGAACCAATCGGNNCACGTCGGGCGANGTCGGGGTCGACNCTTCGAACGCGCGCTCTTCGTCGAGCGGCATCCGTCGCCTGAGTTTGCGCAGGCACGTGTCGTCGGTCAGATCGAGGCGCAGCGGCGTGAGCGACACCCAGCCCTGCTCGACTGCCCAGCGATCGGTGCCCTCCTCCGCATCTTCCAGCGGCCGCACCGTGAACCAGTACAGCTCGCGACCGAGCGGATGACGGGTCGGCTCGATGCGGCCGTCGTACTGGCGCACCGAGGCGCGGGTCCAGATCATGCCGCGCGGTTCGCGCGGGAAGTTGATGTTGACCAGCGGCACCGGCTCGCAGGCGAACACCACCTCGAGGGCCCGCCGAATCCACGGCTTGAGCGCCTCGAAGTCAGGGTCGCCGCGGCCCGCCGGCGCGCTGAGCGCCACGCCCCGCATGCCGAGCAGCGCCGCCTGCTTCGCGGCAGCGAGCGTCCCCGAGTGCCAGATCGAGTTGCCGAGGTTCAGCCCCATGTTGCAGCCCGACAGCACGACGTCTATCCGCTCCCAGTGATGGGCGCCGAGCGCCACGCAGTCCGCTGGCGTGCCATTCACGCGGAACGCTGTCAGGTTGCCGATGGACGTCGGCCGGTACGAGAGCGGGCGGGAATGGGTCACTGCGTGCCCCATTGACGACTGCTCGACATCGGGGGCGACGATGCGGACGCTGCCGAACTCGAGCGCCACGTCGGCCAGTGCAGCAATGCCCGGACTGTAGATTCCGTCGTCGTTGCAGACCAGGATGCGCATGCATGCAGCCGGTGCAAAGGGCGTTCCCTCGCGGGACGCTCCCGCCCCGGCGGCCCGTGCCGACGGAAACCGCGCGGGCAGCCCTTCCCTGCCACAGAGTGAGCCGCGCGGGCCGCGCGTCAGCGCATGATCCACCCGGCCGCGGCCAGTGTGACCATCCCGACGACGATCGTCAGCAGGATGTCGCGACGCCAGGCCGCCACGGCGAACGCGACGATGCCCGCCGCCAGGCGCGGGTTCCAGAGCGTCAGCGCGACCTGCCCGTCGACCCGGAACAGGTCGGGCACGATGATCGCGACGAGCGCCGCCGCGGGCGCGAAACGCAGGAGGCGCTCGACGACGGGCGACAGCTTGAGCCGGCTGCCCGGCAGGATGAACAGCGCCCGGGTGAAAAAGGCGACCGCGGCCAGGCCGACGATCAGCGGCCAGGCCGTCATGCGTCCCTCCGCGTGCGTCCGTCGAGCGATGCCGCTGCCATTCCCACGCCGACGCCGGCAACGACGGCAAGCAGCACGCCGAGGTTGAGCGGCAGTTGCGCACCGGCAAGCGACACCACGCCGGCGGCCACTGCTCCGGCAACGACGGCGCGATCGAAGAGCAATGGCATGAGCAGCGCGATCAGCGCGAGCGTGGCGGCGAAGTCGAGCGACCAGTCGCGCGGCACGAGCGCGCCCCCGAAGATCCCGGCCAGCGACGCGAGCTGCCAGACGACCCATACGAAGGCCGATCCGCCGAGGTAAAACCAGTGCTTCGCGGCAACGCCGTCACCCGGCCGGTACCGGCCGGCGAACATGGCAAAGACGCCGTCGACGGTGATGTAGCTGAGCAGGAGGCGCCAGCCGCGCGACAGCCGCGCGAAGTGCGGTGCGAGCACGGCACTGTAGATGAAGTAGCGGACGTTGACGAGCAACCCGGTGGCGAGCATCACCCAGAGCGGCGCGCGGGCCACGAACAGCGGCAGCACGGCGAGCTGCGCCGAGCCGGCGAACACCAGCACGCTCATCGCCGCCGCTTCGAAGGTGGACAGCCCCGCGCTGACCATCGCCACACCGGTGACTACACCCCACGGCACGAGGCCGATCGTGATCGGGACGGCGCTCAGCAGCCCGTCGCGGAAGGCGGCATACTCATCTGGATGGCGGCGCGGCCAGCTCAACATGTGCTGATGGCGATTCTACAGGGCGCCGTCGGCGGGCCGGCGCCGGCCCGGTGTAAGATGCCGGGCTGCAGGACAAGGAGATGACCGTGCACTGTCTTGCTCTCGATCGAGCCGTCCGTTCAGTGACCGTTCTGAACGACGCGCTTGGCCGCGCGTCGCACCCCCAGACGTCCCCGACTCCCGGTCGCGCCGCTGCCCGGCGACGGTGTCTTGCCAGCGAAACGTGCGCCTCGCGGCGCCAGGAGCGGCGGAGGCGCTAGCAGGATGCGCGCGGCGCTGTTTCTGACACTCGGCATCGCCCTGGCGGCTGCGCCTGTCGCCCCCGCGGCGGCGCAGACCTCCGAGCTGCACCTGCTCGACCTCGAGATCGAGTTCGACTTCACGTCCGAACCCGCCTTTCCCGCCGGGACGGCAACGAGCGACGAACAGACGCAGCTGATCGAGCCCAGCAGCATCGCGCCGACGCAGTCGACGCTGCGCGGCGCCATTGCCGACTCGCTCCGCCTGCTGATGATCGAGCACAGCAGCCGCGTCGCCTTCCAGGAGAAGACGCGCCGCGAACTGGGCGGCCCGTTCTGGCGCGACTACGTGCGATCGGTCAAGATGCCGCGCACCTGGAACGACGGCGACGGCTGGCTGGTCAACTACGTCGGCCACCC
>JGI25327J35509_1000974_pt1 | contig 23374 bp, 17 predicted proteins | sample HigsolmetaAR202D_FD_35509 | JGI IMG/M metagenome (IMG submission 35509)
GCGCAGCTCGGCCGCCAGGGCGCGGTGCCTTTCCCCCAGCGACCGGTCGACTTCCAGGGCGCCGGCGAGCAGCGCGATCAGGCTCAGCTCATGGCCGAGGGAGTCGTGCATGTCACCGGCGGTGCGCGCCCGCTCCCGCAGCCTGGCCTGCTCGGCCAGGATCCGCCGCTCGCGCTCCAGCCGTTCGGCCCGTTCCCAGCCGCTGACGACCAGCTTCCGGTGCCGGCGGCGGTAGCGGCCCAGCAGCCAGGGCAGCACGCCGAAGAACAGCAGGTACATCGTCAGCGTGAACCAGGCGACCGCGGCCGGCGGGGCGAGCGCCGCCGATGCGGTGAGCGCCGTGGCCGACGCCGCGAAAAGCAGCAGGGCGGCGCACGTCCCGGGCGACCGCCTCCCCATGAGGTAGCACGTCACACCGGTGATCAGGATGAAGGGGGCGTTCTGCGGGGAGGTCGATCCGGCGTCGGAGACATCGCCCAGCGCCCACAGCGGGACGGTGAGGACGACCGAGACGGCGGGCACCCGGCGGCTCATGAAGACCGCCGCCGCCGGCACCGCCGAGACGGCGGCGACGCGGCCGAGCGCCCCGGCGCCGATCGGCGGATACAGCTCACCCGCCACGGCGGGCGCCGTCAGCGCCGCCCANAGGCCCGCGTCACCCCCGGCGCCGGGCACGGCATCGCGATCGGCACGCGCCGAGGCNCAGACCGCCTTGCGCACACGGCCGGTCCAGCGCCCCATGGGATCACCGTAGCCACGCCGCCGGACGGGCAGGACTGACGGAAGTCACCTCCAAGACCTTCCGAAAGACATGGCCGCCGGCGGGTGCTTTCGGGGACGAGGGGATGAAGCCTTCCCGATGAACCGTTTTCAACACGTGGTCTCGGGCGCCGGAGACGGGAGCCCCGATGGTGTCCGAGGTCGTGACGTCGCAGGGCACGGCATCGTCCCTGATTGCCAGGCCCCCGCATGCGACCTGTGGAAACGGCGTGTTGAAAAAGGTTCAACGATCGGCGTCACAGGGATCGTGAAGACCTGAAGCGGCGGTGCCGGATTGCACGAAGACGCCCGAATCAGCGTTCGACCAGTCCCGCCTCGTAGGCGAGGATGGCCGCCTGCACGCGGTTTTCGACGTTCAGCCGCTGCAGGATCGTGCTCACATAACCCTTCACCGTGCCTTCGACAAGGTGCAGCCGGGCGGCGATCTCCGCATTGGACAGGCCCTGGCCGAGCAGGCCCAGCACATCGCGCTCCCGGCCGGTGAGCCGTGCCACCAGTTCCCTCGCCCGGGCGGCCCGGGATATCCGGTCGTTCGGCATCTGCGATATCACGTATTTGGCCACCCAGGGCGACAGGTAGGCCGCCCCGCCGGCGACCGCCCGCACCGCCGAGATCAGCTCCCGCGGGCCGCTCGTCTTCANCAGGAACCCGCTGGCCCCTCCAGTGAGCGCGCGCTGGATGTAGGAGCTCTCCCCGAAGGTCGTCAAGATGATGACGGCGGTCTCCGGCACGATCCGGCGGATTTCCGAAGCGGCGGCGAGACCGTCGAGACCGGGCATGCGCACATCGAGCAACGCCACATCGGGACGCACCCGCCGGGCCTGCTCCACGGCCTGCGCCCCGTCCGCCGCCTCGGCGACGACCTCGATCCCCTCGTCGGAACCGAGGATCGCGTTGACCCCGACCCGAACAATCGGCTCATCATCGGCCAAAAGCGCCCGGATCACACGCGGCATGCTACTGAATTTCAGTGGGCCGGGACCGTCGATGCCTCATAGAGCCGCATATCGGTGGTGCGGGAAATTCATGGCCGGAGTTCCCTGAAGAAGGCGCGGATATCGGCGGCCATGAGATCGGGGGCCTCCAGCGCCGCGAAATGGCCGCCGCGCTCGTACTCGGTCCAGCGCACCACGTTGTGCACCCGCTCGGCCAGTGGCCGCACGGAGTAGTCGGTGGGGAACACCGCGACGCCGGTGGGTACCGTGCCGCGCGTGCGCGGCGCCCGCATGGCCGGGTCGTTGAAGCGCTCGTAGTAGGTGTGGGCGGCGGAGCCGGCCGTGCCGGTGAACCAGTAGATGCTCACGTCGGTGAGGATCCGGTCCCGGTCCACCGCGTCCTCGGGGAGTTCGGCGGCCGGGTCGGTCCAGTCCTTGAACCTCTCCACGATCCAGGCGAGCTGGCCGACCGGGCTGTCGTGCAGCGCGGCCGCGATGGTCTGCGGCCGGGTGCCCTGCAGCTGCATGTAGGCGCCCAGCTCCCGCTGCCAGCGCCGCATCCCCTCCAGCCGCGCCCGTTCGGCGTCGGTCAGCGCCGCCATGACCTCCGTGTCGCCGTCGGGGAAGGTGAGCAGCCCGTTGACGTGCACGCCGATCACGTTGTCCGGCGCGATGCGGCCCATCAGCGGCGCGATGAACGCGCCGACGTCGCCGCCCTGCACGCCGTAGCGGTCATAGCCCAGGCGGGCCATCAGCCGCACCAGCGCCGCGGCGGTGCGGGTGTCGTTCCAGCCGGTGCCGGGCAGCGGGCCGGAGAAGCCGTACCCGGGCAGTGACGGGATCACCAGGTGGAAGGCGTCACGGGCGGCGCCGCCGTGCGCCGCCGGGTCGGTGAGCGGGCCGATCAGGTCCCAGAACTCCACGATCGAGCCGGGCCAGCCGTGCAGCAGCATCAGCGGGACGGCGTCGGGCTCGGGCGAGCGCACATGCACGAAGTGGATGTTCGCCCCGTCGATCACGGTGGTGTGGTGCGGGAAGCGGTTGAGCGATGCCTCCTGGAGCCGCCAGTCGAAGCCCTCGGCCCAGTGCTCGGCGAGATCACGCAGGTAGTCGGCGGGCACGCCGCGTTCCCAGCCGGTGCCGGGCAGCTGCGGGGCCCAGCGGGTGCGGCGCAGCCGGTGGCGCAGGTCATCCAGGTCGGCCTGAGGGATGTGGACGCGGTAGGGCCGGACCGGCACAGCGGGGTGCGTGTTCCTCATGTCCGCGACGCTATCGGGGAATGGTGACAGCTTCTGGCACTGATTGCGGCCACAATGGGGAACCGTGCTGGAGACTTCGGCGCGGTTGCTGCGCCTGCTGTCGCTGCTGCAGTCACGGGCCGACTGGACCGGCGCCGAGCTGGCCGAACGCCTGCAGGTCGGATTGCGCACCGTGCGCCGCGACATCGACCGGCTGCGCGAACTGGGCTACCCCGTGGACTCCACCCCGGGCGTCGCCGGCGGGTACCGGCTGGGCGTCGGTGCCGCTCTGCCGCCGCTGCTGCTGGACGACGAGGAGGCGGTGGCGGTGGCGATCAGCCTGCGCACCGCCGCGACCGGCAGCGTCGCCGGCCTGGAGGAGGCCGCGCTGCGGGCGCTGGCCAAGGTCCAGCAGGTGCTGCCGTCCCGGCTGCGTCACCGGGTGGCCGCCTTCCATGCGGCCGTGCCGCTGACCGGTGCGGCCACCGGCGGCGTGGACGCCGACCTGCTGACCGCGATCGCCGCGGCCTGCCGCGACCGCCGCCGCATCCGCCTGCGCTACCGCTCCCGCACCGCCTCCACCCGCGAGGTCGAGCCCTACCGGCTGGTCCACACCCCGCGCCGCTGGTACCTGCTCGCCTACGACCTGGGCCGGGACGACTGGCGCACCTTCCGGGTCGACCGCATCGAAGAACTCCTCGGCCCGCCCGGCGCCCGCTTCGCCCCGCGCCCCCTGCCCCAGGAGGACACCGCCGCCTACGTCTCCCACTCCATCAGCACCGCCCCCTACGCCTACCAGGCCCGCATCCTCTTCCACGCCCCCTTGGAAGAGGTCGCCCCCCGCACCTCACCGACGGCCGGCCGCCTGGAGGCGGTGGGCGCCGGCCGCTGCCTGTTCCACGTCGGCTCCAATTCGCTGCAGGAACTCGCCGTCCACGTCGCCGCCAAGGGCTTCGACTTCGAGGTGCTCGACCCCCCGGAACTGATCCCCGTCCTGCACGACCTGAGCGACCGCCTGCGCAAGGCCGCCCAGGCCGCCACCGGGCCCGGCCGGCCGCCCGGGGACTGATGGGCGCGCACCGCGAGCGGCTCCTCGGCCTCGGCCGGCGGCCGCTGGAGGTGCTGTCGCGCCCGGCCGACGAGGTGCGGGGACGGACCGACGCGGCGGCCGTCGCGGTCATCACCTTGTGTGTGGCCGGCCTGCCCACCGCCGCGTTCCGGCGTGCCCTCACCGCCCGGGCGCCTCCTGGCCGGTCCCATCACCCCGAAAGCGGTCCCATGGGTTGGGCGATCAGAACACCGGTCCCGACGGGTGGGACGAGGCGGTGGCGCTGGACCAGCCGCTCCAATTCGGGGAAGACGCCGCCGAGGACGAAGGATTGCCGCCGCGCTCCCACCGTCCGCCCTCGGGCCGGTCGCGTGCGCGGGTGGAGGCGGGTGGCCCGTTCCGGGACGAGGCCGGACCCCGCTCTCTCCGTTACGGGCACATCAGCGTGGATCTGCCCATCGTCACCTTCGTCTCATGGCCGGTGACCGCGGTGAAAACCCACCCGTGGATGTGAGAATTCCTCGCGTTCCCGGTCGACGGGAAGGGATGAACGGCAGAACTTCGAAAACCGGACACGACAAAAGCCCCGAGTCTGTGACTCGCGCAGACTCAGGGCTTTCCTGGTGTCCGAGGGGGGACTTGAACCCCCATGCCCTGTGAAGGGCACTAGCACCTCAAGCTAGCGCGTCTGCCTATTCCGCCACCCGGACTCGAGCACACGCGCACCAGCGCGCGTCGGCGTGCCAACGATATCAAACGCGCCGACTCGCGGCGAAGTCGATCGAGGGACACATGCACCCGCGGTGAGGCCGATCAAAGAGACGCACGGATTCGCGACCAGGTCGATCGGGGGGCACGATGGGCGGGGTAGGAGGCGAGGGCCGTCAAGGCAACAGGTCAAGGAGGGGCCCGGTGGCTGAGCGCATCGGCGCGCACGAGGGAGCAGAGGAAGAGGTCGTCCGGCTCTGCCAGGAGCTGATCAGGATCGACACCAGCAACCCGGGAGATCACTCCGGCCCGGGGGAGCGGGCCGCGGCCGAGTACGTGGCCGAGAAATTGGCCGAAGTCGGCCTGGAGCCGGTGGTGCTGGAATCGCACCCCAAGCGGACCAGCGTCATCGCCCGGATCGAAGGAGAGGACCCCGGCCGGGACGCGCTGCTGCTGCACGGCCACCTGGACGTGGTGCCGGCGCGGGCCGAGGACTGGACGCACCACCCCTTCAGCGGGGAGATCGCCGACGGGTGCGTGTGGGGCCGCGGCGCGGTCGACATGAAGGACATGGACGCCATGATGCTGGCGGTCGTCCGGCAGCGGATGCGCGAGGGCCGCAGGCCGCCGCGGGATGTGGTGGTGGCGTTCCTGGCCGACGAGGAGGCCGGCGGCACGTGGGGCGCCCAGTGGCTGGTGGACGAGCATCCGGAGCTGTTCGAAGGGTGCACCGAGGCGGTCGGCGAGGTCGGCGGGTTCAGCCTGACGGTCCCCGGGGACCGGCGGATGTACCTGATCGAGGCGGCCGAAAAAGGCATCGCCTGGATGCGGCTGAAAGCCGCCGGGACGGCCGGGCACGGCTCGATGGTGCACCCCGACAACGCGGTCACCGCGGTGGCGGCGGCGGTGGCCCGGCTGGGCTCCCACCGCTTCCCGGTCCGGCTGACCAAGACGGTGCGGGCGTTCCTGGAACGGGCCTGCCAGGCCTACGGCGTGGAGTTCGACCCCGACGACCCGGAAAAGTGCCTGACGCAGATCGGCCCGCTGGCCCGCATGATCGGGGCGACCCTCCGCAACACGGTCAACCCGACCGTGCTGGAGGCCGGCTACAAGGTCAACGTCATCCCCCAGGAGGCGACCGCGCAGGTGGACGGGCGGTTCCTGCCGGGGCACGAGGAGGAGTTCTTCGCGACCGTGGACGAGCTGCTCGGGCCGCAGGTCACCCGGGAGTTCATCCACCACGACCGGGCCGTCGAGACCGACTATGAAGGCGCCCTGGTGGCCGCCATGGAGGAGGCGCTGACCGCCGAGGACCCGGGGGCGCTGCCGGTCCCCTACTGCCTGTCGGGCGGCACCGACGCCAAGGCGTTCGCCCGCCTGGGAATGCGCTGCTTCGGTTTCGCCCCGCTGCGGCTGCCGCCGGAGCTGGACTTCTCCGGAATGTTCCACGGCGTGGACGAGCGGGTGCCGCTGGACGGCCTGCGTTTCGGGGTGCGGGTCCTCGACCGTTTCCTGGACCGGGCCTGAGGGGCACCGCCCGGCCCCTTGAGGAGACCGCGTCCGGGCGGAACGCGGACGAGAGCACCGTCACAACGCGTGTGATCCGCCACCCCCGTCCCGCCCGGAATCCGGCCGGGCCGCGCCGTTTCAGAGGGTGAGCACCGGGCGGATGACCTTGCGGCGGAGCTGGATTCTGCGGCTACCGTCTGGGTAGAGGCGCAACCGGTGGAGTTCCCATCCGCCATACTCGGCATGCTCGGTCATCAACTGCCGGGCGGCATCCCTGGAAGTACCGCGCGGCAGCCGCAGGACGAGGTAGGTGTACTCCGCCATTACCCCTCATTATGACTCGGGGAACGCCTGCTGGGGAGGGTCGGGGGAGGATCCTCCGCCGCTCGGGGTCTGCGATGCCGGCGGGGACGTGTCATCCTGTCGGAGGTTCGCGGCGAAGGGAACTTGCGGGGAAGACGAGGCGCTGGAAGGTTGCGAAGGCCTTCCATGTTGTCTCGGGGAGGACATCGGGGTTCTCAAGGAGACATCCGGGGACATCCACGCACGTGACGGACGAAGACAGTGAGGTTGGAGCGATCGTGCCAGCCAAGAACGGCACAGCACAGCGGGGCCGGGGTCGGGGCCGGGCCGCGGCGTCCAGTGGCACGGGCACACGCCTGGTGATCGTCGAGTCGCCCGCCAAGGCCAAGACGATCGCCGGTTACCTGGGCAGCGGCTATGTCGTGGAGTCCAGTATCGGCCACATCCGCGACATCCCGCGGCCCGCCGACATGCCCGAGGAGATCAAGAACGAGCCTTGGGCCAAGCTCGGCGTGAACGTCGATAAGGACTTCGAGCCGTACTACGAGGTCACCCCGGACAAAAAGAGCCAGGTCGCCAAGCTGCGCAAGGCGCTGAAGGAGGCCGACGAGCTCTACCTGGCCACCGACGAGGACCGCGAGGGGGAGGCGATCGCCTGGCACCTGCGCGAGGTGCTCAAGCCCAAGATCCCGGTGCACCGCATGGTGTTCAACGAGATCACCCCCGAGGCGATCCGGCACGCCGCCGCCAACCCCCGCGAGCTGGACCTGAAGCTGGTGGACGCCCAGGAGACCCGGCGCATCCTGGACCGCCTCTACGGCTTCGAAGTCAGCCCGGTGCTGTGGCGCAAGATCATGCAGGGCCTGTCGGCCGGCCGGGTGCAGTCGGTGGCCACCCGGCTGGTGGTCGAGCGCGAACGCGAGCGCATCGCGTTCGTCCCCGCCCACTACTGGGACATCGAGGCCGACTTCGCCGTCGCCGCCGCCGACGAGGAGGGCGGCCCCCGCTCGTTCGTCGCGCACCTGGTCGGGGTGGACGGCAAGCGCATCGCCCAGGGCCGTGACTTCTCCTCCCGGGGCGAGCTGAAGTCCGCCGAGCTGCTGCACCTGGACGAGGAGGCGGCGCGCGGCCTGGCCGAGCGGCTGTCCGGGCGTCCCTTCACGGTCACCTCCGTCGAGCGCAAGCCCTACACCCGCAAGCCGTACGCGCCGTTCCGCACCACCACCCTGCAGCAGGAGGCCAGCCGCAAGCTGGGCTTCTCGGCCAAGTACACGATGCAGGTGGCGCAGCGGCTGTATGAGAACGGCTTCATCACCTACATGCGGACCGACAGCACCAACCTGTCGGAGACCGCCCTGGCCGCCGCCCGCGCCCAGGCCACCGCGCTGTACGGCCCCGAGTACGTCGCCGACAAGCCCCGCATCTACGCCACGAAGGTCAAGAACGCCCAGGAGGCGCACGAGGCGATCCGCCCCGCCGGGGACGTCTTCCGCACCCCGGCCGAGACCGGGCTGACCGGCGACCAGTTCCGGCTGTATGAGCTGATCTGGAAACGCACCATCGCCTCCCAGATGAAGGACGCCGTCGGCCAGTCGGTGTCGGTGCGGGTGGAGGGCGCCTCCAGCGCCGGCGAGCGGGCCGAGTTCGCCGCCACCGGCAAGACCATCACCTTCTACGGCTTCCTGAAGGCGTATGTGGAGGGCGCCGACGACCCCGAGTCCGACGCCGACGACAGCGAGCGGCGCCTGCCGGCCCTGGCCGAGGGCGACCCGCTGAGCGCCGAGCGGCTGCAGGCCCAGGGGCACAGCACCCGCCCGCCCGCCCGCTACACCGAGGCCACCTTGGTCAAGGAGCTGGAGGAGCGGGAGATCGGCCGGCCCTCCACCTACGCCACGATCCTGGGGACGATCCTCGAACGCGGATACGTGTTCAAAAAGGGCACCGCGCTGGTGCCGTCCTTCCTGGCGTTCGCCGTGGTCAACCTGCTGGAGAAGCACTTCGGGCACCTGGTCGACTACGACTTCACCGCCAAGATGGAGGACATCCTCGACCTGATCGCCCGGGGCGAGGCCGAGCGGGTGCCGTGGCTGCGCCGCTTCTACTTCGGCGACGGCAACGGCGAGGGCGAGGTCGGCCTGAAGGAGCTGGTCACCGATCTGGGCGAGATCGACGCCATCGGGGTCAGCACGTTCCCGATCCCCGGCAGCGACATCACCGCCCGGGTCGGCCGGTACGGCCCGTACCTGGTGCGCACCAAGCCGGACGGCACCGAAGAGCGCGTCAACATCCCCGCCGACCTGGCGCCCGATGAGCTGACCGCCGAGAAGGCCGAGGAGCTGTTCGCCCAGCCCAGCGGCGACCGCGAACTGGGCCGCGACCCCGAGACCGGGCATGCGATCGTGCTCAAGACCGGCCGGTTCGGCCCGTATGTGACCGAGGTGCTGCCCGAGGAGCTGACCACCACCGCCTCCGGGCGCAAGAAGAAGGACGCGCCCAAGCCGCGCACCGCCTCGCTGCTGAAGTCGATGCGGCCGGAGACGGTCACCCTCGAGGACGCGCTGAANCTGCTGTCGCTGCCGCGCACCCTCGGGGAACTGGACGGCGAGCCGGTGACCGTGCACAACGGCCGCTTCGGCCCGTACGTCAAAAAGGGCTCCGACAGCCGCTCCCTGGCCTCCGACGAGGAGCTGTTCACCCTCACCCTGGAGCAGGCCCGGGAGCTGTTCGCCCAGCCCAAGCAGCGCGGCCGGGGCCGGAGTGCGGCATCGGCGCCGCTGCGCGAGCTGGGGGAGGACCCGGCCACCGGCAAGCCGATCGTGGTCAAGGAGGGCCGCTTCGGTCCCTACGTGACCGACGGGGAGACCAACGCCAGCCTCCGCAAGGGGGATGAGGTGGAGTCCATCACCGTCCAGCGCGCGGCCGAGCTGCTGGCCGAGCGGCGCGAGAAGGTCGCCGCAGGCGGCGGGCGCAAGACCGCCACGCGGCGCGCCTCGGCCAAGAAGACCGCGACCGCCAAGAAGACCACGGCCAAGAAGACATCCGCTCGCTCCGCGACCTGACCGTAGTCAAGGAAGTACGCAGACCGGTCCCCTCGGGCAGGGTCACGTCGATACCCTGACCGACATGACCAGAACGGGCGCGGCCGAGCCGGATGTGCTGTCGATCAAGCCGCTGCGGCGGCTGTGGCTCGCCTTGTCGCTGGCCGGTCTCGGCGACTGGCTGAGCCTGCTCGCCCTGACCGCCCTGGCCTGGGCGCTCACCTCGGGCGAGGGGTATGCCGTCCAGTCGCTGGCGGTGGGCGGGGCGCTGCTGTGCCGGGTGCTGCCGGCGGCGCTGCCGCCCGGCCTGGCGGCGGCCGCGGCCGTCCGGCTGGATCGGCGGACGGCCATGATCTCCGCCGACGTGCTGCGGGCGGCGCTGCTGGTGACCGTCCCGCTGATCGGGCAGGCGGCCTGGCTGATGGTGGCGGCGCTGCTCGTCGGCTGCCTGTCGGTGCTGTGGCGGGCCTGCGCCGAGGCCGTGATCGACGACCTGGTGCCCCCCGGCAAGGCGCAGGCCCCGCACCGGCGCGCCGCCCGGATCGGCTACGGCGCCGCGCCCGTGGCCGCGCTGCTGCTGGCGCTGCTGGCGCTGGCCGCCCAGGCGCTGCTGGAGGGACGGGCCCGCGCCGACCTGCCGGCCTACGCCACCGCCGCGGTCTTCCTGCTGTCGATCGTGGCGGTCTTCGCCATGGGCGCCGTCCCGGCCGCCCCCCGCCCCGTGGCGCCGCGCGTGCGGGCCGGGCGCACCGGCCTCAAGGGGCTGCGCGGGCTGACCGCCGCGCTGGCCGGGGTGCTCGCGGCCGGCGGCGCGGTGGCCGGCGTGGCCCGGATCTACGTGGCCGCGCTGGGCGGCGGCGACGCCGGGTTCGGGGCGCTGCTGGGCGCGGCGTTCACCGGGACGGCCTGCGGGCTGCTGCAGGGCCCCCGGCTGCTGGGCGACTTCAGCCGGCGGCGGCTGCTGGGGCTGACGGCCTGGGCGGCCGGTGCGGTGACGGCGGCCCTGGCGCTGATCCACAACCTGGTGGTGGTGGTCGTGCTGGCCGGGCTGCTGGGCTGGGCCTGCGGGGTGGCGTGGGCCACCGCGCGCACCCTCGTCCACACCGAGGCCGAGGANGAGGACCGCGCGCCCGCNCAGGCGTTCCTGCAGGCGCTGGCCCGTGCGGTGCTGCCGGTGACGCTGGCCGCCGCGCCCCTGCTGGCCGGCGTGATCGGGGAGCACACCCTGCGCCTGACCGACGAGGCCGCCTACTCGCTGGACGGCGTCAACGTCGTGCTGCTGGCCGTGGCGCTGGTGACNCTGCTGATCGGGCTGGTCGCCCACCGCGCNCTGGACGACCGCCGCGGGGTGCCGCTGGGCGCCGAGCTGGCCGCGGCGCTGCGCGGCGTCCCCTACACCCCGCCCGAGGCCGCACAACCGGCCGCCCGGGAACGGGGGGTGTTCATCGCGTTCGAGGGCGGCGAGGGCGCCGGCAAGACCACCCAGGCCCGGCTGACCGCGATCTGGCTGCGCGACCACGGCTACGACGTGGTGACCACCAACGAGCCGGGCGCCACCAAGGTCGGCATGCGGCTGCGCGCCATCCTGCTGGACAAGGAGACCACCGGGCTGTCGGCGCGCGCCGAGACGCTGCTGTATGCGGCCGACCGCGCCAACCACGTGGCCAACGTGATCAAACCCGCGCTGGAGCGCGGCGCGATCGTGGTCAGCGACCGGTATGTGGACTCCTCCCTGGCCTACCAGGGCTACGGCCGGGAACTGCCGGTCGAGGAGATCGCCGAGGTCAACCGCTGGGCCACCGACGGGTTGCAGCCGGATCTGACGGTGCTGCTGGACCTGCCCCCGCAGACCGGCCTGGGCCGCTTCGCCTCCCCGGCCGACCGGATGGAGTCCGAGCCGCTGGACTTCCACGAGCGGGTCCGCCGCGGCTTCCGCAAGCTCGCCGAAGCCGACCCGGACCGCTACCTGGTGCTGGACGCCACCCGCCCCCANGAGGAGCTCAGCCGGCAGATCCGCGACCGGCTCCGCCAGATCCTGCCCGACCCCATCCCGCCCAGCACCGAGGACATCACCAGCACCTTTCCCGCCATCGCCGACTGACGCCCTAGCCTTGGGGCCATGAGCGTCTGGGACGACCTGGTGGGGCAGCAGGCGGTCGCCGAGCGGCTGGCGGCCGCGGCCGCGGCGGGCGCCCGGGTGCTGGCGGGCGGCGAGCGGGCCGCCGGGGGCATGACGCACGCCTGGCTGTTCACCGGCCCGCCGGGGTCGGGACGCGCCGGCGCGGCGCGGGCGTTCGCCGCCGCGCTGCAATGCCGGGAGGACCCCCCGGGGTGCGGGCACTGCCCGTCCTGCCACCAGGTGCTGCAGGGCACCCACGCCGACGTGGAGGTGGTGCGCCCCGAAGGGCTGTCCTACAGCGTCAAGGAGGCCCGGGAGCTGGTGCTGCGGGCCTCGTCGGCGCCGACCGGGGGACGCTGGCGGATCGTGTTGTTCGAAGACGCCGACCGCTCCACCGAGGCCGCCGCCAACGCGCTGCTGAAGGCGATCGAGGAACCCCCGCCGCGCACCGTGTGGCTGCTGTGCGCGCCGTCCCCGGAAGACCTGGTGACCACCATCAGGTCCCGCTGCCGGGTGGTGACGTTGCGGACCCCGCCCGCCGCGGCGATCGCCGAGGCGCTGATCCAGCGGGACGGCATCGACCCTAAGGTCGCCGCCGAGGCGGCCCGGGCAGCCCAGGGCGACCTGGCGCGGGCCAGGCGGCTGGCCACCGACCCCGAGGCCCGCCGGCGGCGCGCCGAGGTGCTGGCCCTGCCGGGGCGGCTGAACGGCCTGGCGCAGGCGGTGAACGCCGCCGCCGCGCTGGTGGCCGCCGCGGAGGCCGACGCCAAGGCCATCGCCGAAGAGCTCAACGAGACCGAGACCGCCCAGATGCGCCGCGCCCTGGGGGAGAACGACAAGGGCCGGATGCCGCGCGGCACCGCCGGCGTGCTCAAAGAACTGGAAAAACGGCAAAAGTCGCGGGCCAGCCGGGTCGAGCGCGACGCCCTGGACCGGGCGCTGCTGGACCTGGCGTTCTACTACCGGGACGTGCTGGCGCTGCAGCTGGGCTCNGCGGTGGAGCTGGTGAACGGCGACCGGGAGGCCGAGCTGCGCGCCCTGGCCTCCGCCGGCACCCCGGAGGCCACGCTGCGGCGGCTTGAAGCGATCATGGAGTGCCGCCGCAGGCTGGACGCCAACGTCCAGCCGCTGCTGGCGTTCGAGGCGATGACGATGGCCCTGCGCGCCGGCTGAGCCGTCTCGGGCAGGATGGGGGTCATGCCGTACCGCGTCACGTTCGTCTGCACCGGGAACATTTGCCGCTCGCCGATGGCCGAGTGGATCGTGCGCCACCACGTGGAGGAGGCCGGGCTGGACGTGGAGGTGGACAGCTCCGGCACCGACGGCTGGCATGTCGGCGAGGGCGCCGACCACCGCACGGTGCGGACGCTGACGCGGGCCGGGTACCGCGTGGCGCACCGGGCCCGGCAGTTCGAGCCGTCCTGGTTCGACCGCTACGACCTGATCATCGCGATGGACCGGGGGCACCGGCGGGCGCTGCGGGCGATGGCGCCGGACGCCGAGGCCCTGGGCAAGATCAGGCTGCTGCGCGAGTTCGACCCCGCCGCCGGCGACGACCTGGACGTCCCCGACCCCTACTACGGCGGACGGGCGGACTTCGANCACGTCCGGGAGCTGATCGAGGCGGCGGTCCCGGGGCTGCTGGAAGAGATCCGCAACGCGCTCAAGGACCGCTGAGGCGATGGACCGGCGGCGACTGGAACGGCTCACCGGCGCGGCGGCCGAGCAGGTCACCGCGCTGGGCACCGGTCACGCCTGGTCGCTGTGGCGGGTGCGCCTGGCCGACGGCCGCCAGGTGTTCGTCAAGGCCGCCGACGACCGGCCGGGACTGTTCGCCGCCGAGGCCACCGGGCTGCGCTGGCTGGCCGAGGGCGCCGGCCATGCCGCGCCGGTGCCGGAGGTGATCGCCGTCGACGACCACATGCTGGTGCTGCCCTGGCTGCCGGCCGAACCGCCCTCCCCGCAGGCCGCCGAACGCTTCGGCCGTGAACTGGCGGCCCTGCACGCCGGCGGCGCCGATTCCTTCGGCGCGCCCTGGCAGGGGTTCATCGCCCGGCTGCCGCTCGACAACACCCCGGCCGACCGGTGGCCGCGCTGGTACGCCGAACGCCGGATCGCCCCCTACCTGCGCCTGGCCGCCCGCCACCTGGACCGCGCCGAGGTGGGGCTGGTCGAGCGGGTGATGGCGGAGATCGAGACGCTGGCCGGGCCGGAGGAGCCGCCCGCCCGCATCCACGGCGACCTGTGGTCGGGCAACGTGCTGTGGTCCGGCGGCCGGGCCTGGCTGATCGACCCGGCCGCCCACGGCGGCCACCGGGAGACCGACCTGGCGATGCTCGCCCTGTTCGGCGCCCCGTACCTGGACCGCATCCTGGATGCTTACCGGGAGGTTCACCCTCTCGCCGAGGGCTGGCGGGCCCGTGTCCCGCTGCACCAGCTGCATCCGCTGCTGGTGCACGTGGCGCTGTTCGGGCCGTCTTACCGCGGCGCCGCCGTCGAGGCCGCCCGGGCGGCGCTGCGCGCGTCCCGGTGAACCTGTCCGGCGCGGCGTTCCCGCAGGCCGGGACGGGACGAGGGGCCGTGCCCCGGCCCGCCGCCGGGCGCCCGCGGGACCTTCGCCGGTGAGCCCCGCGCAGTAAGCGATCTTGCGATTCGGGCGAATCGGGGATCGCGGAGCTCGATTATGCGATAGGACATTTTGGTCGCGACATGGAGAGGTCGGTGCGGCGAGCCCGGTGAACGGCAAAGGCGAAGGACGGAGCGCAAAGTCCCCCCTGTCCGGTAATGTCCGGCCTGGTGATCGGCGGGCCGGTGGCGTCCGGAAGGACGACATTGCGCTGGCGGTGGTCATCGTGCTGGTCGCGCTGGCCGTCGCCGCCGCCTTCGGCCTGCTCGGCGGCCGGCGGCGCGGGACCGCCGGGGCGAGGCCGGCCGAGGACGAGGCCGGCGGTCCGCGACATGGAGAGGTCGGTGCGGCGGATTCGATGAACGACAGGCGTGAGGAACGGCACGAGGAACCTGCCGAGCCGAAGGGCTTCGACGACCCCCTCGGCACCCGGGTCTGGGGCTCGGCTTCGGGAAGCGGCGCGTCCGCCGCGGGCGGATCCGCCGCCCCGCCGTGGGAGCCCGGCGCCGCGGCCACGGCCTCGCAGGACGCCGCCGAGACCTCCGGTGCCGCGTCCGCCAAGCCCTCCTCCCACCGGGCTCCCGCCGCCTCCCCGTTCGACGGGGTGCGCTCCGGTACCGGCCCGGTGCTGCTGGCCGTGGCGTTCGCCCTGGTGGTCGCGGTCGGCGTGGACGTGATCAACGACCGGCAGGACGCCAAGCCCGCCAAGAAGGCGACGGCGCAAAAGGCCGCCGAGACCTCCGGCAAGGTCGCCCCCCGCTTCCTGGTGGCCGTGCGCCGCTCCGGCGACGCCGCGGTCGTCCGGGACGTGCAGACCGGCGAGGAGGTGGGCGTGGGCGTCGCCGCCCCGCAGGGACAGCGCTGGCACCAGGTGGCCTCGGCCGGGGACGGAAGCTACATCCTGTCCGCCTACGCCTCCGGGCGGATCACCTTCCACCGGCTCACCCTCACCTCCAAGGGCGCGCCGCAGGAGCTGACCCAGCTGCCCGGCCTGCTGGTGCAGGGCGTCTCCACCGCCCGCTCCGACATGGCCGTCAGCGCCGACGGCAAGCAGATCGCCTACCTGGCCTACGCGCCGGGCACCAGCCGCATCGAGGTCGTCTCCACCGACGGCGCGCGGCGCAAGCAGTGGACGACCCGCCTGCCCGGGCGGATCAGCAGCCTGTCGTGGGCCGGCGACACCCTGTCGTTCGTGTGGACCACCACCCGCGGCACCGCCGTGCGCCGCCAGGTCCGCACCCTCGACACCACCGCCGCCGGCGGTGACCTGCGGGCCAGCAAGCCCGTCCTGGTGCTGCCGGCCGGCGGCACCGCGGCCGTGCTCAGCCGCGACGGCCGCGCCGTGGTGGCCGGCGTGCGCAGCCCCGCGGCGCTGACGCTGCAGGAGTTCTCCGTCGCGACCGGCAAGCCCACCAAGGTGGTGTGGACCCGCAAGGCCGACCGGGCCGGGGAGATCTCCGCGCTGAGCCGGCACCCCGAAAGCGGCCGGCTGCTGGCCGCCGGGACCCGGGAGCTGGTCTACCCCGGCCCGGACGAGGAGGTGCGCGGGCTGCCCGCGGCGGGTTACACCGACGTGGCCTGGTGATTTCGCTCACATCCGTCCCTTACGGGTACCGCGTAGGGTGAACGGCACCNGGAGCGGTGAGGGGGTCTGGCCGTGGGCATGGTGATGGCAGTCAGCTTCACCCGGTACGGGCGGCTGTACTACCTGGACCCGGGACCGTACTCGCCCAAGGTCGGCGACAAGGTCCTGGTGCCCACCGACGCCGGCCCGGAGGTGGCCGAGTGCGTGTGGCCGCCGCAGTGGGTCTCCGAGGACATCGGCGGCCTGCCGGTCTGCGCCGGGATGGCCACCGAGGAGCACCTGGCCCGCGACGAGGCCAACCGGCGCCGNCGGGCCGAGGGCCGCAGCATCGCCAAGCGCCTGATCCGCAAGCACGGCCTGCCGATGAAGGTCATCGGGGTCGACTACCTGGACGCCGACAACATCTTCAAGGTGTACTTCTCGGCCCCGCACCGGGTGGACTTCCGCGCCCTGGTGCGGGACCTGGCCCGCACCGTCAAGGCCCGGGTGGAGCTGCGCCAGGTCGGCCCCCGCGACGAGGCCCGCCTGCAGGGCGGCATCGGCCCGTGCGGCCGGGACCTGTGCTGCGCCACCTTCCTGAAGGACTTCGAGCCGGTCTCGGTGCGCATGGCCAAGGACCAGGACCTGCCGGTCAACCCGCTGCGGATCGCCGGCGCCTGCGGCCGGCTGATGTGCTGCCTGAAGTACGAGCACCCGCTGTACGTCGAGGCCCACCGGCGGATGCCCCGGCTGGGCCAGCGGGTGGACACCCCCGAAGGCAGCGGCCAGGTGGTGGCCCGCAACGTCCCCGCCGACGAGATCACCGTCCGGCTGGACGACGGCCGCCGCTGCTCCTGCCCGGCCGCCTCGGTCTGCGCCCCGCGCCGCCAGCACGACGCCGCCTACGGCCGGACGGACTGAGCCCGCTCAGGCGAAGGGCGTCTGTGGACGTTCCTGCTTCACCCCGTCCACGTAGATGTCGACCTTCTCGTTGTAGAAGGCGATCAGCCCCGCGATCTTCTGGCTCTCCGGCAGGGGCGAGCGGTAGGACCAGGCCAGGTCCGGATACGTCCGGTCCCCGATGCGCACCGACCAGTACTCGGCCTGCCCCTTGTAGGGGCAGTGCGTGACCGTGCCGGTGGGTTCCAGCAGGTCCGTCCGGACGTGCGGCTTGGGCAGGTAGTAGCGGGTCGGCAGGCCGGTTTCGAACAGCAGCCTCGGGCTGGAGGACTCGGCCACCGTCACCCCGTCCACCTCGACGCGGACATGCCGTGAACTGGCCAGGACGTCCACGCGGTGGTAGGGGTCGCGCGGGTGGGTGAAGACCTCCTCGTCCTCCTCGAACCACCCGTCCATCGCGTCCCACTCCAGCCTCACCAGGCCGCGCAGCGCCTCGANGGGGGAGTCGGGGTAGCGCAGGGCGGCTTTGGGGGCCGTGGCTTTCTCGGTCTTCACGGTGAACACCCGCCCCTCGCCCAGTGTGGGGGAAGGCTTGCTCTCTTCTTCGGGCACCAGCAGGTCCGTCCGGACGTCCTCTACCGGGAAGTAGTAGGTGGGGTAGTAGGGGACCTCCCAGACCAGGAACGGGCGGAGGGAGTCGGCGATCGCCTCGCCGCCCAGATAGGCGCGCACCCGTTTGGCGCTGGGCTCGATCCGCACTTCGCGCTGTGCATCCATATCCGGGCCAACATCACGGTGGGTTACGCTATTTCCCTTTGGGTGATCTTCTTGGGGGCTTGGTTTCTCTTGTCCACAACGCTGTGGACGCAGGAGTACGGGACGCCGGGTGGGGAAACCCGCCTCTACCGGACCGGGCCGCGCGGACGGAATGAGGTGGACGGTGAACGCACTGCGACGGGGAACCGGCCTGCCGCACCGGATCCTGGCCGTACTGGCGGCCGCGGCCCTCATGCTGNGCGGATGCAGCGGCGACTCGTCCCCCAAGGAACAGGCCCCCTCCGGGCTGGAGCGCTACTACGCCCAGGAGCCGTCCTGGCGCGACTGCCGTGACGGTTTCGAATGCGCCACCGTCGAAGTGCCGCTCGACTACGCCAAGCCCCAGGGCGAACGGCTCGCCCTGTCGGTCATCCGGCTGCCCGCCCGCGACCGCGGCGAGCGCATCGGCTCCCTGATCACCAACCCCGGCGGCCCCGGCAGCTCCGGCGTGCAGTTCCTCCGCGACGCCGGCGCCCTGTTCGGCGAGCGGATACGCGACCGCTTCGACCTGATCGGCTTCGACCCGCGCGGCGTGGGCGNCAGCGCCCCGGTCCGCTGCCTGGACGGCCCCCGCATGGACCGCTTCCTCGGCACCGACGCCTCCCCCGACGACACCCGGGAAGTGGAGGCCCTGCGCGCCGAGGGACGGGCCTTCGCCGACGCCTGCAAGGCCCGCTCCGGCCCCCGCCTCCCCCATGTCGGGACCGCCGACGCCGCCCGCGACATGGACGTGCTGCGCGCCGCCCTGGGCGACGGCAAACTCACCTACCTGGGCTTCTCCTACGGCACCTACCTGGGCGCCGTCTACGCCGAGCAGTTCCCCCGCAAGGTCCGCGCCATGGTCCTGGACGGCGCGGTCGACCCCGCCCTCTCCGCCACCGACCTGCTGATCGAGCAGGCCAAGGGCTTTGAGACCGCGCTGCGCGCCTTCGTCGAGGACTGCACCGCCGCCCTGGACTGCCCACTGGGCTCCGACCCCGAAGCCGCCCTGGACAAGATCACCGACCTGCAGCGCCAGACCGACAGCGCCCCCTTGACCAGCCCGCGCGGCGACCCCCGCNCCATCAACGAAACCTGGGTCACCACCGGCATCGCCGCCGCCCTCTACACCAAGGCCTCCTGGCCGACTCTCCGCCAGGCCCTGGCCGCCGCCATCTACGACAACGACGGCGACCTCCTGCTCACCCTCGCCGACCAGCTGTACGACCGGCGCCCCGACGGCTCCTACGGCAACCTGATGGAGGCCAACATGGCCGTCAACTGCGTCGACAAACCCAACCTGCCCGACGTCGCCGCCTACCAGAAGGAGGCCGACAAGGCCGCCCGCACCGCCCCCCGCTTCGGCCCCTACGTCGTCTGGAGCGGCCTGCCCTGCATCTACTGGCCCGTCCAGACCACCGAGTCCCCCCGCCCCCTGTCCGCCAAGGGCTCCGCCCCCATCCTCGTCATCGGCACCACCCGGGACCCCGCCACCCCCTACCGCTGGGCCCAGGCCCTGTCCTCCCAGCTCGCCTCCGGNGTCCTCCTGACCTTCGACGGCGACGGCCACACCGCCTACCTGGGCGGCTCCCCCTGCATCACCCAGGCCACCGACCGCTACCTCCTCACCACCACCCCACCCGCCGACGGCACCGTCTGCCGCTGACCCAACCCTTGAAACTCACCACTCTCCCGGATACCCAATACGCATCACCCGCCCGAACCCAGTAGACTCTCTATGCGCCGCGATGCGGCAGGCCGCCTTAGCTCAGTCGGTAGAGCGATTCACTCGTAATGAATAGGTCGTCGGTTCGATTCCGACAGGCGGCTCCCAGCTCAGAGGCCCCTTGCGATCTTCGCAAGGGGCCTCTTGCTAACAGGTGGGTGACTAACTGGGTGGCTGAGCCCCTGGTCATGGGCTGTCTGAGGCGTTAGCGGCCCCCCGGAGAAGACGGTCCATCGCCTGGGCGCCGGGCAGCAGAACAGGCCAGATCTGCTTGCGGTAGGCGGTTCCGTCGCCTGGCTGCTGTTGTGGCAGACCAGGCGGGAGACGTCTTCGAGCGGGACGTCGGAGTCCGGCGGCAGGGACACGAAGCTGCGCCGCACCTCCCGAGGCGTCCGGTCTTTCGGTCTTGATGCCTGTTTGGCAGGTGATTGTTTCGGTCGCTGGACGTGCTCCGCTGGGCGGCAGCCTGCACGGTGGGCGGGGTGGTAGCAGGTGATGGGTACGGGCCGTCTGGTCGAAGGCGGCTTAGCGGATCAACGCCTCTGCCATCGCCGGGACCTGCTCACAATCCGTGGGCCAGGCGGTGGTGCGGCATCACCCAGCCGAAGGTGGGTTCGACCACCCAGCGGCGGAGTTGCACGACGAACCCGCACTGGCCGGCGGGTTGGCCACGATACGCACCACCATGCCCGGCACCCGTGCAGCCCAGGCCACCAGATGCCCGGAAAGTCCTTGGTCGGCGAACACCGCCCGGCACGAGGAGGCCGGAGACAGCCCCGACAGCAGCGTGATGGCCCCGGCACGGTCTTGCACACCGGCCGTTCGAATCATCACCGCCATCAGCAGGCCGAGATGCCGGTAAGGATGAAGCGTTTGCGCCCATTGATCTTCCTGGTGTCCTCATGGCTGCAAGGGTCCGGGCCGGCGGTGCTGGCGGCCTTGGAGCCCTGTGACCGCTGTTGAAGGGGCGGCATCGCGGTCGTGCCGGGTGCGCAAGTGTCGGNGCAGAACGTGGGTGACGCCCTGGGTTTCCCAGTGGCGGGCATGCCAGTAGGCCGTCTACCCGGACGGGAAGTCGTGCGGCCGATACCACCAAGGGCAATCGGCCTGGTCCAGGGATGCGATCACACCTAGCGATGTCGCGGCGTGCGTACTTTTCCCTGCAGCCATCCCAGTGTTCCGGTGGCAGAATGGTCCGGTGGGTGTCTGCCGCTCATCGGTCGGCTCCGAAGGGTAAGGCGGGTGTCTTATCCCCCGCTCGGCAGGCATACATTTCACGATCACCTACCAAACGCGCACTCAGCGGATACGAGCCTGCCTCACAGCGTGATGCCTCGCCAGAGCCATGGCGCGGCGGCCGACCCTGACGGCCCTCTCCTCACATCCGGCCGTGAGCCGCGGCCTGACGTCCCGTCTGTGCTCTTACCAGGGGTCTTTTCAACACGCTGTCTCCGCGAGCCGAGATGGAGGACGTCCCAGCCAGGGACGATGCCGTGAACTGGGATGGCGCTGTACCGGACACCAACGAGGCCCGTCCCGGCTTCTTGGGGCACGTGTCGAAAAGGTCCGGGGACTGTACCCCGGNCCCGGCGTTGCCACCGCTCCCAGGGCACCGAAATGCTGAGCAAACCTCAGTGTGGTGTGGGCTTTGAAGAAAGTTTTTGTGATGTGACGTCTATGCGGGTTGGAGTGGGGTGTCATGATCAGAGGAAGCGCCGTAGTCTGGGGCGGCGTGGTGTCGGTGCCGGCGCCGCGGGAGTTTCGCTTTCGGCGGATGATGCCGCATGGTGAGAAGGCTCAGATTCGCTGTGGTCTACCACGGTGATGCGGTGGCGGTTCGCAGGGCGAACGCAGAAAACGGGGTGTCGTATCTGTGTCTGGAGATTTCGAAGGGCGAGGAGTTCTGCGGCTCCGGTATGAAGATGATGCGTTGGCTTATGTGGTGAGCTGTGGTATTCGAGATGTCACGCTGGAAGACGGCTCCGGACGGCCAGAAATTTTTGTCCCGGACCCTAACTTCGGTCTCGTCCGTGCCGCTCGGTGATTTGAAGCCCAGCCGCCGGTAGTAGGAATGCAGAGCCAGATTGTCCTGCCATACGTCGATCCGGACGATCTCGGCGCCGTACCTGATCCGGCCCTGCTGAGCGGCCCATTCCAGGAGCGCGGCTCCCACCCCTTGACCCGCGTACTTGCGGCTGACGACCAGGCGGTGCAGGTAGACGGCGGGTTCACGGCGTTCTTCGGGGCTCCACAGCAGCGGATTGCCGACGGAGGTCATGGAGATGGTGGCCACCGTGTCGTCGCCGTCCCGGACGATCCAGGTGATCCCGTTCCGCATGCCGTCGAGAATCCGTTGTCTTCGGGATTCCGCGTCGGGCCAGGGGCGAGCCCATTGATCGGTGCCCTTGAGGCGCAGCCATTTGGAGGCTTCGTCGATGAGCTGGATGATGGTGTTCAGGTCCTGCGGGGTGGCGCGGTGTATCTTGTATATCGCTTTGGGCATTTCTCCTGGGCTGGAAAACTGGTTCAGGTCTGGAGGGGCTCGGAGAACGGAGGTTGACGGCCTCCATGCCGGGAACGTCCGGGGCCATCGGCATGGGAGGGATGCCGTTGTAAGGTTCCGCCTTCCTGATCGCTTCGTTGCGCACCGCGGGTGACTCGGTGGTGCATCCTGAATCTCGGGATCGAGCTCGCTTCGGTGATCGGCCGACCGGACGGCGTCGTCCCGCCGGGGGATCGTGGTCATGGTCGTATGCGATGTGTCATATACGATCACGGTACTGCGATCATCGTGGATGTTGAAGAGGGGATGTTTCCGAGGCGCCGGCCGGTTTGAGACGATCTTGTATGGGCGGAACGCCGGGCCGGGTGTCCCCTCCTGTCTGCGCGTCCTCCGGTCGCGGGCGGGCGCCCCGACGACTCGTGCGGTTTCCACGATGCGGCGGATTCAGCCTTTTCCGATACGTGGTCTCGGAGGGCCGGGCCGGCGTCCCCGTGGTCTCTAAGGGCTTGACGTTGCAGGCCACGGCACCGTCCCCGACTGGACGTCCCTGCATGCGACCTGCGAGGACGGCGTGCGGAAAAGGCTCGCTGGAAGTGTGCGTCGAGGCGCGTGCCCTTTGCCGCTCACTCAGAGCGGGGCTTTTCGGCGACGCCGCCGGGCAAAGTCGTCCACTTGCGCTTCATGACGAACACACCCGCAGCGCGACGGGCCTGACCGAACCAGATCCCATCCACGGTGGGCGTCAGCACGTCCTTCCTGCTGACGATGGCGAAGTGCACCAGGTAGATCAGGTACCCAAGGAAGAGGCCGACGGCGCTCAGGATGATGACGATGGCGATTCCCATGGACGGCTCCTTGTCGATGCTCCTCNCCAGGTGGGGGGTCTGGTGGCGCGGGCTACAGGTCGGGATTGAACCTTTTTCAACGCGTGAACCGATGCGCAGCGGACAAGAGCCCCGATGGCGTCCGCTACTGCGGTGCACTCGTCTCGAACGGTGCGGACGGCGTGTTGAAAAGGTTCACCGTTCGGATGCGTCCGGGGCGTACGTCGGTCGGTGTCTTGCGAACCATCCCTATTGGAAGTGCGATCCCCTTGAATGGATCAACGAGTTCATGGTGATCTTTCGGATAAGTAGTGATCGTTGACTTTGTGGGCGTTGAAGTCGACCGAGGCGGGCGCCGGGGTCGTTCTCGTTCGGGCGGGCCGGGTGCGGCGTCCGGCGTGAACCTCGTCGCATACGCCGTGACGGATGGCGGAGAGGAGACGACGATGGCGGCGCCTCGCTTCCGGCGGATCGCCGAAGAGCTGATCCGTCGGATCGACCAGGGCGAGTTCTCCGAGGGGGAGCAGCTGCCCACCGAGGTGGAGCTCATGAACGAGTACAACGCCTCGCGCAACACCATCCGGGATGCGATCAAGCTGCTCATCGGGCGCGGGCTGGTGTACACCTCGCCGGGGCGCGGCACGTTCGTTCTCAAGTCGGTCGAGCCCTTCGCGCTCACCTTGACCTCGGTGAACAGGGAGACCAGCGAGAGCGAGGCCTACCGTTTCGAAGCCAAGCTGCAGGGGCGCAAGGCCGAG
>JGI25327J35509_1001009_pt1 | contig 22900 bp, 16 predicted proteins | sample HigsolmetaAR202D_FD_35509 | JGI IMG/M metagenome (IMG submission 35509)
CTCGCAGGGCACGAGCCAGTTCTACGCATGCTCCGCCGTTGCTGCTGCTACGGGAAGACTTGCGCCACTTCATTTCCATTGTTCTGCCACCTTCAGTATCAGCTTGACTGGTTCTCGGTGTGAGAGTGTTCCCGTTCTGAGAATGTCGAAGATGTGGTGTAGATGTATGACGTCTTCTCTGGTCGGTAGCCTCGCTACTGATTGAGATTTTCTCGACGATTGGTGTTGTCGGGAATCGGTATTGGATCGCTGGCCGGTGTATGAGCGTCGGTGAAGGCGGGGGTGGGTGGCATAGGGGCGGTCTGTGAAGGCCCGTGCCGCCGCTGCCGGGGGCGAGAGCGTCCATCGGGAGCAGCGGCGCGGGCCTCCGCTCTGGTGAGGGCGATACAGCGCAGTCCCCGCTTTATTTCGTTGAGAAACCTCAGAGTCCGGCCTAGCTACCGGTCGTACTTGCCGGACTTGATGTCCGTCAGCAGTGCGCTGAACGTGCCGGGCGTGAACTTCAGTGTTCCGCTATTGGGGTTCTTAGAATCCCGCACGAACATCGCACCCTTGGTGCGCGCCAGTTCTACGCAGTTACCACCGTTGGCTCCGCTGCGCGAGGACTTGTGCCACTTCAGTTCTCTGTCCACCGTTCTTCCGCCAATCTTTGGATTAGTTTGACAGACTCCGAGCCCGAGAGAGCTTCTGCTCTGAACTGTTCGAACATCCTGCGTAGGATGGCAACGTTTTCTGTTTCTGTGATCACGTCACCGTTTAGCTGGTTGTCTACATAGGCCGCCTCCCCTGCATCGAAACTTGCGATGACGAATGGTGCCAGGAATCCAGCGCATACTGAGGAGCTGAACGGGATGACCTGCACGACGATGTGATCACGCTCAGCCATCTTGGCTATGTGCATCAACTGGTCGTGCATGATCTTAGGCCCCCCTACGTTGTTCAGTAAAGCAGCCTCAGCGAGGAGGGCTACCAAAGTTGGAGGGTCGTCCTCTCTAGTGAGGATCTTCTGGCGCTCCAGCCGCGCCTTCAGCATCTCGTCGATCTCACCGAGATGCCTGGCCGCCTGGAAAACTGAGGTTGCGTACTCCTTTGTTTGGAGCAGTCCTGGGATGACGGTCGTTTCGAATGACAAGAGGGAGGTTGCCCGGCTCTCGACTGCTCGCCAGGCCGCCATCCACTCCATCGGGGTAGCGGCGTTGATCAGCTCCTTGCGGATCTGGAGCAGCACTCCTTTGGTGTCGAAGATCTTTTCCAGGGCTTCTAGATGATCAGGCTGAGGGATGCGGCGGCCGCGTTCCCAGGAGCGGACCAGGCTTTCGGAGACGAAGACCATTTTGGCCAACTGCTCCCGGTTCATCCCTTTTGCCTGGCGCAGCCGCATGATTTCCTGCGCCAGGAACATTCGCGGTGACAGTGTCGCCATGGGGGGTACAGCTCCGCACAGGTGGGGGGGTCGGCCTTGTCCGGCCGACGCGCCTATGTTTTCCGCCCTCAATCGTAAGCCGTATCGCCACTCTTGACGAGCAGGAATTCACAGCTCGTAACAAGAGGTCAAGAGAAATGATCATTCTCGGTGACGCGATGCGCCCCCGCCACGCCTACCGGCGTCCGCACCGCACCATTCCGGCCGCACATCCCACACAACCATTCCGCCCCAGTGGCCCAACCTCGCCCCACCGACCACGACCGCTGACGACGGCTCTCACCCCTTCAACCGAAAACCCGCCCCACTCAGGCCCTTCACCCGCCCTTCACCCGGCCTCCGCTCTCTTCTGCTCAACGTCTGCCCTGCTTTCCCCAGCTCCCGCCCTGCCCTGTTTGGGACCTGTCTGCCCCCGCCGCTTCTCCACCTGGCCGCACCGCCCATCCCGCCAGGAGAAACCGCCCCACCACATCGCAGCGGCACCCGCCATCACCCCGACCGAGAGGACCACCCCAGGCGGCCGTCCATGGCCCCGCCCCCAAAGCCGGTCCCAGGCCGCGGTCCCGACCGTGCCGCCCGGCCGGCAATCCACGCAACCTTGCCTGCCTGTTCGGGGCCTGCACCGCCACACCCTGGGAGGACTCGTCCTCACCTCGGCTCGGCCGTCCACCGCGCGCAGCCGCCCGCACCTCGGCCACTCGGCCCGTTCCGCCCCGGCGACCACCCCGGGCGGCCGCTCATGACTCCGCCTCAGGAACCCCCACCGAGTCACGCCTCCGGCCGCGCCGCTCATCCCACCCAGCCCTCAGACCACCGCAACCCCGCTCCAGCCACCCGACCGCAGACCGCACCCCACCATCCTGGTGACGCCCACCGGCACGCCCGGCCGTCCACGCCTCCGCCCCGGCGGCCGGAGCCGCCCAGCCTCGGCGATTGCACCGCCGAACGCGCCGTCTTCGTCCGCTACCTGCAGGCCGTCATCAACGTCTACGCCCCCTGGACCACCTCCCGGGTGATCAGCGACCGGGAACGCCGTTTCGCTCGTGATCGCGTCGCCAAGGCCCAAGACCTCCTGGACCGCTTTTCCGGACGCGCCCGGCACCCGCCCGCCGACGAGGAACCACCTAAGACCCATCGGCCTCCGCACTGATCACGAGCCCGTGGCGCTCGTGCCGCCGCGGCTTTCCGTGCTTCATCCACGCAATCCAGAAAGGAGTCCCATGCCGCTGCCCGTTGCCGCTTCCGTGCCGGTTGAGCCCGTCCCGTCCATGTACTGGCGGCGCGTCTTCCCCGGCCAGACCACCCAGGTCCGCGCCGCCAGAGCTTTCGCCGCCTGCCTGCTGGAGGGCTTCCCGGCCTTGGACGATGTGCTGCTGGTGCTGGATGAGCTGGCCGTCAACGCCCTGCGTCACACCCGCTCGGGCCGTGTCGGCGGCCGCTTCGTCGTGGAGGTCCGCCACAACCTCATCGGCGTGACCGTCTCCGTCACCGACCAGGGCGGCCCCACCGACCCGCGCATCCGCCCCGTCGCTGATGCCTGTGACCTGTCCNCCTTGGCCGANTCCGGCCGCGGCCTGCTCACCGTNGAGGCGCTGGCCACCGCCTGGTCCTGGACCGGCACNCCGTGTTCCCGNACCGTTCACGCCACCTTCGCCGCCCCGGCGGCCCACTGCTGAGACAGGCCACCGCGATGAGGAAACGGCACGGCCCCGGCCACCTGAGGAGGGGAGTGCGATGGCCGGGGCCGCCGACCGGCGGCAAGACCACGGCCCGGCCCGGTGGCGCATGCGGCAGGCGACCTGAGCCCGTAGCGGCGGCCGTGCCCTGGCCGCACCGCCCGGAGGTGTTCCACGGAGGGGAAAGACATCGAAGGCGAGCCCGGAGAGACGACCCGGGCACTGCATGAGTCCGGCCCCGGTGAGCGGCAGAGGTCGCGAACAGGGGCCGCATCGTCTCGGCCGCATGGCGACCNGGCAGTGGCCCACGCCGGGATACGGCCGGTCAGNCCGCCTGGATAGGTCCGGGTGAACGCGCNCGAGAAGACCTCAGTGAGCCTTGGCGGCCTTCTTGCCTTTGCCTTTCTTGTNGGATTTGCCGGACTTTTTCTTGCTCTTCTTGGGCTCCCCGGCCGAAAGGGAGGCGGCGTCCTTCTTCTTGGACTTCTTGCCCTTGGCCGGCTTGGGAAGAGGCTCGGGCTCCGGCAGGGGATCGGACTCGGAAAGCTCGATCGAGATGACGGCGGCGTGCCCGGCGACCCGGTCCTTGAAAGTCTGACCCGCCCGGAACCGGGGCGTCTCGGTGGGCGGGACCTCCACCGGCTCCCCGGTCCGGGGGTTGCGGGCGGTGCGCGCCGGACGGGAGAGCTTGTCGAAGGTGCCGAACCCGGTCACCAGCACCCGTTCCCCGGCCGTCACCCTGTCCATGATCGTCTCGAAGACGGCGTCCACATGGCGCCGGGCCACCGCGGGATCGCTGCCGGCGAGGGCCGCCACCGCCTCGATCAGCTCGGTTCTGTTCAACGGCAGCACCTTTCGACGTGGGGGCTTTCGATGGTCCCTTCCCCGCCGGGACGCCGTCGTGGCGCGGACGGCCGCGGGCACNAGCCCATCGAAACGGCCCGGCTGAAAAGGTCCAGTGCCGGTCAGGCTAGATCAGGCGGGCATTTCACGCCGACTTTCGTCGCCCCAGACGGCGATCTGTGACCGGAATGACGTTATTGAAGGGCTATAGGCGTTGAGAGGGCGATAGCCGCCCGGCCCCGCCGCCCGGTTTTCGCCGGGCGGCGGAGCGGGACGTCACGGGACGGCGGTGATCCGGCCGGAACCGCCCTCGGGGTAGTCCGCCGCGGTGATCCGGCCGCCAAGGTCATCGGTGAGGTAAGAGGCCAGCGCCTGCTGGTAGGTCAGCCCGACCGTGGTGAACGGCAGGCCGCGGAAGGGCCACTGGTCGCCGCCGCGGGCGCTGAAGTCGTTGGTGGCCACCGACAGGTCCGGCCCCGGCACCACCCGGCCGTTCTCGACGATCACGGTGCCGTCGTCCAGCACCACCGACCGGATCCGGCTGCCGGGGGTCAGCACGGTGCCGTCGTCATCGACCACCTGGGCGGTGCCGGAGGGGTCGTAGCTGAAACGGAAGCCCGCCACCTGCGCGAAGCGTCCGTCGGCGGCGGGGAGCCGGGAGACGGCGTTCTCCAGGATCTCCTTGAACTGGGCGCGCGGCACGTTCGGGACCACCGAGACGAAGTTGCCGAACGGGGCGATGGCGAAGGTGTCCAGCTCGGTGATGGGACCGGCGGGGATCAGGGTGTTGTTGCGGATGCCGCCGCCGTTCTGCAGGGCCACATCGGGCGGCTGAACCCCGTAGGCGGCGGCGTTCTTGCGCCCGGCGGCCAGCAGCGCGTCGGCCACCAGGTTGCCCAAATTGGTCTCCTGGGTGCGCACCCCGGGCTCGCGGCGGCCCTCCAGCGCCACCTCCGACTGGGCGACGACGTTGGCCGCCATGCCCTCCACGAAGCGCGACACCGGCTCCACCACGGTCCGCTGGATCTTCGGGTCGGGGGCGACGGCATCCGGCGCCACCCCCGACACCCGCACCGGGCCGCTGGCCGGATCCACCGACAGCACCCGGCCGCGCGCATCGAAGTTGACCACCAGCCGGCCGACGTACTTGTAGTCGCCGGCGGTGGTCACCACCGGGACGTCCACCCCGGCCTTGTCCTTCAAGTGCAGCGGGTAGCGCAGCTTCTGGCCGGTCGCCGGGTCGGTGGAGACGGCGTCCCCGGGCACCAGCGGGGTGGTGTCGGAGGCCAGCAGCTCGTCCCCGCCGCCGGCGATCGCCACGTCCACGTTCTGCAGCAGCGGCACCAGCTCGCGGTCCTCGCCCAGCCCCTGCAGGTGGCTGATCAGGATGATCTTGTCGATGCCGCGCCGGGTCAGCCGGTCCACCTCGGCCTGGATCAGCTCGGCCACGTTCTGCAGCACCTTGACGCGGCGGGGGCTGGAGATGGAGGCCAGCGCGGGCGTGGTGGCGCCGACGACGCCGATCTTCTCGCCGCGCTCGGTGACCGTGGCCGACGCCACGATGGCGCCCTTGCGGGCCAGCTGGTTCAGCCGGGGCTCGTCGCCGACGTCGAGGTTGGCCGACAGGAACGGCGGCGGGTTCTTGCCGAAGCTTTCGATGAAGTCGGCCAGGACGTCGGGGCCGAAGTCGAACTCGTGGTTGCCGATCGCTATCGCGTCATAGCCGATGGCCTTGAGCGCCAGCGCGTCATAGAAGGGCACGCCCTTGCTCAGGCTGGCGGTGAACTCCGGGCCGGCCAGGAAGTTGTCCCCCGATGACAGCAGGACCACCCCGCGCCGGGCCGCCTGACCGGGGCCGGGTTTGCCGGAGGTGGCCTGTTTGCGCAGCTTGTCGACCAGCGTCGCAAAGCGCGCCACTCCGCCGAAGTCCTCCTGCCCGGGGACGCCGAGCAGCTTGGACTCCCCATCATTGTTGTGAAGAATTGTCAGCGTAAAGTCTGGTTTGTCGGGCTTGCCGTGGGGGACGGCCGCCGCGCCGGAGGCGAGCGGACCGGCCAGTGCCAAGGCGGCGACCATGCACGTCGCCGTCAGATGGCGTGGACGTAGATGCGACATCATCGAAACTCCCGAAGACGGGGGCTGCCGCGCGCATTTTAAAGACACGGTGACGTGCNGCGAATGATCAGAGGTTGCCAGGAAAATCCCGCATTGATCGTCAACTGCCGCNTGGCAATCGGGTAAGGAACCTTTTCCANCGCATGGNCTTGGGCGCCGAAGACNGAAGCCCTGACGGTATCCGAGGCCATCACGTTGCAGGTCACGGCACCGCCCCCGTCCCCACCTGNGGGAACGGCATGTTGAAAAGGCGCAGCGGAACGGCCCCGCACCGCCCGGCGCGGGGCCGTTTCACCGAAAGACGGCGATCGTCCTCGAAAACCGCGGCGTCACCGGCGCGTCGGTGAGCCGTCAGCGCCCGCCGACCGCGGCCGAGGCGTTGATGATGCCGTTGCCGTAGAAGCCGTTGCGCTTCTTGGAACCCTCACAGGTGTGGCTGGTGACCACCTCGGTGAAGGACCCGTCGGGCGACTGCACCTGCCGCCGGTAGGTGTAGGAGCCGCCCTTCGGGCAGGCCGTCGCGGTGGCGCTGGAGCGCAGGATCGACTCGGTGATGCGCGGGTCGAGGCCCAGGCCGCTGCGGTCGCGCTTGCCGTACCTGCTGACGATCAGCGCCGCCACCCCGGCCGCGTGCGGCGCGGCCATCGAGGTGCCCTGCAGCGACTGGTAGTAGGCGCACGTGCCGCCCTTGCAGCTGCGGATCACATACGGGACGTTGGGCGTGCCGTCGGCGTTCAGCTCGCCCCGCTGCCGGGCCAGCCGCTCCGGGTAGGCCGCCCAGATGCCGGCGTTGTGGTCGAGCTTGCCGTCGGCGGTGTCGTACTTGTCACCGCCGGGCGCCGCCACCGCGATGTAGCCGTTGCCGAAGCTGGAGTAGTACGCCTTGCGCTTGCTGGGGCCGGTCGCCGACACCGGGACGACCCCCTTGCCCTCGGACGGCATCGACACGCAGCTCGGCGGGATCTGCCGCTCGCGCGGGCTCTCCCCGGGCTCGGAGGCGTAGTTGGGGCTGGAGGTGTCGACGTAGGGCTTGGTGTAGTCGGCGGCCTGGTTGCCGGCGGCGGCGATCAGCGTCACGCCCCGGGCGCGGGCGTAGTCGAGCGCCCGCTGCGTCGCCTCGATGACGACCCGCTGCTCGGCCTGGTCGGCGGCCGAGTCGGCCGGGTTGTCGACGCAGTTGAACAGCCAGGGGTCCACGTAGAAGGACATGTTGACCACGTCGATGCCCACGTCGCCGGCGTAGGTCAGCGCGTCCACGGTCGCCTGCAGGAAGAAGTAGCCCGAGTCCTGCCCGGCGCGCAGGTTGACCAGGGACACCCGCGGGGCGACCCCGGCGATGCCCAGCCCGTTGCGCGGCGAGGCGATGGTGGAGGCCACGTGCGTGCCGTGGTCGTTGTCGTCCACGTCCGCCGGGTCCACGCAGCTGGGCACCTCGCACGGCCCGTCCACCTCGTTGCCGTTGGCGTCCACCGGGATGTCGGTGGTGAAGTTGCGGCTGAGGCGGCGGTTGAAGTTCGGGGCGATGTCGGGGTGCGAGCCGTCGATGCCGGTGTCGATGACGCCCACCAGCACCCGCCGGTCGCCCTCCTCCGCCTTGTGGGCGCCGGAGCCGGTGGCGCCGATCTGCTTCATGTCCCACTGCAGGTTCGCCAGCGGCTCCTCGCCGCGGGCGCCGCCCCGCGGGTCCTTGCGCCGCAGGATGTGACGGCCCTCCTTCTCGACGGAGAACCGCTCATGGAGGCCGCGCACCGGCTTGGGGGCGTGCCCGATGACCCGGTTGACCGCGGCGCCCTCCAGCGCCGCCTGCCGCCGGGCCGCGGCGGCGAAGCCGGCGGCGGCCCGCACCGTCGCCACCCCCACCGCGGTGTTCTCCCGCAGGATCGTGCCGCCCGCCGCCTGCACGGCCGCGCGCGCCCGCTCGGCGGGAACCCCTTCCTTGTAGAGCACCACGTACTCGGTGGTCTGCTCGGTGACCTGCCGTGGTTTGGTCGGTCCCGCATGGGCGGGAAGCGCCAGCGACATCGCGGTGACGACGCCGGTCGCGGTGAGGACGACTCGCCGCACTGTCACACCTCCTAGCCGAGGGAGGAAATGCCTGCTTTGCACCTGACCGGGCGACGTTACTCATTCCCCCTTTTTGTTGACGACCCTCATGCAGATCACAAAATGGAACCTATTGTGTGAAGATGTCGGGTGATCGTGCCGTGTTGACCGCTTCCGTGGTGTTGAGTTACTGGGGGTATGAGATGTTCTTAGACTATTTTCCCTGGTAGATGGGCATTTGGTGGTGATGGGCGTGTGCGGCCGGCTCCTGCCCGGTGGGAGCTGAATTTCCGTTCATCGGCCAGTGGGCGGCTGCTCGTGCCTCTCTAGGGATCCGGTGGATTACCGGCGAAGTTGACCGACCCTTGAAGCTTCCGGGTGCGGAGTGCGGCACTGCGGCGCCCCTTGGGCGCCGGGCGGGCCGCCCCCGCAAACCACCCCGCATACCCGCCCGGCTCGCGGGTAGGGCACGCGGAGTCCGCGGCCCGTGCCCGTCCGATCATCCGCGGCGAGCGCAAGAGCGGGCCTTGGAAGTGGAGGGAAGCACCATGTCCGATGTCCCGCTTCCAGGCGGCTCCAGCCCGCCGGCGGGAACCGCCACGATCGCCAAGATCCTCGCCGTCCCCTTCGGCGCGGCCGCCCGGCTGCGGCACGCCCGCGCCGTCCACCCCCGGGGCCGCACCTACGCCGCGACGCTGCGGGTGACCGACACCGGCCTGGCGGACCTGCTGGGGGAGGAACGGCACGTCGTCGTCCGCCTCTCCAAGGCCACCGCGACCCCGGGCGGATTCCCCGACGTGCTGGGCGTCGCCTTCCGCGTGCCCGCCGACGCCGGGCCGGTGGACCTGCTGCTGGCCACCACCGGCTCCCGGCCCGGCCTGCGGCACCTGCTGCAGGTGCGCCGCTCCTTCGGCGACGCGGTCCACACCACGCTGCTGCCGTACTCGGTGCACGGGCGGATCCGGATGCTGGCGCTGCTGCCGGCCACCACCCGCCGCATCTCCTGCGACATGGCCACTTTGGACGCGGCGATCGCCACCGGCCCGCTGCCGTTCACCTTGGCGACGGCCTCGCTCACCGGCCCCTGGGAGCCCTGCGGGACGCTGGAGATCCACACCCCGCTGCCCGACGGCTCCCCCGACACCGACGCGTTCGATCCCGAGATCAACAACCTGCCCGCCCTGCACCCGGCCGGCCCGCTGCGGCGCTGGCGCCTGCTGGCCTACGCCGCCTCCCGCCACGGCCGCGGGCAGCCCTTCGCCGTCCCGCGCCCGGCTCCCCGCGTCCGGCCCATCAACCACCGGCGCCCCTACGCCTGGAAGTGACGGGCCGGGCCGCCGGCGTCAGGACGAGCCGGAGGCGCGCTCGCGCAGCTCCCGGCGCAGCAGCTTGCCGGTGACGGTCTTGGGCAGCTCCTTGAGGATCTCCACCTGACGCGGGTACTTGTAGGCGGCCATGCGCTCCTTGGCGAAGGCGATGAGNTCCTCGGCCGTGGCGCTGGTGCCGGGACGGAGACTGACGTAAGCCTTGACGGTCTCCCCNCGATAGGGATCGGGGACACCCACCACGGCGGCCTCGCGGACGGCGGGATGCTCATACAGGACGTCCTCGACCTCCCGGGGCCAGATCTTGTAGCCGCCGGCGTTGATCTGGTCCTTCTTGCGGTCGACCAGATAGAACCAGCCGCGGGAGTCCATGTAACCCACATCGCCGGTGCGCAGGGCGCCCCCGGGCAGGGCGTTCTCGGTCTCCTCCGGCTTGTTCCAGTAACCGGCCACCACCTGCGGGCCGGAGGTCACCAGTTCCCCGATCTCACCGGGCGGCAGATCCCGCCCGTCGTCATCGACCACCCGCACCACGGTGTTGTAGACCGGCACGCCCACCGACAGGGCGCCGGAGGCCGGATCCACCGGGGCGTCCGCCCCGAGCGGGACGGCATGAGAGGGGGAGGTGGTCTCGGTCAGCCCGTAGATGTTGTGGATGTAGTGGCCGAAGGCTGATTGGAACGCCTTGACGGTGCTGGGCGGGATGGGCGCGCCACCGGAATAGATCTTCGTCAGGCTGGCCAGCGCCTCCCGGTCGGCGTTCGGGGCGTTCATCAAGGCGATGAACACGGTGATCGAACCGACGGTGAAGGTGGCCCGCTCGGCCCGGACGGTCTCGATCGTCACCTGCGGGTCCAGCCGGTACATCAGCACCAGCGGCGCCCCGGTCAGCAGCCCCGCCGCGATGTGCCCGATCAGGCCGGTGATGTGGAACAGCGGAGCCACACCCAAGATCACATCGTCCGGCCCCAGGCCCACCCAGTCCCGGTAGGTGCGGGCGTTGAACACCACGTTGCGGTGGGTGTTCATCGCCCCCTTGGGCGGGCCGGTGGTGCCGGAGGTGTAGGTCAGGAACGCCACGTCCTCGGGCTTCAGCTCGACCGGGGCCGGGGTACGGCCGGAGAAACGCTCCAGCAGGCCGGCCATGTCGAGGGTGCCCTCGCAGGCGACCGGCTCCACCCCGCCCAGCACCCGGGGGTCGTTGCGGGTCTGGTACTCCAGCTCGGACGTGGTGATCACGGTGCGCACCGCGGTGTCACCGACGACCTTGCCCGCCACGTCCCGGTACAGGCCCTGCAGGCACACCAGCACCGTGGCGCCGCAGTCGTTCAGCAGCTCCCGCAGCTCCCGCTCCCGGTTCATCGGGTTGACCGACACCGCGATGCCGCCGGCCTTCCAGATCCCCAACTGGGCGATCACGAACTGCGGGACGTTCTGCAGGTACAGCGCCGCCCGGTCGCCGGGGGCGAACCCGTGCTCGGCCAGCGCCACGGCGAAGGCGTCGCTGAGCGCGTCCAGCTCGGCGAAGGTGATCCGGCCGTCGAAGTAGCGCAGCGCGTCCCCATCGGGATTGCGCGCGACGGTGGCCTTGAACATCGCCACCGTGTTGGCGTACTCGGGCTCGATGTCGGCGGGCTGTCCCGGCGGGTACAGCGCCAGCCAGGGCCGCTGGTCGTAAACGCTCATCGAATCGCCACCGGGTTGACCGGAGCGCCGGTGCCGCCCACGATCTTCAGCGGCGCCGCCACGTACAGGAAGCTCCACCGGCCGTCGGCGGCGCAGGCGTCGGCCAGGTCGTCCAGCCAGGCGATCTCGGTCAGCGCCACGCCCAGGTTGCGCATCAGCGCGCAGTGCAGCGGCAGCGCCACCCCGGTGTTGGGCTCGTAGGTGACCTCGTTGGCGATGGTGTCGGTGACCAGGTTGGGGATCTCCCGCTGCTGGAACCACTCCACCAGTTCCCGCGAGTAGGTCAGGCCCGGCTCGTTGAAGTCCTTGTAGAACTCCTCCCGGTCGGTGAGCTGGTACCAGTACTTCAGCCAGCCGGTGCGGATGCACAAGATGTCGTGCGGCTCGATGGTCACCCCCTGGGCCTGCGCGGCGGCCTCCAGGTCGGTGTGATCGAACGTCTCGCCCTTCTCCAGCCACGGCTTGCCCCGGTGGCGGGCCATGTCGATGAGCACCCCGCGGCCCACCACGCCCTTTTCGGCGATCGGCAGCACCGACGCCTTCTTCATCTGCCCGACCGTGGTGCGGGCGTCATAGCCGTTCCACAGCTTGCCGTCGTACCACAGGTGGCCGAGCGCGTCGTATTGCGTGGAGCCCTGCAGGAAGATCTGCGCGGTGTCGTCGGAGTAGTGCAGCCCGCCGGGGTATTGCGGCGCGTCGGGCTTGTCCCAGGAGGACTCGTCCAGCACGTTGCGGCGTTCCATGGGGGAGCGGCCGGGCCACAGCGGGTCGCCGGGAGGCTCGGTGCGCCCCATCTGGATCTGCAGGGTGAACACCTCACCGCTGCGGACGTGCCGGATGCCCCGCAGCACCTCGCTCGCGTCCAGGTAGTTCAGGCATCCCAACTCGTCGTCGGGACCCCACTTGCCCCAGTTGGACGGGGCGTCCTCACCGAGGAGCTCGCGCATGGCGGGGGCTTCGGACATCGTCGTCTCCTCCCGTTCGGCCGGGCGGAACGCCCGGCGGACGAGCCAACAAGCGCTACCCGGTCAACATATGAGCGGCTCCTGTAGATATGTCACTGAAAGAAGTAATTAATGCTTTACATTCGGTGAGGTTTGCGCACGCCGGGGCGCGCCCGGGGTCAGCGGACGTTCCCGTAGGCGTCGAGCAGGGCCTCCACGGTCACCTTGGCGCCGTCCATGTCCGCATAGCGGGCGGCGGCCGACTCGATCTCCGCCAGCTGGCCGGTCGCGGCCCGGGAGGGCACCCCGTAGACGGCGCGCACCCGCTCGCAGGCGATGCCCAGCGCCATCCGGCTGCGCTCCACGAACTCTTTGAGGGGGTAGGCGGTGCCGGGGGTGAAGAAGTCCTCGACGATGGTCGAGGGCGAGTAACAGCGCTGCACCACACCGTCCGGCCAGCAGACCTGGAAGTACATCTCCGGCATGCCCACCTCCCGACAGCAAGCCCCTCCCGCGCACGCGCCGGGCCTCTTGCCGCTGCACACCTCACGCCCTGACCGCATACTTCAGCGGCCGTGCATTACCGGACGGCGGCATCGGCAATAAGCGCCCGTTTCCGAACGCTCACACCTCGCCGCCCGCGCCCTGCGCACGGGGCCGGACCGCAGGCCGCCGTTCGGGCCGCACGGGCGCGGGTAGGTTGCCGGTTGTCGCGATCATTTGTGATCTGGGGGCATTTCGCCGAGATCACCGGGGGTGAGGACGTGCGGGTGATCTCCGAATCGCAACTGGCGGCCGTGCTGGCCGGCTTGCCGGACGACCCCCGCGTGGTGGCCGGCGGCAACTTCGCCACCCCCGACCGGGCGCTGCGGATCCTCGACGAGACGGTGGCGCGGTACCGGCTGTTCATGCTGAACGCCCAAAAAGGCGTGCCGGACCGCGACGGCGTGGTGCTGGAGACGCCGTTCGTGGGGGCCGGGATGCGCGGCCGCGAAGGGCTGCGCTACTTCCCCTGCCGGCTGTCGCTGGTGCCGAACCTGCTGAAGGAGACGCTGCCGCCGGACGTGGTGCTGATCCAGACCACCGTCCCGGCGAGCGGGGCGGTCTCCCTCGGCATCGAGGTCAACATCCTGCCCGCCGCGATCGAGGCGGTGCGCGAACGCGGCGGGCTGGTCATCGCCCAGTTCAACCCCCGGATGCCGTTCACCTACGGGGACGCGGTGCTGCCCGCCGACGAGATCGACTACGCCATCGAGGCCGACCGGCCACTGGCCGCCCCCGAGCCCCGGCCCCGCACCGGGGTCGCCCGGCGGATCGGCCAGCGGGTCGCCTCGCTGATCCCGCCGGAGGCCACGCTGCAGCTGGGCATCGGCGCGATCCCGGACGCGGTGCTGGACTCCCTGCGCGGACGCACGGGCCTTGCGGTGTGGTCGGAGATGTTCAGCGACGGGGTGCTCGCCCTGGAACGCGCCGGCGCCCTGCGCCCCGACACCCCGATCACCGCGTCCTTCGCCTTCGGCTCCCCGGAGCTGTATGCGTGGATGCACCGCAACCGCCGGGTGCGGATGCTGCGCACCGAAAAGACCAACGACCCGGCCCTGATCGCCCGGCGGCCCCGCCTGGTGTCGGTGAACTCCGCGCTCCAGGTGGATCTGTACGCGCAGGCCAACGCCGCCCGGGTGCGCGGAATGATCTACTCCGGTTTCGGCGGGCAGACCGACTTCGTGGTGGGGGCGCTGCACTCGCCCGGCGGCCGGGCGATCATCGCGCTGCCGTCCTGGCACCCCAAGGCCGAGGTGTCCACCGTCATCCCGCGCCTGGCCGGGCCGGTCACCTCCTTCCAGCACAGCTTCATCGTCAGCGAGCAGGGCACCGCCGCGATCTGGGGGCACGACGCCAGTGAGCAGGCCCGGCAGATCATCGACCACGTGGCGCACCCGTCGGTGCGCGACGGGCTGCGCGAGGCCGGGCGCGAACTCGGCTTCCACCTGCCGTAGACCCTGGTCGGCACCGGTGCGGCGGGGAGTGGACCCGGGTGATGTCGCGCAGCGCGATGCCGCTTCCCGCACATGGGCGCCGGTGTCCCCGACTGTCAGGTTCTGCAAGGTGATGTCCCCGGGGGCGGGAAGCTTTCATTGTTCTTTCATATAGTCCCGGGATCAGGGATTTATCTGATTGTATGGCGTGCATGTTTCAATGAGGCTTCTATGGCGATGTCGGATCTTTGTGTATAACGCGGGATCTCTCGTTTTCGGATCCCGCCGAGGTGTGTCGAAAAAGTGTGATCCCCGGGTCGGGGAACCGAAAAAGATTTAAAGGCCGCGTCGATCGGCCGACGGCGGACGGCATGCCGGTATCGTGCCATCTGCTCGTGTTTTCATTCCGGGCTGGATCGGGGGATATTGCGTGGCGCAACGGGCATTCGGCGGCAGAGGGGACAACGGGGCGAAGGCGGCCGTCGTGGCGTTCGCCGTGCTGCTGAGCGGATGCGCGACGGCCGGTACGGAGATCGAGCCGCGGCTGCGGGCGGCCCGCACCGGCGGCCTGCCCTCCTCCAAACGCTTCGACCTGACCGCCCCCTCCCGCGCCCTGTTTTTGAACAAACGGCTGAAATCCGGGCGGGTCATGCAGGGCTTCGGGTTCGACCCGCGCAACAAGCGGCTCTTCGTGGCCCAGCTCGTCGATGAGCCCTCCGCCGACGCAAGCGGCGACCTGGTGATCAATCGGCTGGATTTCTCCGGACGACGCACCGGCCACATGTACCTGAGGGGGTTCGGGCACGGCATATCCATCGGGGTGGAGCCCTCCGGCAAGAACACCTACCTGTGGGTCGAGGTCGATCCCGTCGGGGCGAGCGCCCGCGGCACCCGTCTGGCCCGGTTCAAGTTCGTCCACGGAAAGACGCTGACCGGCGACTCTCCGGCCCTTGCCAAATACCGGCCCATCCCGGGCATCAGGAGCGTCACGGCCGCCATCGACCCGGTCAACCGCCGCCTGGCCATGCGCTACCGCAAGAACGGCAGACGGCGAGTCGCCGTCTACAAACTGGCCGACATCAAAGCGCGCCGCTACCACAAGCGGCTGGTCGACGTCGCCCTCCCGCCTCAAAAAGGCGAAGTCTTCCAGGGCTATGCGCTTTACGGCAGGTACCTGTACACCTACTACGGAACCGCCTACGGCCCCGGCAACCCCAAGCCGGGCAACGCCAGGCTCTCCACCATCGACCTCAACACCGGCAAACGGATCGCCGGCCCCACCCTCACCAAGGCGGGCGCCTCCCTGCCCTACCGCGAACCGGAAGGCATGGCCGTCTACCGCACCGCCTCCGGCCAGATGCGCCTGTTCTTCGGTTTCGCCTCCGGCGACCTGGGCGAACGCCGGGCCAACCTCTTCTACAAGAACGTCCTGATCAAATAGGCCGCCTTCCGGCTCACGGCAGGCGCGCGCCCCCGCGCTGCCGGTGCGAAGGCCGGTCGGGATCGCGCTGCCGGCCGGTGGGCTGCGGGCGCTGCCCGGCGGGCGGCTGCTCCAGCAGCCGCCCCAGTTCGGCGTGGATGCTTTGCAGTTCCAGGCGGTGCCCGCCCGTCAGCGGCGGCCCTTCGCCGGCGACCGCGCTCACCAGGGCCAGCCGGTCCCCGATGTCGCCGATGGCGGCGGTCAGCAGCTCCCGCCGGAACCGGCGGGCCAGTTTGCGGCCGAAGTCGCCGCGGGCCAGCCGCTGGGCCAGGCCGGTGCTCCAGGCCTGCGCGGTCTCCGCCGTCGCGCCGTGCGCGAGCAGCGCCGGTGCCAGCCCGCGCACCACCGCGACGGCCAGCGCCGGGGTGGGCTTCCAAGCGGCGTCGCCCAGGCGCCGCAGGCAGGTGTCGAGGGACAGGCCGCGCCGGTAACCCGTGCAGAGCCGGTACACGACCGCTTCGGCCCCCTGAAGGGGAGGCAGCTCCTCTGCGATGGCCGCGGTGCCCCTGGACAGGTCGGCCGTCCGCCCGGGGGAGGGCGCGGAGCCGGGGAGCGGATCATCGCCGAGGTGCGCGGTGGACCCCGACAGCAGGGCGTCGGTCCACCTCGCCAGGGACGGGTCGGCGGAGCTCAAGGAACCCAGCCGTTCGGCCCAGTAGGGGAAGTCGCCGGCGGGGATCCGCCCGGTGGCCAGCATCTCCCCGAAAGGCCGCAGCACCAGGTGCAGCCGCCCGGACTCGGCCGCCCCCTCCAGCAGCACCGCCAGGCAGTCGCGTCCGGAGGCGTTCAGCCGCCAAAGCAGCTCGGGCGCCGGAGGCTGAGGATCTTCTGCGGCCAGCACCCTCCACAGCGCCAAGAGCGTTTCTGANTCCCCGTGGGGAGCCGACGACAGCCAGCGCAGCCCTTCCGCGCTCCGGCCCCCGGCGCCGAGCCGGGCGATGAACGCGCACAATAGCAGGGGGTTCTCCAGGACGGCTCGCAGCGTGCGGGGATGCCCTCTGGTGTCACCGGAGACGAGCACGCTGTCGTGGACCAGCCGAGCGGCGTGCCGCGCCCCCGGCACCGCGGCCCTCTCCGGCCCGTCCGGCGGGGTGACCAGGGAGGCCAGGAAGTCGTCTCCGGTGCCGTACTGGTAGGCCAGCGGCAGGGCCTCGGTGATCCCGGTGCGCTCGCCCGACCACAGCAGCCGCCGGCATCTGCCGAGCAGCGCGGTCAGCAGCGTGGTGACGTCCTCATCGGCCAGTTCCCGCCACCACCGCTCGATGGTGGGCCAGTCCTGCGGCTCGGCCTTTTCGATCAGCCGGGCCAGGGCCCGGCACGCGGCCGCCCGGTGCTGGGCGTCCAGCAGGATCGGCTCGCAGTCGAACGAGGCGCGCAGCTCCTCCAGGTCCGCTTCCGCGCCCGGCACCTGGAAGGAGTGCGCCATCTCCTCCAGCGTCCGGACGGCGGGGCCGGGGTCGTCACAGGAGCGGGGGGCGGTGTCGGCGGCCAGCCTGCCGATCACCGCCGCGGCGCCGAGCCTCTCGACCGCCCTGCGCAGCGGGAGGAGATGCTCCTGCACGATGAGGGGATCGGGGGTGAGCCGCCCCGACCACGGCAGTTCCATGACGCCGTGGCCGGCGGCATGGCGGGCGAAGAACAACCGCAGCCGGTGCGGGGTGGCGCTGTTGGCCCAAGTGGTGGCGGTGAGCTTGGCGCGGTAGCCGTAGGGGAGCCAGGCCGTCACCTCGTCCAGGAAGCGCAGCCGTTCCTCCAGGGAGGCCTCCTCCGCCTGGGTGATGCACAGGCGCCGTCCCCGCACCAGCAAGGCGGCGGCCAGNGCGGGGTCCGGTTCGGCTTCCCAGGGCGNCCCGGGAACGGCGGCGGGGTCGAACGCGGGCGGATCGATGGTGATCAGCGGGCCGGTGCCGGCCTCGGGCAGTTCGACCCCGGACAGGTGCTCATAGAGGGTCGAGTAGGAGGAGCGGGCCTCGCCCAGGGCTTGGAAGGGAAAGAAGAAGAACCGCGTGGTGGACGCTTCCCACAGATGGCCGGGCTCCTGAGTCTGCAGGGCCAAGCCCAGGTGAGGGACTTTGGAGACCTCCACCGTCCCGATGGTCAGCCGGGGCAGCGCCGCCTCCCCGTCCGGGGTGCCGGGGGAGAAGCGGGTGATGATCGTCTCGAAGTGGGAGGCACGCAGCCGTCCCTCGCTATGGGCGAGCACCGTGTACGCGCCGCCGGTCTCCGGGGAGATCCCCCACACCGCCCACTCGGCTTTGATCACTGCCATCGCTCCGCGTCCTCATCCGGCTCGAATCCGGAGCCGGCCCGCCGCAGGCCCCGGGACGGAAAGAAAGGCGGAATATTTCCCGGTGTCTGGGGCCATGGGTGGAAAAGGGTTCACTGCGCCGGCCCCTGAGCTGTCTCACCCTGGCCGCGTTTCAGCCGCCGCAGCAGCTTTCCGGAATCTGGGTTCTCCTTGGCGTGGGCGCCGCGGCCGCGGCCCCGCGAGCGCTTCTTGCCGAGCAGTTCATTGAGAGCCTTCACCAGGGATGCGACCTGCTGGTGATTTTTATCATCGTCGAACACCCGCCCCTTGGTGAAGGCATTGAGTTTCTGCAGGCGGCGGTTCTCATCGGACATCCGTTCCATGATCCTTCGCAGGTAGGCCCGCTGGAAGTCCGCCGCCGGCACGTTCGGTTCGAACCGTCCGGTGCTGAGGTATTCAATGAGAGCGTCCGCCCACTGCTGGCCGGTGATGCCGCTGCCGTGCCATTGCTGAATCCGAAGAGGCAGGCGTTCGACGACCTCTACCGCGACATCGGAATTGACGAGCAAGTGCTTTTGGGACAGCAGGGCGTAGGTGGTCTCCGGGTGCTCACTTCTTTGGAACATCTCCACGATGAAGTCGAGGGCCTGCTGAGCATGCTTCCTGTCCAGGGCGGGCGACTGTCCGGGCACGGCGGGAGGGGCGCCGTCTTGAGGCGGGAGGACCTGGGTCTTGTCCGGGGCGGAGCGCGAGGGCGCCTCTTGCCGCCACTCGGTGTCCCACGGCTCGTGAAGGCGACCATGCTCGAGGGCGTAGCGTATGGCCGGAACGCTCAACAGCCCGAGTTCGTCCAGCAACCGGCGCACGTCCTCGAACCGGTTCGGTCTGTCCTGCCATGATTGGTGGCGCAGGCAGTCGGCAAGCCCTTCGACCATCCGCTCCTTGTCGGCCCAGGGACGCTCCCAGGCAAAGGAGAAGGTTCCCTGGTAGTCCCTCCATTCCTGGGGGGGAACGTCCGTGATCCAGCGGGGTTGACGGTCCGCCGCCAGCAGCATGACGTCGACCGCCGCCTGAGTCACCGGATCCTTCGGCTCTAGCAGCCACAGCTCCTTGCCCCAGTGAACATTGTCGATGGGGCCGGTGTGCTGCTGGCGGATGAACCACTGGAGAAAGGCTTCGCCGACATAACGGAATTTGCGGCACTGATCGGCGATGTTCAGCATCAGCAGCAGGGAGCCGATGCCGTAGCCGGCCAGGAGCGCCACCTCGTCAATGGAGATGTCCTCGAAGTCGTGCGGGTCGGCCAGCCGGGTGACGAGCGTCCTGAGCTCTTCGGGGAGCCGGTCTTGGACCCAGACGAACGCGCTTTGAAACTCCGCCCCTCCGCTTCCGGCGAGCAATTCGGCGATCAGCGCGAGCATGAGGGGGACGTCGCCGTCCAGGATCTGCTGGGTGTGCGGCAGGCCGGCGAGGTCATGCCCCGAACCGGTGAGGAGCAGGCGGGCCGCTCGGGCCAGCCGCCGGCCGGACGGCTCCGGCTGGGGAGGTCTCGGCCGGGCCCGGAGCACCTGCGCCAAGAAGTCGTCCACCTCGTGCCGGCGCAGGTGCGACAGCAGGTCGTACAGCGGGCGGTCCTCCTCCAGCCCCAGCGTCCGGTCGGACATGCCGACCACGGGTCCGTCCTCTTCCAGCCACAGCAGCCGGGAGATCATCCCGATCAAGGGCTGCCGCCACGGCTCCCATCCGGTGCGCTCAAGGACCTTCGGCAACCACCGGGTGACGCGGAGCAGGTCCTGCCGGTCCGGCTCCGGGAGGCGGAGGATCCCGCGCAGGCACGCCTCCGCCTCCTGGGGGGCCAGGTCGTCGCCGTCGAGCCAGTTCCGCAGCTCCTGCGGGGAGGCGGTGCCGTGCGGGAGCATCCGCCGCCGCTCCAGCCGGGCCTTGACCTTGTGCAGGGCGCGGACCGCTTCGCCGGCCTCGTCGAAACGGCGTGCCTCGGTCTCCTTGGCCAGATGCGCGATGACCTCGGCCGGACCGTGCTCGTGCAGCAGCCGCCGCAGATCCCGCAGGTAGGCGTCCTGGGGGACGTCGATGTGCGGATGCCCCAGCCAGGGCAGATGGGTGGTCTGCGGGTCGGCGGAACGCCGGGAGAAAAACAGCCGCAGCTTGTGCTGGGTGGCGCTGTTGGCCCAGGTGGTCGCGGTGAGCTTGGCGCGGTAGCCGTACGGCAGCAGCGCGGCGGTGACGTCGAGATACCGCAGCCGGTCCTTGAACGAGGCCTGTTCGGCCTGGGTCAGGCAGACGCGCCTGCCCTGGAGCAGCGAGGAGAGAACGGCGGTGAGCACCGGATCGGTGGCGTCCGGCTCTTTCAGGTCCTTGGCTATGACCGCCGGGTCCAAGGGCCGGACCGAGACCTCGAACGGCTGACCGTGCCCGGTCTCGGGGAGGGGGAGCGCGGACAGCTCCTGGTAGAGGTCGCAATAGGAGACGGGCTGCTCGGCCAGCGACGCATAAGGGAAGGCGAAGAAACGGGTCGGCGCGATCTTGCGGCCGGCGCCGTCGTAGTTCTCTGAGATGTTCTGGATGGCCATCCCAAGGTAGGGCTGCTGGGCGACGTCCCACGCGCCGACGGTGACCCGGGGCAGCGCCTTGTCCCCATCGGGGGTGCCGGGGTGAAAACGGGTGATGATCGTTTTGAAATGGCTGGAACGGAGCCGGCCGTTGCTGCAGGACAGGAGGCCATAGTCGGTGGTGGCCCCCGGTTTTTCGCTCCACAGTGCCCATTCGACCGTGATCGTCGCCATGGCGTCGCGCTCCTATCGTCTGGTCACCTGACCAAGCCACAGCAAGGGCTCAAGGACGTTGATCGGGTGGATGTCGCCCCGGATCGTGTACTCCCCCGGCTGCGTCGGATGCGGGATCACATTCTGGAAACTGGAGGCCTGGAAACGGGTCGCCGTCGGGCTCAGGTAGAAACCCACCGCCGAGGTGGCGAAGTAACGCACCCGCTCCGGGGCGAAGGACGTCTTGATCGCGTCGTGGACCTGCAGGGCGCTGCGGGTCGGCGACAGGTGGCACAGCTCCCGGAACAGGTCCTCGGCCTTGTCCTCGCGGACCCGGGGGAACAGGTACGGGTCGTCGGGGTCGAAGGTGAGGTACCCCCGTCTGTGGGCGGTGTGGAAGACCTTGGGGGAGTCCAGTTTGGTGATGCAGACGGCCAGATAGTGGGGCAGGTGCCGGCCGGCGAGCCGGCCGTTTTGCATGCAGCGGTGGGTGACGTTCTGCAACGCCTGCTGGAAGTAGTGGAACTCGTCGCCGTCCTTGTTCTCCCGGAGCGGGTCGAACAGGTAGACGATGCCGTCGCATTCGGTGAGGTGGTTGACCAGCCTGTCGAACGCGTCGCCGGACTCGCCCACGCTCTCGGCGGGGTCGTCGAAGTCCAGCTCGATGTCTTCCAGCTCTTCGCTGATCTCCTCCGCCCGGTCCTTCTCCTTTCCCCTGAAGAGCCGTCCGGAGGCATCGATCAGATCCAGCTGGAAGTGCAGCGGGACGGACTCGGTGCGTTTGCGCCAGCGGTGTTTGACGACCCGCTCGGTCTCCCCCATGATCGTCCAGCTGTACTCCTGGATGCCCTCGGTCTTGCTGGGGAAGCGCCGTTCCTTGGTCAGGATCTGGGTGTTGTCGACCAGGAAGTCCACCGAGGGCTGGTCCACCCCGATGATGTTCCACTTGCCCTGGCTCTGGTTGGCCGCCACGTAAAGGGCGGCCAGGAAGGTGGTCTTGCCGCTGCTGGTGGCCCCCCACAGCCCGATCTTGGCCATCTTCGTCACGGGTGCGCCGGGGCGGTTCATCGCTTCAAGGCTCATGGTCACCTCAACCTTCGGAAACCGGCAGCGGGAAGGCCAGCCGGCCGGATTCGGGGACGACGATCTGCGTTTTGGCGGCGAGCCGGTGCGCGTCGGTGATGTCCAGCCGGAGCAGGGCGTCGCCGCCGATCCGCCGCCAGGCGGGTGTCAGATGCTCGGCGGAATCCAGCACGGCCACGCTCAGCAGCCCGGGGCGCTGCCGGATGCGGCGCAGCTGGGCCTGCCAGTCGTGTTCGTGCGGGCAGGACAGCAGCCCGCTGGGGTCCTCGCGCGGAGGGTGCGGCGGCCGCCGGCCGAAGGTCACCAGCACGACCTTGCGCCGGGGCGGGATCGTGGCCAGCCGTTTGGCGACCAGGTGCAGGGCGTCCTCGACCGGCGAGGCGGGGATGCGGTCGGAAGGGGCCGGACGCAGCCGTTCCAGAGCCTCCAGCGCGGTGGCGGGCCGGGTCAGCCACTTGCCCTGCAGCACCTTGGCCTGCTCGGCCTCCATGCGGAAGTCATGGCGGCCGTAGCCGATCACGGCCACCCGCAGCCGGTCGGTCTCCGGCAGCCGGCGGGCGGCCAGCTTGATGAAGTCGGCCGCCAGGCGGCGGCGGGCGGTCAGGCCGTCTTCGCACAGGTCCAGCAGGCAGATCAGGTCCAGTTCGGTGATCTGGGGGGCGAGCCGGTCGGGCAGCGTGGCCACCAGCGCCGACCAGGGCCGGTGCTCGGGGGTGACCCCGGCGGGTTCGAGGAAACGGATCCGGCCCTCTCCGGCGAGCACCGCGCGCAGCCGGTGCTCGCCTTCGCCCAGGTGCACGGAGCCGACCTGCAGTGCGCGGGGGCCGTCGTCCCGCCAGGCGACCACGGCCAGCACGATGCCGTCGGGATGGGGATGCACGCACCGGATGGTCAGGCTGCGCTCGGCGCCGGCCCGCTCGCCCCGGGAGAACAGCCGGATGCCGTCCAGGAACATCCGGCCGGTGCGCCGGTCCTTTCGGGCCACCACCAGTTCCAGGTGGTCGCGCAGCGGCAGGGCGGNCATCGCCTCGGCGATGAGCGCATCGACGTCGGCCCCGTTCAGCCTGCTGACCGGGGTCTGGGCGCGGCCCTGCAGCAGCATGGTCAGCGCCCGCTCCGGCACCGGCCAGCCCGGTGCGGTGCACACCGGCAGGATCCGGGAACCCTCCAGCGGCGGCAGCCGCTGGGCCAGGGCGCGTTCCAGCCCCGCCCACAGCCTGACCCGGTCCACCCCGCCCAACCCCCCGGCGAGCCGGAACTGCAGCTCTTCGGCGG
>JGI25327J35509_1001017_pt1 | contig 22826 bp, 20 predicted proteins | sample HigsolmetaAR202D_FD_35509 | JGI IMG/M metagenome (IMG submission 35509)
GAAGCCTATCGGCAGGTGATCGGGCCTGTGGAGGATTTCCTCTACGGACAGTCAGGACGCCAGGCGGGCGATCCCGACAAGGCGGCGGCATTGATGATCGAGGCAGTGGACAGTCCCAATCCTCCGGGGCGCCTGATGATGGGCAAGGATGCCTTCGACCTTTACGACCGCCTGATCGCGGCACGGCAAAAGGAATATGACGAATGGCGCTCACGCGGCGAAGCGACCGCTTTTGACGGCGCAAAGGCACTTCCGATTCATTTTCAANGTGGTCAAGCGGAGCAACATCCGTGATCCCGGGCGAGCGAAGCGAGACCCGGGACCCAGGAAGGCGGTGGAGATGGCGCCACTGGGTCCCGGACAACCTCTGCGCGGCTTCCGGAATGACGGGGTGAAGCTTTCCCCGAATGAAAAAGCACGAAGCGGCAATTTGCCCGAGAAGTGCGAACGGAATCGGAGTAGAGCTGGCGGCGAGAACGTGGGGCCTAGGAATGTCCATTCTTGAACTTGCCGCCCGGAAGACGCGTGACACGCTCCGGATTTATTGGGAGCTCGTGCGCATCATCGTTCCCGTGACGGTTCTGACCGAGGCGATGGCACGGGCGGGGATAATCGAAGCCATGTCTCCGGCACTGGCGCCGGTCATGCAACTGTTCGGCCTGCCGCCGGAATTCGCATTGGTCTGGATGACCGGCATGCTGGTGGGCATCTGGGGCGCAGTTCCGGTGATCTTCACGCTCGTGCCGCCTGCGGAACTCACCGTCGCCGACATTACGGTAATCTCCGCACTTCTGCTTTTTGCGCATGCCCTGCCGATCGAACAGAAGATCATCCAGAAGGCAGGGCCGGGCTTCGTCCTCACCACGGCCTTACGAATTGCTGGGGGAATGATCTATGCGTTGATCCTCCACCATATCTTCGCCGCNACTGGCTGGCTTTCACAGCCGCTCAATCCCGCCTGGATCCCGATGGCGGCCGCTTCGGACTGGCTCGGCTTCTTCGTGGGGCTCGTGGAGGCCCTCATCGCCATGTTCCTCATCCTCCTGTTTCTTGCCTGGGGGCTGGAGCTTTTAAAGTGGCTGGGGATCATGGACCGCATCATCCGGATGATCGCCCCGCTGCTGCGCCTGGCAGGAATCAGAGCCGAGGCTGCGCAGTTCACCATGGTCGGGCTGCTTCTTGGCATTTCCTATGGCGGAGGCCTGCTCATTCGCGAGGCGCGCTCCGGAAGCCTGTCGCCGCGTCAGATCTTCATTTCATGCGTTTTCATGGGATTTGCCCATGCCGTGATCGAGGACACGCTGGTCGTCATGGCCATAGGCGCGGATGCCGTCAGCGTNCTCGTTGGCCGGGTCATATTCGCGGTTGCCGCAACCGCCTTGATCGCGTGGTTCGTCCGCGCGCTTCCGGACAGCGTTTTCTTCGCATGGGCCTTCAATCGGCCGGACCGTCAGACGGCAGTCGGCGCGGTGAACGGCTGAGATCCCGTCAACGGCNCTACCACCCGTCGCCTGCCCGGCCGGAAAGGCTCTNCAGGATGAAGTCCGCACGTTCCGCCACGCTTGTCTTCGGCAGGGTGACCAGCTCGTAGTCCAATTGGGAAAAGGCTGAAAGGAGGCGGCCAGCAGGGCCGATTTGCCGCCTCCGGAACATCCTGAAATCGTGACGAACCGTTTCACTGCATTGCTCCTTTGTGCGTGCTGGGATGATCCAGCCGGCAGCAATGCTTTTGAACCGCAGCCTCTCGCGGTGTGGGAACCGCCACAAGTGTCATGCGACACCTTCACTTTGCGCGCCAGAGCAGGGATCGCCAAAACCGATTCCCAGCACCAGCTTACGCGCGTGNGGCCTCGTCGGTCATTCTGGGTTGGTGGTGCTGATGCTTCACCTCGCCGGCGAAATGGCATGCAGCGGCCTGTCCCGGCGCGATCTCGAGCAGTGGCGGGACAGTCTTGCCGCAGATTTCCGGTTTGCCGAGAGCAGCATGCAGCGGACAACGGCTGCGGAAAGGGCAGCCCGAAGGCAGCCGACCCGGGCTCGGCAGCTCACCGCTGAGGATTTCGCGCCGGCGGCGTGCCTCGACCGCCGGGTCGGGTACCGGCACCGCCGACAGCAGCGCACGCGTATAGGGGTGGGCGGGCATGCCGTAGAGCCGGTCCCGATCGGCGAGTTCCACCACGCGGCCCAGATACATCACCGCGACGCGGTCCGAGATGTGCCGCACTACCGCGAGGTCGTGTGCGATGAAGAGCATCGACAGATTGAGCTGCGCGCGCAGCTTTACAAGAAGATTGATGATCTGCGCCTGGATCGACACGTCGAGCGCGGAGACCGGCTCGTCGGCGATGATCAGTTCCGGCTCGAGGATCAGCGCCCGTGCAATGGCGATGCGTTGCGCCTGCCCGCCGGAGAACTCGTGCGGGTAGCGGCTGGCCACGGCCGGGTCGAGACCCACCAGGTGAAGCATCTCGGCCACCTTGGCCTTGCGCGAAGCGCGGTCGCCGATGCGGAAGATGACGAGAGGTTCTTCGAGCAGGGCGCCCACTGTCATGCGCGGGTCGAGCGACGACCGCGGATCCTGGAACACCATCTGCATGCGCTTCCGCAGTGCCTTGAGGCTGGCGCCGCTCGCCGAGACCAGGTCCTCGCCGCAAAAGCGCACCTCGCCCGAACTCGGCCGGTTGATCTGCAGGATGGCGCGGCTCGCCGAGGATTTGCCCGAGCCGCTTTCGCCCACGAGCCCGAGCGTTTCGCCGCGGCGCAGGGTGAAGCTGACATCGTTCACCGCGGCGATCTGGCCGAAGCGCACAGTAAGATTGCGTACCTCGAGGATGGTCTCGGTCATGATCTGCCACACGGGACCTTTGCGGCCGCTGCGCTGATTTCTGCCATAGTCGCGGGATCGCCGAGGTCCTTTTTCCAGTCGGTATCGCGCAGCCAGCCGATTTCGGGGTCGAAGCCCCAGCAACGGGTGAGGTGCCCCTCGGCGCCATCCGGAGCCGGCGCCAGCGGCGGTTCAGATTGGCCGCAGATGGCGCGGCGATAGGCGCAGCGCGGCCGAAAACGGCAGCCGCCATCGAGCTGGGCGATGTTGGGCGGCAGGCCTTCGATCGGCACCAGCGGTTCGTCGACCGGGCGTTCCAGCGAGGGGATCGAGCGCAGCAGGCCCCAGGTGTAGGGCATTGCGGGGCGTGCGAAGAGATCGGCCGTAGCGGCCGTTTCGACCACGGTGCCCGCGTACATCACATAGACCCGCTCGGCTGCCCCCGCGACAATGCCCATGTCGTGTGTGATCATCACCACCGCCGTGCCGGTGCTGGACACGAGCGATTTCAAAAGATCCATGATCTGCGCCTGGATGGTCACGTCGAGCGCGGTGGTAATTTCGTCGGCGAGGATCACGCGCGGATTGCACGAGAGCGCCATCGCGATCATCACGCGCTGGCGCATGCCGCCGGAGAATTCGTGCGGATAGGCGTTGAGCCGCGTCTCCGGTGCAGGAATGCCCACCCGGCGCAGGAGTTCGATTGTCCGTTCGGCGATCTGCCGGCGGTTGCCGCCCTGGTGGCGCTTGATCGCCTCGCCGATCTGCTGGCCGATGGTCAGCACGGGATTGAGACTCGACATCGGGTCCTGAAAGATCAGCGCAATCTCGCGGCCGCGTATCTTCTGCATCGCCTTGTCGTCGAGGCCGAGCAGATCCTTGCCGTCGAGCGTGATAGAGCCCGCCTCGTAGCGCGCGGTCCGCTCCGGCAGCAGCTTCATCACCGAGCGGACGGCGACCGACTTGCCGCATCCAGATTCCCCGACCAGCGCGATGATCTCTCCCTTCTCGAGCCTGAACGACAGCCCGTCCACGGCTTTCACCCGACCGCGATGGGTCTCGAAAGCGACTTCGAGGTCGCGGACTTCGAGCAGCGGCGGACTCACCCTTCCGCCCCCTGGCTGCGGGCGCGGCGCGCCTCGTGCATTGCGAAGGTGCTTTCGTTGAACGGATAGAAACGCGAAGGGGAGGCGTTCTCCTCGAGCATGTTGGCAAGGATCGATTGCTCGATCGCCTCGTGCTCTCGCCCGGCCCGTGCGATCTCCTCGGCAAAGGCCGCCGCGATCACCACCACGCCGTCATCGTCGCCAAGCACCACGTCTCCAGGCCGCACCAGCACGCCGCCGCACTGGATCGGGCAGTTGTACTCGTAGGGCAGTATCCTGGTCTCGCCCACCATGGTGGCCCGGCCGCCGGCAAAAACCGGCCAGCCCAGATCGATCGTAGATTGCGCGTCGCGTATGGCGCCGTCAGTGACGATGCCAGCGGCACCCCGCTGGAACAGCCGACCGTAGACAATCTCGCCGCCGGTGGAGATGTCGCTCTGTCCCATCGCATCGGAAACGAGGACGTCTCCCGGGCCGCAGGTCTCGATCACGCGCCAGCGCGGCGTCACATTCATGCCGTCGGCGCTGGCACTGGTGGCGATTTCGCGCTGCAAATCCTCGCGCGACGGCAGATATCTCAGGGTCACCGCGCGGCCTACCAGCTTGCGGCCCGGGGCCAGCGAGGCAACGCCTTTCATGGCGATGGGGCCGGAGCCGTATTTGCGGCCGACGCCGCGCATGTGCAGCAGGTAGTAGACCGTTGCGGCGCTCAGCTTGCCGATCTCGGCCAGAACCTCGTCGGATACCCGGGGCGTGTCGGTCATCATTCCTCTCCGTCCGTGGGCAGCGCGCCGATGCGGCGCTCCTCCTCGGTGGCCGGCACCTCCCAAAGGCCGGCGCCGGCGCGGCGCCCGGCCCAGCCCGCACCCGAGCGGCGGCCACGAGGCTGGTCGACCGCATGGGCGGCTAGGACGTCGTAGTCGATCGTAAGGCCGAGGCCCGGGCTCTCGCCGAGCACGACATGGCCGTCCTCGATCCAGTTGTCGGCCTTTATCATCGGCTCCTCGATCTCATCGTCATGGCATTCGAGGATCATGTGGTTGGGCAGCGCGGCCGCGACATGGGCGAAGATTCTGCCTTCGGAATCGGAGCCGGCGCAGGGGAGGCCGTTGGCGTAAGCGAGATTGGCGACCTGCATGGCGCCCGTCAGACCGCTCATGAGGCGTCCGACCTGAACGATGTCGACCGAACCGTGCTCGATGTAAGTCTGGAACTCGAGAACGTTTTTGAGGTTTTCGCCGGCGCAGACCGGAGCCCTGATGTGGCTCGACACTTTGGCGAGCCCCCGATAGTCTGCCCGCTGCACCGGCTCTTCTACCCAGGTGAGATCGAACTCCTCTTCCAGTCGGGCGATGCGCCGCACGGCCTGCTTGGCGTGCCAATATTCACTGGCGTCGACCATCAGCGCCGGCGGTTTGCCGTCCACGGTCATTGCGTCGCGGACGAGGGCGAGGCGCCGTGCATCCTCCTCGATATCGAGGCCGATCTTCAGCTTTGCGGCACGGAACCCGCGGCTCGCCATGTGGCTGTAGAAGGCGACGAGCTGTTCGTCATTCAGCGGCATGTCGCCGCCGCTGGCATAGGCCATCACGCGGTTGGTTCCGGCGCCGAGCAGCCGCCATAAAGGCTCGCCGTAGATCTTCGCCTTGAGGTCCCAAAGGGCGACGTCGAGGACGGACAGCGCCTCGTTCAAAATACCATTGTTGCCGCTCTTGAAGATCAGGTTGACCATGGCCAGCCAAAGACCGGCATTCTGACGGGGGTCGGCTCCGATAAGGACCCGCTGGAGACGTCCGATGCCGTAGACGGCGTTGATCGACCCGATCGCGATGCCCCGATGCTCGGTGTCGGTAAGGATTTCTACCACTGCGCCGTGCTGATGGGTCCGACCGCTGGGCGCATGGGCGTCGCCGCGCCGCCGCCGCAGTCGGTACTCGTATGTTTGCGTGCGTATCTCGGTGATCTTCATTGTCGCGGACCTATGGGGTTAACGGCGGGATTCGCCGCGCGGATCGAGCCGGTCGCGCAAGGCGTCGCCGGCCAGATTGAGGGCGAGAACTGTGAGGAGGATGGCAAGGCCCGTAAAGGCCGAGAGCCACGGGGCGCGTTCCATGTAGGAGAAGCCGTTGCGCATCATGGCGCCCCAACTGGCGGTGGGCGGCTGGATGCCGAGCCCGAGGAAGGAGAGGGCGGCCTCGGTGAGGATGGCATGACCAACCTGGATGGTTGCCATCACCGCCACGGGGCCGGTGACGTGAGGCACGATGTGGCGGAAGATGATGCGTAGCGGCCCGGCGCCGAGCGCGCGCGTGGCGACCACGAAATCGCGCTCGCGCACGGTCAGCACCTGCGAGCGGGTGATGCGGGCGAACATGGGCATGTCGGCAAGCGCAATGGCGATTATGATGGTGGTGACGCCTGGCCCCAGCGCAGCCATGATGCCGAGCGCCAGCAGAACCGAGGGAAAGGACAACAGCGCGTCCATGACGCGCATGATTCCTTCGTCCACGAGGCCGCGGGTGTAGCCGGCAACAAGCCCGAGCAGGCCGCCGAGCAGCACCGCCAGGCCGATGGCGGTGAAACCGATGCCGAACGCGATGCGGGTGCCGAAGATCAGGCGGGACAGCATGTCGCGGCCGGTGTGGTCGGTGCCCAGCCAATGGGCGGCCGAAGGTGCCTGAAGCACGGCGCGATAGTCCTGTGCGTTGGGATCATAGGGAGCGATCCATGGCGCGAAGGCCGAGCAGATGGCGAGCAGCGCCAGCAGGCCGAAGCCGAGTACGGCGAAGCCGTCGATGCGCCGGCGCGGCCGTACGGGAGAGGATGCCACTGCTTCACCCACGACGGATCCTCGGATCGATGCGCGAATAGATGAGGTCGGTCAAAAGGCTCGCCGTCAGCACGGTAAGCGCGAGCACCAGCATCAGCGCCTGGATCATGGTGAAATCCCGGAAGAAGATGGAATCGACGGCGAGGCGCCCGAGCCCGGGGATGGAGAACACCGTTTCCACCGTTGCGGCGCCACCGAACAGCGCGCCCAGCTGCAGGCCAACAAGTGTCACGACCGGCAGCAACGCGTTGCGCAGCGCATGTCTGAAGAGCACGGTTGTCGGCGACAACCCCTTGCTGCGCGCCGTGGTGATGTAGTCCTCGTTGAGCACTTCAAGGACAGAAGAACGCACCTGCCGGATCAGCACGCCGGTGAATCCGGTGGCAAGTGCCAGCGACGGCATCAGCATCAACTGCAGCGAGCCCAGCGGATCCTGGAAAAAGGGCAGATAGCCCGATGGCGGAAGCCAGCGCAGCGTGACGCTGAACAGGATGATCAGCATGATGCCGAACCAGAAGCCGGGTGTCGCGATGGCGGTCAGCGCGAACAGCGTGCCCAGGTGATCGGGGAGACGCCGGTAGTAGACGGCGGACACGACGCCGATGGGAATGGCGATCGTCACCGAAATCAGGAGAGCCATGATCGCGAGCTGAACCGTGGGCACGGCGCGCGCAAGAATGGCCGGACCGATAGCCTCGCCCGTGCGCAGCGACCTGCCGAGGTCGCCGGTCACGACCTGGGCCACCCAATTGCCGTAACGTACGAGAATAGGCTGATCGAGCCCCAGTTCCTGTCGCAGCGCCTCATAGCGCTCGGCGTTGCGCGCGCCTTCCTCGCCCAACAGGGCGGCCGCGGTGTCGCCGGGAAGCACCGACACGATGATGAACGCAATAACGCTTACGAGAACGACGACCACGGCCGCGGAGGCCAGCCGACGCATCAGATAGCCAAGCATTTGCTGTCCCAGTTGCGATTCGCGGGAGCTGAATCCCGCGGGTGAGGGGCCGCGGCACTGCGGCCCCTCCACGAACCCACGCTACGAAGCAAGCCACGCGTAGCGGAGGTTATAGTCGGAATCGATGCCTCCGATCCCGGGCGCCATGGCCAGCATCTTCGGCGCACGGAACGCGATGAAGTGGTAGGCATCCTCGTAGAGAATCCGCTGGATGTTCTTGTAGATCTCAGCGCGGGCCGCGGTGTCGCCGGTCCTCGAAGCCTCGGCCCAAAGAGCATCCACCTTGGGATTGGAGTAACCCGCCCAGTTCGCGTCCGATCCCGTCATCGTTTCGCGGCGGAACAGTGGATCGACCAGAGCGGTGTTGCCGTGCGACAGCGCCTCGAAATTGCCCGTCCGGCCCGACTCCACCCAGGGCGTGCGGTCCATCGTCTCGATGTTGAGCGTGATGCCGACCTCGCCGAGCATGGCCTGCATGATTTCGAGCGGTTGCAGGTCCTTGGGCCTGTTGATGACTTTGACCGTCAGGGAAACGCCGTCGGCATATCCCGCATCGGCAAGCAGCTGGCGCGCCTTTTCCGGGTTGTATTCGTAACGCGGCAGGCTTTCGTCATAGCCCGGCACGCCCGGATACCAGCCCCAGTAATAATGCGGCTTGCCGCGGCCGAAAGTGAGCGCTGCCGCCATAGCCTCGCGGTCCACCGCATGCTGCAGCGCTTGACGCAACCGGACATCATGCGCGAATGGGGTCGAGGCGTCTTCCTTGGAGCTGATGTAGAAGCTCGGCTGGCCGGTGTCTCGGCCCGGCTGCGCGTAGATCTGGATGCCTGCCGCTTCGAGGCTGTCGAGGTCCTGCTCCAGCGGGTCCATGATGTGCACATTGCCGGCGCGCAGTTCGAGCGCTGACACGGATTGATCCGGCATCTGCCGGATCGTGAAGCGATCCGCATAGGGCAGGGGCTTGCCGTCGAGGCCCGATTCCCAGTGACCGGAGAAGGCCACCAGCTCGACGCGATCATCCACCAGCCAGTTCTCCACCGCATAGGGACCGCTGCCCACCGGCTTGTGCGCGAACGCCTCGTCGCCCATGGATTCGACGGCCTGCTTGGAGACGATGTAGACATTGGTGGCGTTGGCCGCCGTCATGGTCAGGCGGAACAACGGCTGCGGCGACTTGAATTCGAGATCCAGCGTGTGGTCGTCCACGACGGTCACATTGACAAGTTCGCTCACCGAGGTCTGCACCGCCGATTTCTCATGGTCGCGGGCGCGCTCGAGATTCCATTTCACCACTTCGGCGGTGAGATCCGAGCCGTCGTGGAATTTGACGCCCTGGCGCAGCGTCATGCGCGCCGTGGTTTCGCTGGTTTCCTCGAAACCGGTGGCCAGTTCGTAGCCAAGCTCGAACTCGTCCGTCGTACCGGGCTTCAGACGGTAGCTGAAGAGCGAGTCGAACATCAGCGACATGATGCGCGTCCGCGCATTGGCGAGATGCGGATCAAGGCTGTCGATCGCCAACAGCTCAGCGAGCACGATCGTGCCGCCGCGGCTCACTGAGTTTGCGGCGAAGGCGGGCAGGCCGGTCTGCGCCAAAACCGCAGATGCAGCCGTTCCGACCAGGAGCTGCCTTCGAGAAATTTTCATCACGCTATCCTCCCTTTGTCTGCAGTGAAGAACAATCATGTTGTTCAGTCAATACTTGATTAGTAATCAAGACATGGTACTTTGATCACCCGCTTCACACAGGAACGGCCATGCACAAGGAACTGCCAAGCAACACGAGGCCGACGTTGCTGCTCACGGCATCCGAAGCCGCCGCTCGGCTCGGGGTTAAGAAAGACACGGTCTATGCCTACGTCTCGCGAGGCCTTCTGCGTCGCCGCGAGGTGACCGGCACGAACGAAAGCCTCTACGATCCGGCAGAGGTCGAGGCTCTGGCCGCGCGGGCGCGCAAGGCGGCGCCTCAGGCCGTGGCGCCGGTGTTCCGCTCGGCGCTCACCACCATTGCCAACGGAGAGCCTTATTTTCGTGGGCTGCCGGCGTGCCGGCTGGCTGTGGAAGGCCGCTTTGAAGACGTCGTGCGGCTGCTCTGGCAGGGGCATTTTGAAGCCGGCGCCGAGACGCTGTTCCCGCCGCGCCGTGCCGAGCCCGCCCTCGCAGCCATCGGTGCGCAGATCGGGAAGGATGCGCTTCCGCTCGAACGCATGCGCTGTCTCGTCCCGTTCGTCGCCGCCGAAGACCCGTTGCGCCACGACCACGGCCATGAGCAGGTGATGGGCAAGGCGGCGCATCTGATGGTCCGCCTGCTTTGTGCCATGGAGGAACTGTCTGCGCCAGTCGACGAGAGCATCGCCGCACTGGTCTGGAGCCGTCTGTCGCCAAAAGCTGCAACGCCGGGCTTGCTGCGCGCGCTCGATGCGACGCTCGTGCTGGCGGCGGATCACGACCTGGGCGCTCCGTCGACCGCGGCCGTGCGGCTGGCCGCGGCCGTGCGGGCGGATATCTACGCGGTGGTCACTGTCGGGCTCAACAGCGGCGGCGGTGTCGTGCAAAGCGCTTCGACGCTTTCCATCGAAAACGATCTCTCTGAGCTGAACGTGCAGGACAATGTCGGCCGATTTGTCGGCGATCAGCTTCGCCACGGCCGCGAGATGCGGGGATTTGGCCATCGCGCATACCCCGACGGCGATCCGCGGGCCCGGCTGATACTCGACCTGCTGCGGCAATGCGGCGAGGCGGCAGATGATGTCGCTCGCCTTGACGAAATCGTCGATATCCAGCTCAGGCGCGGACGTGAGCCGCCCAATATCGGCTTCGCGATCGCCGCCGTCGTGCACTGCGCCGGAATGCGGCGCGGTGCCGGTGAGCTGATTTTCAACTATGCCCGCATGGCCGGCTGGGTTGCTCACGCCATGGAGGAATATGATGCACCGACAAGTCTGCCGCGTCTGAAATCGATCTATGTCGGCCCGAACCCAACCCGTGCCGCAGGCTAGTGCTGTCCCAACGACCTCAAATTTCGGAACCAGCGTCTCATGTCCAACTCTAACGTCTCCGCTACCTTCCGTCCGGTCGCCGTGCCGCGGCTGTACGTCGTCGTGGCCCGGCAGATCGCCAATTACATCCGTGACACACCGCTCGAGCCGGGCGCTCAGCTGCCGCCCGAACGCGACCTGGCCCAGCAGCTCCAGGTGAGCCGCACCACGGTGCGGGAGGCCATGATCGCGCTCGAAACGATGGGCATCGTTGAAGTACTGGTGGGAGACGGCACCTATGTGCGCGCCCGCCTTGCCTCCGGCACGCTGCCGTGGGACCGCGAGGGCGATCCCGGCCCGGGTCCGCACGAGCAGTTCCGCATGCGGATGCTGGTGGAGTGCGCTGCCGCGGAAGACGCGGCGCGAAACATCACCCCCGAGGAGCTTGCGCGACTGCGGGAACTGGTGGCGGCCATGGAGGCGGACATAGACGGCCCCACTGCGGAGATGAATCGGCAAGCTTTCCACGACGTGATCGCCGTGGCCTCGCGCAACAGCATCTTCGTCGACACCATACGCGACCTCTGGCGTCTGCGTGGCGGCGCGATGTGGAAGAAGATCGCCGCGCGCGTGGTGCAGCCTGAGCATCACGTCCTTGCCCTCGCTCACCGCAAGGAGATTCTTGCCGCGCTTGAGAAGCACGACCCGGACGCAGCGGCGGCGGGCATGCGGCGACTGCTGGATCGCATCAGGCAGCGGTATTTCGACGACATCTCTGACTGACCTCTCATAAACGTCGCCAGGCAAATTGACCCCGCTGGGGCAAAGGTATAATGGTCCAACCATTGTACGTTTGCAAGTGGAGGACAATGAAATGGCGCAGCGGCTGAATCAGGTGGATTATGACGTCGTGGTCGTGGGCGGCGGGGCTGCCGGCGTCGCTGCGGCAGTGGCCTCCGCCAAAAACGGCGCACGCACGCTCCTGGTTGAGGCCGGTCCCATGCTTGGCGGCGAAATGTTGAGCGGCCTGCCTATCGACGGCTGCATCTCGACGCGCGGAGAATGGGTGGTGGGCGGCGTGGCACGCGAAATCTTCGCCGAAGCCGAGCGGCTCGGCGGTTATGTCGGCCACTTCTATGATTGGCGCACCATATGGGTGGTCTGCGTCGACCCCGAGGTTATGAAGATCGCCGTGATGAACGTGGTGCGGCGAGCCAATGTCGATGTCCTGCTTTATACGTTCGCNGANGACGTCGTGGTGCAGAACGGCACCGTTACGGGCCTTGTNGTGCTCAACAAGAACCAGCGTACGCTGATCCGCGCCCAGGTGTTCATCGACGCTTCGGGCGATGGCGACGTGGCGGTGATGGCTGGCGCGCAGTACGAGAAGGGCGGCAGGGACGGGACCGAATTCCAGCCGGTCAGCCTTGTGTTCCGCATGGCGGGCGTGGATGTCGGCCGCTTGATGAACTTCGTGGCCGAACATCCCGACAATGTGGCTGTCGGCGAAAACCCCTACTACGCCGACATTCCGCGGGAAGAGCAGGTCCGCCGCCTGGTCGAGCAGGGCTTTCCCAAAGTCTTCTTCGTCGCCAACGGCCCCTTGATCCAGGACGCCATCTCAAAAGGACTGCTGCACGAGACGGCGCTCATCGGCATCGGTCCGGTATCGATGGCGCGGCGCGAGATTTACTGCAACACGACCCGCATAGCCAATGTCGACGCCACGCGCACCGATCAGCTCTCGAAGGCTCTGCCCGATCTGATGGATCAGGTGTGGACCTGTGCCGCTTTTCTTAAGACCGCCGTGCCGGGCTTCGAGGAAGCGGTCTATTCAGGCATCGCGCCGCGGATCGGGATACGCGAAACCCGGCGAATCATCGGTGACGAGGTGCTGACGGCAGAAGACGTCATGTCGGCCCGCAAGCGGGAGGATGGCGTCGCCAAGGGCTGCCATCACATCGACATTCACGGTGCCGGCCGCGATCAGCTGCGCAGGCCCATTCCTGACGGAGGCTCATACGATATTCCCTTCGGCTCGCTCGTCGCCAAGGGGCTCGAAAACGTCATGATGGCCGGCCGCTGCCTTTCCGCCACGCGTGAGGCACACGGGTCGGCCCGCGTGATGGGAACCTGCATGGCGATGGGGCAGGCGGCGGGCACCGCCGCCGCCATGACGAGCATCGCCGGCTCGGGTCGTATCCGCGACCTGCCGATTGCCGACCTTCGCGCGCGTCTCAAGGAACAGGGCGCTGTGCTCGACGGGACGTATTAGAACGTCGGATTCTCAAGCTGAATTGAAAGGATCGCCTTCACCTGGGGGAACATCCTGGATATGTAATTCAAACCGAGCTGAGCGCACGGTGGCGCTGCGTTGTGACGGCGCACTGCCGCAACGGCAGTCGACGCAGGCTGCGGCAATGCCGCGGCGACAGTTTCTGCCGCGCAGCGACTATACGGAGGTCAGCGCCGAATCGGTCGGCCTCGACGGCGGAACCCGCAACACGGCGCCGTTGAGCCGCCTGACGCACGCGCACTGGCGATTTTCGGAACGGTTGGACGACGGGAATTCTTTCAGAAGGGGCGCTGCCGCCTTGACGTGCCTCTGGCGCTAACCTATGGAGATTGCGACGTTCGGGGCCTCGTGGCGGAGTGGTTACGCAGAGGACTGCAAATCCTTGTACCCCGGTTCGATTCCGGGCGAGGCCTCCAAAAATTCCATTGGAAATTCAATAGGTTCCTATTTTTGGGTGCGGCGCTGCTGCCGCCGCTTATGCTCCCGCTTGGCGTGGGCTCAAAGCGGGTATCGGTGTTCCGCCCGGAATTGGGCGGAAACAATAAGCTGGATCCGGCGCTCAATTCTCCGGTTGAGCGTCAGCCAGGTTATCGGCCGACAGGAGCCCGTGCGATTTGGCATAGGCGACGAGACCCTTGCGCGCTTCCTCGCAATGGGCCGGGTCCATGGTAGCGGCGAAGCAGGCTTCCAGAGCGCTTTCGTAGATCGGGCCCTCCTGGACCGGGGATGCGAAAAGCGCCGCCATCGCCTCCGTGGGCGTATAGACCTCGGTTACGGGTTCGCCGGGCCGAAGGACGAGGCGTACAGGCATGTCGAACTGCTCGACGGCGAAGCGGTGCATGACTTCCTCCCTTTTTCGCCCTCAAACGCTCGTGCGGCGCCGAGGTTCCCCGTCGGAAGATGTGTGCGGACGCGGGCCGGCCCATGTGCCTGGTAAAGCGTTCGCTTCCCGTTTTGCGCTTGGTGAATGCAAAGCCGCGCGTCAGGATTCATTGACGCTGCGGCCGTTTTTTGCCACATGACCGGACGGGAAAAGGCGCCGGCGGCGATGCGGGGANTGCGGCCGGGCCAGGTCATGGCATCTGATGCAAGCGCGCATGCCGCGCGGGATTCGAGAAATGGAAATGAGCGCCGACTTTGCCGTGCAGCGCGCAATGATGATCGAAGGACAGCTGCGCACGCGGGATGTCAATTACGTGCCGCTTCTGGAGGCGATGAGAGACATTCCGCGTGAAGCTTTCGTGCCCGGGCCGCGAAAGAGCCTGGCCTATATGGACGAGGATCTTGCGATCCGGCTAGCGGACGGCGGGCGGCCCGCCCGTTTCCTNATGGAGCCTGCGCAATTCGCGCGTCTGGTGCAGCTTGCGCGTGTGAAATCTTCCGATCTCGTGCTTGATGTGGGCTGCGCCACCGGCTACTCGGCGGCCGTTCTTTCCAGAATGGCGAGCTTCGTGGTGGCGCTCGAATGCGATCCGGATCTGGCGGAGACCGCTTCTGCCACGCTTGCCCAGCTGGATTGCCTGAATGTCACCGTCGTCACCGGCGATCTGGAGAAGGGGCATCCGGACGAGGGGCCCTATGACGTTGTCATGCTTGGCGGGGCGGTCGATTACGTGCCCGATGCTCTGTTGCAGCAGCTTGCCGAAGGTGGCAGGTTGGTGGCGGTCATCGGCGAGGGCAATGCGGCGCGTGCGCATCTCTTCATCAAGGAGAACGGCTTCGTNTCCTCCCGGCCGGACTTCAATGCGGCNGTCAAGCGGTTGCCGGGCTTCCGCGAGGAAGCGGGTTTTGTTTTCTGAGTGTCGGGTTCCGAGTATTTTTGTCCTACGTTCTGTTGCCGATGCGCAACGGATTTGATCGCATGGATGTTGTAACGTCCCGCTTGCACGGATGGTTGCAGTTGCAACCCGTGTTGAGGGGAGGGCGCATCCGCGGCCGAATCGGCTGAAAATCGTTTGAAGCGGAGCTTCCCTCGGGGGTCCGCGCAAGGGTGAGGTGGATCGTGTCGTTTTTACGAAGTCGCATCCTGGCGGCGCTTGCGGTTTCTGCGCTGATTCTCTCGCCGGTGCAGTCGGGCGCCGAGACGATTCAGGGGGCGCTTGCCAAAGCCTATCGCAACAATTCCAGTCTGAACTCCTCGCGCGCCGGCGTGCGGGTAACGGATGAGAATGTGGCGATCGCGAAATCGGGAATGCGACCGCGAATCGCCGCAACGGGAAGCGCATCCCTCGCGACCAGAGGCAGCACTGAAATCCGGGCCGGCGAGTTCGGGATTACGCTACAGCAGCCGATTTTCGACGGTTTTCAGACACGCAACAATGTGCGCGCCAGCGAGGCGCAGGTGCGGGCGGCGGTCGAATCGCTGCACAATGACGAGCTGAACATACTTTTCGACGCGGCCAGCGCCTATATGAACGTGATTCGTGATCGCCAGATCGCGGCCCTCAGGACTGAGAATCTTCAATTCCTGGAAGAGCAGGTCCGTTCCGCGCGTTCACGCCTGGAAGTGGGGGAGGGNACGCGCACCGACGTTGCCCAGGCGGAGGCGAATCGTCAGCTCGCTTTGGCTCANCTGGCAGCAGCGCGCGCCCAGGCGGCGGCNAGCGCCGCGCTCTACCAGCAGATCGTGGGCGACGCGCCCGATTCGCTGCAGATGCCGAGCCCGCTTACCAANCTGCTGCCGGCAAGCCTGGATCAGGCCGTGGCCATCGCCCTCTCTGAGCATCCNGCTATCGCGGCCACGCAGCATCTGGTGGATGCGGCGGCGTTCTCCGTCAAGGCGGCGGAAGGCTCGCTTCTGCCTCAACTTTCGGCAACCGCCGGGCTCAGCCGGTCGTTTCAGGACAGCAGNCCTGCGCTTCAGCAGGATGGAACCCAGAANTCGGCTTCCATCGGCCTCAGCCTCACCATCCCCATCTACCAGGGCGGNGAAGCCTCCGCGCGCGTGCGCCAGTCCAAGGAATCGCTTGGTCGGGCGCGCATCGATGTGGATGTGAGCCGGGATCAGGTGCGTCAGGCCGTGACATCCGCGTGGGTGCAGTATCAGGCGGCGCGCGAGGCGGTGGCCGCCAACCGTGAGCAGGTGAATGCCGCCCAGCTTGCCTTGAGCGGCGTGATCGAGGAGCGGGATGTCGGCCAGCGCACCACGCTGGACGTGCTCAACGCGCAGGCAGACGTGATCAACGCACGTATCGACCTCGTCAATGCCGAGCATGATGTGGTCGTGGCGAGCTATGCGATCGTTTCCGCCATGGGACGCCTTTCGCCCTCGCGGCTCGGGCTCAACGTGGCGCGATACGATCCCAACGAGCATTACCGCGCCATCAAGGACAAGTGGTACGGGCTGAGCACGCCTGACGGTAGGTGATCCTTTTCGCCTCGCTCTCTTGTGCAATGTTTGCGTTGGGGATTCTCAGCGTCTGTCCGCTTCGCTAGGCTATGTCCATGATTCGCAATGTCGTCGGCCCGAGGGCGGCGATAGGACATAGGCAGCGGCGACACGATGGCTCAGGCAAGCAGCGTACAGCGCGAACCCTCCATGGAAGAGATTCTGGCGTCCATCCGGCGCATCATCGAAGATGGTGAGAGCGGCCGGAAAGAGGCGCCGGCCGAAGCCTCCGCCGTGGAGGAGGACAAGGAAGTCGAAAGCTTCCGGGCTGGGCTGAAACCGATAGCGCCCAGAGAGACTTCGGACGCGGCGGAAGCGCCCGCCAAAGGCCGGNCNGGCCCGAGCGCTCTTGACCGCCTGCGCGAATCCCTCCGTGAGGAGGAGGAACGCGGCATGAGCGATACCGGACCGGCGGTAGCGAATGACGAGNGCTGCAATGCGGCACGCCCGGCAATCACTCCGCGTCTGCAGCCAGTCGCCTCCGGTGGCGGGGAAGAGCCCGCAAACGCGCTCCCGCGCGTGCCGGCTGCNNTGGAACGGCAGGAGACGGGTGAGGCGACGCGCCGCCCGATTCTTTCGGAAGCCTCCGGGCGCAAGGTGGCTGCCGCTTTCGGGGAACTGAACGAAGCCCTCATGGAAAGTAGGCGCCAGAGCCTCGATCAAATGGCCGAGGAGATGCTGCGGCCCATGCTGCAGGAGTGGCTAGACAACAACCTTCCGCAGCTCGTGGAGCGGCTGGTGCGCGAAGAGATCGAGCGTATCGCGCGCGGCACGTGATCTCAAAGACATCCTGCCAACTTGCCGGAGCGGCTCGGGCAGCCTAAGACGCCAGGGGTACCGGAGAGTTGAGCTGCGGTATGCGCGTTTGGCTGCTCCTCTGCGGGTAAAGTGGGAACGGGGCGCTGCGGCGCGCGTTGCCGTGGTTGACTTGCCTTGACCCTTCGGCTTTACACCCTCCCACGTGACGTGCCGGCTAGCGGACCACATGGATGCTTGAAAAGACCTATGACGCGGCAAGCGTCGAAAAGAAGATTGCCGAAAAATGGGAGGCGGAAGGCGCCTTTCGCGCTGGCGCGGGTGCCGAACCCGGCGCCGAACCCTTCACGATCGTCATCCCGCCGCCCAATGTTACCGGCTCCTTGCATATGGGCCACGCGCTTAACAACACGCTGCAGGACATTATGGTGCGCTTCGAGCGCATGCGCGGCAAGAACGTGCTGTGGCAGCCGGGCATGGACCATGCCGGCATCGCGACGCAGATGGTGGTCGAGCGCCAGCTCATGGAGCGACAGATTCACCGCCGGCAGCTTGGGCGCGAAAAATTCGTCGAGAAGGTCTGGGAGTGGAAGGAGCAGTCCGGCGGCGCCATCATCAATCAGTTGAAGCGCCTCGGCGCCTCCTGCGACTGGTCACGCGAACGTTTCACCATGGACGAGGGGCTGTCGAAGGCCGTCGTCAAGGTCTTCGTCCAGCTTTACAAGGAAGGGCTCATCTACCGCGACAAGCGGCTGGTCAACTGGGACCCGAAGCTACTGACCGCCATCTCCGACCTGGAGGTGGAGCAGATCGAGATCGACGGCCATCTGTGGCATTTCCGCTATCCGATCGAGGGCGAGCGCTTTGATCCGGACAATCCGGCCACCTTCATCACTGTCGCCACGACAAGGCCCGAGACCATGCTGGGCGACACGGGCGTGGCGGTCCACCCAGAGGACGAGCGCTACAGGCACCTGATCGGCCGGCATGTGATCCTGCCCATCGTGGGCGCCGCATCCCGATCGTGGGCGACGAGTATTCCGATCCCGAGAAGGGTACCGGCGCGGTGAAGATCACGCCGGCGCACGACTTCAACGACTTCGAGGTCGGCAAGCGGCACGGGCTCAGGGCCATCAACGTCATGACGACGGAGGCGGCCATCACCCTCCTCGAAAACGAGGATTTCCTCGACGGTCTCGAGCCGACCGAGGATCAGCGCACCCTCTGGCGGGAGCTTGACGGTCTCGACCGCTTCGAGGCGCGCAAGCGGATCGTGCGGATCATGGAGGAGCGCGGCCTGCTCGCCAAGGTCGAGCCGCACCGCCACGTCGTGCCCCACGGCGACCGCGGCGGCGTGCCCATCGAGCCGTTCCTCACCGACCAGTGGTATGTGGACGCGAAGACGCTGGCAAAGCCGGCAATCGCCTCCGTGCGCGAGGGACGCACCGTCTTCGTCCCGAAAAACTGGGAGAAAACCTATTTCGACTGGATGGAGAACATCCAGCCGTGGTGCATCTCGCGCCAGCTCTGGTGGGGGCATCAGATCCCAGCATGGTACGGGCCGGACGGCCATGTCTTCGTCGAGGAGGACGAGGAGACGGCGCTCGAAGCCGCCATCCAGCACTACATAGCGCTCGAAGGACCGTGGAAGGCCTGGGTCGAGGACAAGCTGGAGAATTTCAAGCCGGGCGAAATCCTTACGCGCGACGAGGACGTGCTCGACACCTGGTTCTCCTCGGCGCTCTGGCCCTTCTCCACCCTCGGCTGGCCGGACCAGACGAAGGAGCTCGCCACCTACTACCCGACCTCGGTTCTGGTGACCGGTTTCGACATCATCTTCTTCTGGGTCGCCCGGATGATGATGATGGGCCTCCATTTCACGGGCAAGGAGCCCTTCCACACAGTCTACGTCCACGCGCTCGTGCGCGACAAGCACGGCGCCAAGATGTCGAAGTCCAAGGGCAACGTCATCGACCCGCTGGAACTGATCGACCAGTACGGCGCCGACGCGCTACGCTTCACGCTCGCCATCATGGCCGCCCAGGGCCGCGACGTGAAGCTCGACCCGCAGCGAGTGGCGGGCTACCGTAATTTCGGCACCAAGCTCTGGAACGCCACGCGCTTCGCGCAGATGAACGGGGTGGCGCATGATCCTGCCTTCCGGGCGGAAAATGCCAGGCTCACCCTCAATCGCTGGATACTTACCGAGCTGACCCGGGCCGCGCGCGCCATTACGGAAGGCATAACGTCATACCGCTTCAACGAGGCGGCTGGCAGCGCCTACCGTTTCGTCTGGAGCCTGTTCTGCGACTGGTATCTGGAGCTCCTGAAGCCCGTTTTTGCGGGAGACGACGAGGCTGCCAAGGCCGAATCGCGCGCCTGTGCCGCCCTTGTGCTCGACGAAATCTACAAGCTGCTGCATCCCATGATGCCNTTCATGACGGAGGAGTTNTGGGCGCTGACGGCAGGTGAGGGCGGCCGTGACGATCTTCTGGCGCTCACCCGCTGGCCCAACCCGACCTTCGAGGACGAGCAAGCGGCAGCCGACATAAACTGGCTCATCGACCTTGTTTCGGGCATCCGCTCGGTGCGCTCCGAGATGAACGTGCCGCCCTCCGCGACGGCGCCGCTGATCGCGGTCGGCGCGGAAGCGGAAACGCGCGAACGTATCGCCCGCCACGAGCCCGCCATCCGGCGGCTGGCGCGCGTGGGCGAGGTGGGTTTTGCGGCGGAGGTTCCGAAGGGCTCCGCGCAGATCGTGCTGGGCGAGGCCACCTTCTGCCTGCCGCTTGGGGATTTGATCGATCTTCAGGCGGAGATCGCGCGGCTGGAGAAGGAACTGGCCCGGAACGGCGCCGAAATCCAAAGGCTGGAAAAGAAGCTGGGCAACGAGAAATTCGTCGCCAACGCGCCGGAGGAGATTGTGGCCGCCGAGCGCGAGAAGCTTGCCGAATATACTGAGGCGCGGACGCGGCTCGAGGCGGCGCTGGCCCGGGTGCGCGAGGCGGGGTAGCTTCACCGCTGAGGATCGAGGACGGACCAGTGGCAACGCGCCTTTCAACGGGCTGCCGTTTTGCCCGCAACAATGGCATCCGTGTTGGGTGGATGCCATTGCCCATGGCTTTCAAAAACATTTCGCAGGATTGGCACTCCCGCCGCTCCGGCGAAGCCGGAGTGGCGCAGCGTTCCGCAAAATTATGTTATTGTAAAGAATTGGTTGCTACCCTCCATACCGTCGCTTTGTGGGGGTAAAACTATGCGCTGTGGGGGGTTGGCAGGTTCCCTGCTCGGTGCTGCACTGGTCGTCACCGACGCCTATGGGGGAGGGTTTTCACGTGGCACGGCCGACACGGATATTCTGTTCGAGCCGGGAGACTTCAATTTGCGCGCCGGTACGAGCGTGGTTGTTCCTAGCCAGAAATTCTCGGCGGGAACGGACCCAGCCCTAATCGGTACGAACTATCTTGGCACCTATGTCATCCCTTCGGCCGCGGTAAAGTTCGCGATTGGCGAGAACCTTGCCTGCGCCGGTACCTATACCGAACCTTTCGGCGCAAAGTCCGAATATGAAAGCGCCTTTGGGCTCGCGGGAAAGGTTTCGGAGGATTTGAGGCTCAGTGAGTTCGGCGCCACTTGTGCCGTCTTCTTCGACGCCGGACCTGGCCGGTTTGCTGTGTTGGGCGGCGCCTTTGTCGAGCAGGTCCATTACGACCTGGACGCACTGCCGGTTCCAATGGGCGGCCTCCCGCTGAACGTGTCGCTCGAAGGCAGAGATGAAGGCTGGCGCGCGGGCCTCGCCTATGAGATTCCGGAGATCGCCTTCCGCGCGCAGCTCCTTTACCGGTCCGGCACGAGCTACGGCGCCGCTGGGACGGCAAGCTCGCCGGCTTTCATGATTCCGGGAAACACGCTGCCTGCCATCGGCATGGGCGAACTGCCGCAGAGCGTGGAGCTGAAGGTTCAATCCGGCATTGCGCCGGGCTGGCTCGCCTTCGGCTCGGTCAAGTGGATGGACTGGTCGGTCAACGAGACGCTGACGGTCAGCGTGCCGCTGGCAGGAATCGATACGCCAAACGAGTATTACTGGCGCGACGGCTGGACGGTCACGGCCGGCATCGGCCACGCGTTCAACGAGCAGGTCTCGGGCGCCATAAGCTTGCAGTGGGACCGCGGCGTGAGCACCGGATTTGATTTCAGGACCGACAAATGGCTCCTGGCTGGCGGTGCGAACATAAAGGACGCGCGCGGCGGAGAACTGCGCCTGGGAGCGGGCCTGGGTTACATGACCTCGGCGGACGTAACGAAGGGGCAGAACGCCGGTATATCCGTCGATGCGGGCTGGGCAGGCATCCTGTCGGCCACCTACAGCATCACCTGGTAGCTCTCCCACCAGTTGCTATAGCATTGCCCGGATCGGCATCGATTGCCTCCGATGCCGGTCCGCGACATCTTGCTCCCGCGCCCGAATGCCTCAAAGGGCTTGAAACGTGGGCTGACCTGACGCAGATATGGGTGGTCACCCGGGCCGGGCCCCTCTGGCAGGCGAGGCGTCGCCTGTGATGTCGGTCCGATCGACAACGCGCGAACGCGGCGCAAATTTCAACCTTTCTCATGACATTGCACGACTGGCTGTGGCCCGGCTTCCTGGCATTCGTTGCCATTGTCCTCTTTGTCGATCTGTTCATTCTGCATCGCCGGGATCATCTGATCTCAACCCGCGAAGCTCTACGAACGGTCGCAGGCTATGTTACGCTTGCGATGCTCTTTGCCGCGGGCGTCTTTTTCTTCGCGGGCGTCGACCGGGGCGCCGAATTCCTTACCGGCTATCTCATCGAGCAGTCTCTGTCGCTCGACAATATCTTCGTGATCGCCCTGATCTTCACCTACTTCAAGGTGCCGGGGGAGGCGCAGTACCGCGTCCTGTTTTACGGCATTGTCGGCGCGATCGTGATGCGCCTGTCGCTGATCGTTCCTGGCGTGAAACTGGTGGATCAGTTTCATGTCATCGCGATGGCGCTGGGCGCCCTGCTGGTCTACTCCGGCTTCAGGATGATGACCTCGGGAGATGACGCCATCGACCCGGGCGAAAGCCGCATCGTCAAGTTCCTCATGCGCACGGGCCGTGTCACCAGCGAGTATGAGGGGTCGAAGTTTCTTACGCGCCGCAACGGCCTCCTCTACATGACGCCGCTTTTCGTGGTGCTGGCCACGGTGGAGTTCACCGATCTCGTATTCGCGATCGACTCCATTCCNGCTGTGCTNGCGGTCTCCAACGATGCCTTCATCGTGTTCTCCTCCAACGTTTTCGCCGTTCTCGGCCTGCGTGCGCTCTTCTTCGTCCTTTCCGGGATGCTGCGCAGCTTCTGCTATCTGAAGGTGGGTCTGTCGCTGGTGCTCATCTTCATCGGACTGAAGATGTTCTTCAGCGAGTACATCGAAATACCCTCGCTCGTGGCGCTTGCCGTTACCGTGGCGATCATCGGCATGTCNGTGCTCGTCTCGATCCTTCATCCGGAGAAGAAGAGCTCCGAAGAACCCGAGATGTAGGACAGAGCGCCCGGCTGGCCCGGTTGACGGCCATGTGGGTGAGCTTATTTGGCGGGGGCATTGCGGGCAACCGACCTCCCTGCGACAGTTCCTGTATCCGCAGCCCTATAATTTAGGCTGTCTTGGACAAATTCTTTTTTAGATGAACA
>JGI25327J35509_1001030_pt1 | contig 22577 bp, 17 predicted proteins | sample HigsolmetaAR202D_FD_35509 | JGI IMG/M metagenome (IMG submission 35509)
TCGTCATGCCGCTCGACGTGACGGTGGATGCCGAGATCGACGCGGTGTTCGATCGGCTCAAGAGCGAGTGGGGATACCTCGACATCGTGGTTCACGCCGTCGCGTTCGCGCCGCGTGAGGCACTCGCGGGCAGCTTCGTCGAGAACACCTCGCGTGAGGCGTTCCGCATCGCGCACGACGTGTCGAGCTACAGCTTCACGGCTCTCGCCCGCGGTGCTCTGCCCCTCATGAAGGGCCGCGCCGGCGCGCTGCTGACGCTGTCGTATCTCGGCGCGGTGCGCTCGGTTCCGAGCTACAACGTGATGGGCCTCGCCAAGGCGAGCCTCGAGGCCAACGTGCGCTTCCTCGCCGCGGACCTCGGCCCGCAGGGCATCCGCGTCAACGGGATCTCCGCCGGTCCGATCAAGACGCTCGCCGCCGCGGGAATCGCGGGCTTCCGCAAGATGCTGAACCACGTCGCGAGCGTCGCTCCGCTGCGCCGGAACGTCACGCTCGAGGATGTCGGCAACGCGGCTGCCTTCCTCTGCTCCGACCTCGCGGCCGGCATCACCGGAGAGATCCTCTATGTCGACGCCGGCTTCAACACGGTCGGCATGAGCTTCGCGCACGAAGCCGAAGGCTGAACGTTGCGGCGTCCCTTGCGAGGCACGGGACGCCGCAACGCCTTTCCGACGCGGTCCGCCTACTGGAAGGCCTGCGGGTTCTTCTTCACCCTGGCCGTTCTCCGCAGCTCCTCGACGTAAGCCGCGACGTCGCCGACGCCGTGGCTGAAGAGCCACTGCTGCGCCTGGAACGCGGCCACCTGCGGATTCTCGGGAGTCTCAGGCACGCGCACGCCGGTGAGCGCCACGAGCGCAGCTCCACCCTCGTCGAGCGCAAAGGCACGGACGATCGGCCGTTCGCCGTTCGGCTTCGGCGCCTCGAAGACCGTCTCGCGGATCTGTGCCGGCAGTGAAGGATCGCCACGCCCGACGAAGCGCGCAGGCGCCGCATCGACGCCGAGATCCTTCGCGACCGTCTCGAAGGGCGTGCCGGACTCGAGCCGCTCACGAGCCGCCTCCGCCTGCTCGAGTGCCGCTGCGGTTCCACGCTCCTTGCGGATGGCAGCCACGATCTGATCGCGCACCTGCTCGAGGGGCTTCGGCGCGCGCTCGCGGTGCTCGAGCACCTTGACGATGATCAGCCGATCCTCGCCGAGCGCGAGCGGCCCGCCGATGCGCCGCTCGTCGAGCACTTCGCTGCTGAAGACGAGATCCTGCAGCTCCGGGTCCGATCCGAGAGGCGCGCCGCCGCCTCCGCGCAGGAACTCGGCGACTTCACCCGCCTGCAGGCCGAACTCCTGCACGAGCGCATCGAAGTCGGCGCCGGGCTCACCGATCTTCCGTTCGAGCTGCTCGTGCACGTCGCCCAGCCGCTCGATGGCCCAGTCCTGCCGCAGTCTGCTTTCGATCTCGGCGCGCGCTTCCTCGAAGCTGCGCGTGCGGCCGGGCTGCACTTCCTCGAGCTTGATGATGTGGTAGCCGAATTCGGTCTTCACCGGCCCGCGGATCTCCCCCGGGGACATCGAGAACAGCGCGTCGGAGAACGGCGCAACGAAGTAGCTGCGCTCGGCCCAGCCGAGGTCGCCGCCCTGCGCAGCCGAGCCGGTGTCGTCGGAATGCTCCCTCGCGAGCGCGGCGAAGTCCTCGCCCTTCTGCGCACGCGCGGCGAGCTCCTCCGCTTCCTTGAGCAGCGCCGCGTCGTCCTTGCCGGCTTCCGTCGCGACGAGAATGTGGCGTGCACGGCGCTTCTCCGGCTCGACGTACTGATCCTTCGTGCGCTCGTACTCCTTCCTGAGGTCGCTCTCGGCGATGGGCGCCTGCGCAGCGAGCTGCTGGAGGCGCAGCTCGCCGTACTGCAGGTGCACCGACTCCGGTGTCAGGAACTCGTCGCGATGCTGCTCGTAATACGCCTTCACGGCTTTGTCTTCGACCTGCGCACCGGCGTACTTCTCGGCCGGCAGGATGAGGTAGCGCACCTCGCGCTCTTCGTTCGCGAGCGCGCGCAGACGCTCGAGCTCACGCGACGTGAGGAAATCGGAGTTCCCGATGGCGTTCTGGAGCTGTGTGCGCAGCATTTCGCGGCGCATCTCCACTTCGAAGGCGGGGACGCTCATTCCGACCTGCGCGAGAACCGCCTTGGCGACATCGGGCGAGTACCTGCCGTCCACCTGGAACGCCGGCAGGTTGCGAATCGCCTCGGCGAGCTTCGCGTCCGTGACCCGGTAACCGAGCTCACGCGCGTGCGCCGTGAGCAGGACGTCGCGCACCTGAGCTTCGAGAGTCTGCTCCTGCAGACTCTTCTGCTCCTCGGGCGTCATCTCGCGCCGGAAGCGCTGCTGCCACGCGTTCTGCTCCCGCAGCCACGCGTTCCGCGCCTCATCCATCGAGATGGTCTCGTCCTCGACCTTGGCCGCATAGGTGACCGCACCCATGCCGAAATCGACGAGGCCATAGACGCCCCACGCCGCGAAGACCAGCGCGAGCACGCCCAGGATGGTGTAGGCGAACCACTTCTGGGCCTGCAGACTGTCTCGGATTCTCTGAAGCATCGTTCACCTTCGACCCCGGCCCGACGGCCGCGGTCAGCCACGAAAAAGGGGACAGACTCATGCTCCCGGAAAGGCGCCGGGTCGATCTGTCGACACCCGGCGGCAGGAGAATAAGTCTGTCCCCTTGGACCAAAGATGGCGGAGCGGACGGGACTCGAACCCGCGACCCCCGGCGTGACAGGCCGGTATTCTAACCGACTGAACTACCGCTCCGACTTGGTGGGTGCTGAGGGACTCGAACCCCCGACATTCGCCTTGTAAGGGCGACGCTCTACCAGCTGAGCTAAGCACCCTCGCACAGCGAGTCGGGACGACTCCCCGGCAACAAGAGGCGCGAATTCTAGAGAGTCCACGTCTCGCCGTCCACACTCACCCCTCTCCCCCTCACGTCCAAGGGGGAAAGGGGTAAACCTCGAAGGTGACTCAGTGTGCCGGGACGGGCTTCAGGGCGCGCCGGCCGTTGCGCCGGGCCCGCTCACGAGGCTTGTCCTCGTTCGCCGCCTCGGTTGCGATCGGCCTCGGCTGGTCGACGAGCGCGATCTGCAGCACCTCGTCGATCCACCGTACAGGCTTGATCTCGAGATTTCCCTTGATGTTGTCNGGGATCTCCGCGAGGTCCTTCACGTTCTCCTGCGGGATCAGCACGGTCTTGACGCCGCCGCGGTTGGCCGCGAGGAGCTTCTCCTTGAGCCCGCCGATCGGCAGCACCTCGCCGCGCAGCGTGATCTCGCCCGTCATCGCGACGTCGGAGCGCACCGGGATCTTGGTGAGCGCCGAGACCAGCGCCGTGCACATGCCGATACCGGCGCTCGGACCGTCCTTGGGCGTCGCGCCCTCGGGCATGTGCAGGTGGAAGTCGAACTTCTGGTAGAAGTCCGCCTCGAGCCCCAGCACCTGCGCGCGGCTGCGCACCACCGTCATCGCGGCCTGGATGGACTCCTGCATCACCTCGCCGAGCTGGCCGGTGTGCAGGAGCTTGCCCTTGCCCGGCACCACGGCCGCCTCGATCGTGAGCAGCTCGCCGCCGACCTCGGTCCACGCGAGCCCCGTCACCTGGCCGACGCGGTCCATGTCCTCCGCCTTGCCGTAGCGGAAGCGGCGCACGCCGAGGAACTTCTCCAGGTTGCGCGGCGTGACGGTGACCGTGCCGTGCTCCTTGTCCTGCTTGCCGCTCGTGAGCATCTGCTTCACGGCCTTGCGGCAGATCTTGGCGATCTCGCGCTCGAGATTGCGCACGCCCGCCTCGCGCGTGTAGTAGCGGATGATGTCGAGCAGCGCGGCATCGGACACCTTCAGCTCCTCGGGCTTCAGGCCGTTCTGCTTCATCTGCTTGGGCAGCAGATAGCGGCGCGCGATGTTCATCTTCTCGTCCTCGGTGTAGCCCGGGAGACGGATGACTTCCATGCGGTCGAGGAGCGGCGCCGGAATGTTCAGGCTGTTCGCCGTGCAGACGAACATCACCTCGGAGAGATCGAGATCGACCTCGAGGTAGTGGTCGTTGAACGCCGAGTTCTGCTCGGGATCGAGCACTTCCAGCAGCGCCGACGCCGGATCGCCGCGGAAGTCCATGGACATCTTGTCCACCTCGTCGAGCAGGAACAGCGGGTTGTGCACGCCGACCTTCGCCATGTTCTGCACGATCTTGCCCGGCATCGAGCCGATGTACGTGCGGCGATGGCCGCGGATCTCCGCCTCGTCGCGTACGCCGCCCAGTGACATGCGCACGAACTTGCGGTTCGTCGCGCGCGCGATGCTCTGACCCAGCGAGGTCTTGCCGACGCCGGGCGGACCCACGAGGCAGAGGATCGGACCGCGGAGCTTCTCGACGCGCTGCTGGACCGCGAGGTACTCGACGATGCGCTCCTTGACCTTCTCGAGCCCGTAGTGGTCCTCGTCCAGCACCTTCTCGGCGAGCTCGATGTCCTTGATGATCTTCGTGCGCTTCTTCCACGGCACCTTCACGAGCCAGTCGATGTAGTTGCGCACGACGGTCGCCTCGGCGGACATCGGCGACATCATCTTGAGCTTGTTGAGCTCGCTGGTGGCCTTCTCGCGCACCTCCTTCGGCATCCCGGCCTTCTTGATCTTCTGCTCGAGCTCGTTGATCTCGTTGCCGCTCTCGTCCATCTCGCCGAGCTCTTTCTGAATGGCCTTCATCTGCTCATTCAGGTAGTACTCGCGCTGAGACTTCTCCATCTGCGCCTTGACGCGGCCGCGGATGCGCTTCTCGATCTGCAGCACGTCCATCTCGCCCTCGATGAGGACGAGGATGTGCTCGAGGCGCTTGCGCACGTCGAAGATCTCGAGAACCTTCTGCTTCTCGGAGAGCTTCAGGGACATGTGCGCAGCGACGGTGTCCGCGAGGCGTCCCGGCTGCTCGATGCCGGCGAGAGCGGTCAGCACCTCCGGCGGCACCTTCTTGTTGAGCTTCACGTACTGCTCGAACTGCGAGATGACGGAACGGCTGAGCACATCCATCTCGCGCTCGTCGTACGACTCGATGTCCGGCTGCACCGTCACGTCGGCGGAGTAGTAGTCGCCCGTCGACAGACGATCGATGCGTGCGCGATCCACGCCTTCGACGAGCACCTTCACCGTGCCGTCGGGAAGCTTGAGGAGCTGCAGGATCGTGGCGATCGTGCCGATGCGGTACAGGTCGTCAGATTTCGGATCGTCGATGTCGGCCTGTTTCTGTGCGACGAGCATGATGCGCTTGTCGGCGCGCATCGCGACATCGAGCGCCTGGATGGATTTCTCACGCCCCACGAACAGGGGGATCACCATGTGCGGATAGACGACGACGTCCCGCAGCGGCAGCACGGGGACGTTCTGAATCGTGGATGTCTTCTGCGGTTGGGGGGTGGGATCGGACACGCTCAAGCCCTCGGTAGCTTTTCCGCGCAGTTCCGGGTGCGGGCCGGGACTGGCGACCTGTCGGTTAGTTTAACGGGAAATGGGGAGCGGGAACCGTGTTTCAACGGCCCGCATGGAGGCGGCACGGCGCGCGAACGGGCCTGCGCCCGCCCGGTGCACCCGCGCCCGAGTCGTGGTCTCAGTGATGGTTGGAGCCCGAAGCGCGGCGGGGCTGCTCGTCCACGCCGGAGAGTCGGCCGTCGTCCGAGCGATAGACGATGTAGGGCTTGGCGTGGCCCTCGATCACGCTCTCGTCGATGACGACCTTCGCGACGTTGCGCATGGAGGGCAGCTCGTACATCGNGTCGAGCAGCACGTTCTCGAGAATCGTGCGCAGGCCGCGGGCACCCGTCTTGCGCTGCATGGCCCGCCGCGCCACCGCGACGAGCGCATCCTCGCGGAACTCGAGCTCCGCGCCTTCCATCTCGAACAGCCGCCGGTACTGCTTCGTCAGCGCGTTCTTCGGCTCGGTGAGGATCGAGACGAGAGCTGCCTCGTCGAGCTCGTCGAGCGTCGCCACGACCGGCAGACGGCCCACGAACTCGGGGATGAGGCCGTACTTGATCAGGTCCTCCGGCTCCACGTCGTGGAAAACGTCGTTGCCGTGCTGGCGCGCGTTCATGTCGCGCACCTCGGAGGTGAAGCCGATGCCGCCCTTCTGCGTGCGGTTGAGGATGATCTTCTCCAGGCCCGCGAAGGCCCCGCCGCAGATGAACAGGATGTTCGAGGTATCGACCTGCAGGAACTCCTGCTGCGGATGCTTGCGCCCGCCCTGAGGCGGCACCGAGGCGATCGTGCCCTCGATGAGCTTGAGCAGCGCCTGCTGCACGCCCTCACCGGAGACGTCGCGGGTGATGGACGGGTTGTCCGACTTGCGCGAGATCTTGTCGATCTCGTCGATGTACACGATGCCCGTCTGCGCCTTCTCGACGTCGTAGTCGCACTTCTGGAGCAGCTTCTGGATGATGTTCTCGACGTCCTCGCCGACGTATCCCGCCTCGGTGAGCGNGGTGGCGTCCGCGATCGTGAACGGCACGTTGAGCAGCCGCGCCAGAGTCTCCGCGAGCAGCGTCTTGCCGCAGCCCGTCGGGCCGATCAGCAGGATGTTGCTCTTGGCGATCTCGACCTCTTCCTTGCCGCGCGCCCCGCTGCTGCGGGTCTGCAGTCGCTTGTAGTGGTTGTAGACCGCCACGGACAGGATCTTCTTGGCGCGCTCCTGGCCGATGACGTACTCGTCGAGAACCTTCTTGATCTCGTGGGGCTTGGGGAGCTTGTCCCGTGCCCTCTCGGCACGGTCCTCGAGCTCCTCGCGGATGATGTCGTTGCACAGCTCGACGCATTCGTCGCAGACGAATACGGACGGGCCGGCGATCAGCTTCCTGACCTCGTGCTGACTCTTGCCGCAGAAAGAGCAATACAGGAGCTTTCCGTCGTCGTGGCGGCCGCGTGAATCGTCACTCATCGAGAGGCCTCGTCAGCACAGGTTGCGGCGCAGGCACATGCCCCTGCGCGATGGGTTATAGCACGCCGCGTGCCCGGCAGGCAAAGCACCGGGACNCGCGTAAGCCGTTGTGGATGCAGGAAATGTCGACCAGCTCTCACGTTCTGCCCGAGCCGGACGTTCCGGCCTCGCCGCGCTTTTCCAGCACGCGGTCGATGAGACCGTATTCGATGGCCTCTTTCCAGTCCATGAAATTGTCCCGGTCCGTATCCTGCTTGATCTTCTCTACCGTTTGACCGGTGTGCTTCGCCAGAATTCTGTTCAGCCGGTCGCGGGTCTCCAGCATCTCCCGGGCGTGGATCTCCATGTCCGCCGCCTGTCCCTGGAAGCCGCCGAGAGGCTGGTGAATCATGATCCGGGCATGGGGCAGGCAGAAGCGCTTCCCCTTGGCACCGCCGGCGAGCAGGATGGCACCCATGCTGGCCGCCTGTCCGACGCAGATCGTGCTCACGTCGGGCTTGATGAACTGCATGGTGTCGTAGATGGCGAGCCCTGCGGTCACGATACCGCCCGGCGAGTTGATGTAGAGCGCGATGTCCCTGTCCGGATTCTCGGACTCCAGGAACAGCAGCTGCGCCACGACGATGTTCGCCATGTAGTCGTCGATCGGCCCCACGACGAAGACCACGCGCTCCTTGAGGAGGCGGGAATAGATGTCGTAGGCCCGCTCCCCGCGCGCGGTCTGCTCGACGACGATGGGAACGAGATTCAAAGCGCGTTCGTTCATGTCTGGCTCTCGCTGTTCTGACCGAAGCCCGTGACTTCCTTGAAGCTCATGGGCTTGTCGTTGATCTTGACCCGCTCGAGGACCCAGTCCACCACCTGATCCTCGAGCACGGCCGACTCGATCCCGCGAATCGCCTCGGGGCTCTGCAGGTACGCCCGCCGCACCTCGTCCGAGTTCGGATAGGCCGACGCGATCTCGTCGATGCGCGCATCGAGCTTCGCCCGGTCCACCTTGATTCCCTCGGAGCGGACGATCTCGGAGATGATGAGTCCGAGCGCCACNCGGCGCCGGGCCGGTTCTTCGAAGGTCTCGCGCGGCGGAAGCTGAGAGAGGTCGCGCGCGCCCGTACGGCGCGCGAAGTCGATCTGCAGCTCGCGGATCTGCTCCTCGACCAGCGCCCGCGGCACTTCGATGGTGTTCTCCCGGTAGAGCGCGTCCATCACCTGGCTGCGCAGGCGGTTCCGCACGAGCTCGGCGAGCTCGCGCTCCATGCTCTGGCGCACCTCCGCACGCAGCTCCTCGACGCTACCGGATTCGACCCCGAAGGCGCGGCAGAATTCCTCGTTCACTTCGGGCAGGCGCTGTTCCTCGACCTTCTTGACGGTGAGGTTGAACTGCACCCTCTTGCCCGCGAGCGACGGCGTCGGGTGCTCGGCCGGATACTGAACCTCGGCAGTGCGCGTCTCGCCGGCAGCGGCGCCCTGCACCGCCTGATCGAGCTCGGGCATCACGCGACCGCCGCCCACTATGAAGCTCACATCCGTGCCCGATGCGCCTTCGACGGGCTGGCCGTCCACCCTGCCCTCGTAGTCGATGGTCACTCGATCGTTCGCCTGCGCAGGCCGCTGCACCTCGACGAACTCCGGGCGCTGCCGGCGCATGCTCTCGACCATCGCATCGACGTCTTCCTCCGTGACGGAGGCGACGGGACGCTCGATCGTCACGCCGTCGAGCGGACGCAGCTTGATCTCGGGGAGGACCTCGAAGATGGCCGCATAGCGCAGATCGGAGCCGGGATCCATCGCGATCGGCTCGATGCGCGGGCCCGTGGCCGGCTTGAGGTTCTCCTTCGTCACGGCCTCGGCGAATGTGGTGCGCATCAGCTCGCCGATCACCTCGGTGCGCACCTGTCCGCCGAACTGCTGGCGGACGACGGAAAGCGGCGCCTTGCCGGGGCGGAAGCCCTTCAGGCGCGCCGTCCTGGAAATCTGCTTCAGGCGCTGCTCGATTTCTCTTGCAACCCGTTCGGCGGGGACCGCCACTTCGAGCCTGCGCTCGAGACCGCCCGTTGCGGTCAGAGATACCTGCATCTGTGATTCCTCAAACTTCATCTCGCATGTCGCGAAGCGACGCCGCTCCGCACCGCAGCTCGGGCAACCTCGCACGCGAGCGCGCTGCGGGCTCTTGGGATCCGCGCCTCGGGACCGGTGACTCCACTGTACTGTAGCGGCAGGCGCGGCGAGTGTGCGAAAGGAGAGACTCGAACTCTCACGGGTTGCCCCACTGGATCCTAAGTCCAGCGCGTCTACCAGTTCCGCCACTTTCGCCCGTGTCGCGAGCCGCCCTCCGCTGCCGGCGCAAGCCCTTCCCGGCGAAGGCGAATGCTGGCCGTGCTTCGGGGAAAGGGAGTATATCCCAGCGGTTCCACACCCGCCCGGGGCGCCCCTGCCCCTTCCGGGCAGCGGCCGCCTCCCCCTGTCGGAGGGTGCCGACCCCGCTGAAACGAAAAGGGCGGCGGGCCCCGCGGGACCCGCCGCCCGATCGTGCCGAGGCTTTCGGCCTCAGTTGCCGAAGTTGAAACGGACGCCGAGCACGAACGTCGGGTCGCCGTCGTTGAGACCGATATCCAGCCCGCCGGCGAGGGAGTCGGTGAAGAAGTACCGGGCACCCACTTCAATGGACGTGTCGTCGTCACCCTCGTCGAAGCTGACGAACTTGAGGCCACCGGTGAGCTCCAGCCGGTCCATCACCCTGCTGCGGACACCGGCATAGAGACCGATGCCGTCGTCGTCGGCAGCTCCGGCATCGACGCTGAGATAGGACAGGCGGCCGACGAAATCGAGCCCCCGGTTGACCGGCCAGGCAAGACCCACGCCGATCTCGAATGCATCCACGCTCACGTCCACGGGGCCCACGTCATAGTCGACGTCCGAGTAGCTCGCGAAGCCATGGACGAGGTCCGTGAACTCGATCGAGCCGAANACCCCGAATCCATCGCTGTCGGCACCGTCGCTCTCGCCATGGATGTAGCCCACGTCGACGTACGTGTAGCTGAATCCGTCCTGGGCGAGCGCCTGCCCCGCAAGGCCGAGCGCCGCGATCGATCCCAACAACACACCCTTTCGCATTTGACCTCCACAGATCTCGTGATGGCACAGCCGCCCGGCACGCCGGGCGCAAGCGTTCGCCCGCGGCCACTGCGGCGGCTACGGCTGACGTTCGTCAGCAACACGAATTGTAAAGACAGCGCCGGCGATTGCGACAACGTGTGGCTTTTCGGCGACAGCTTGAAAAACGGCCGTAAGCATGCGCAATGCCACGCGGCACAGGCCTCGTACGGTCGTGAGGGAAACCGGATCAGGAGTGAGTGCCCGGGAGGGGCTGGTGGGCCATGTAGGACTCGAACCTACAACCTACGGATTAAGAGTCCGCTGCTCTACCAATTGAGCTAATGGCCCAGCTTCTCTCGAGGAGTGGGGTGGACGATGGGACTCGAACCCACGACAGCCGGGATCACAACCCGGGGCTCTACCAGCTGAGCTACGTCCACCATCGCCCGCGTTGCGCGAGAGCCTCTGGCGAGGGCGCGCAAGTGTAATGCCCCGGGACCCAAACGTCGATATCCGCGCGAGCCCGATTCCGCGGAATCGAGATCAGAACTGGCGCGCCCGGCAGGACTCGAACCTGCGACCCTCGGCTTAGAAGGCCGATGCTCTATCCAGCTGAGCTACGGGCGCACCGGCCGAGTCACGCAGCGCCGTTCACGACGTCCGGCTGGTCGGGGCAGAGGGATTCGAACCCCCGACCCTCTGCTCCCAAAGCAGATGCGCTACCAGACTGCGCCATGCCCCGCACCGAACGCGCGACGGCATCGATGCTGCCGGACCCGCTTTGCGGGCGCGCCATCATACGGACGCGCGGCGAGAAGCGTCAATTTGACCTCCTGCGCGCCCCTGCGCCGCGCCACGGCGCGTCGGTTCTCGATCATCCGCCACTGAATCGGCAGTTCGCACGGACAAGGCGCACTGCGCGCGAAGCTACTTGCGGCGCCAGATCGTCGTGCCGCCCGGCCTGTCCTCGAGGATGATTCCCGCCGCGGCGAGCTCGTCGCGAATGCGGTCCGCTTCGGCCCAGTTCTTCGCGCGGCGGGCTTCGAGACGCGCCTGAATGCGCGCTTCGATCTCGGCGTCGCTCAGTTCCGCACCGGCACCCTTCCCTTCCCCGCCTGCGGCGGCCGTGCCGCGAGCCGGGCGGCGAAACCATTCGTTGGGATCGAGCTGCGCGATGCCGAGCACTTCGGCGAGCGTGCGCAGCTCGGCGGCGAGCTCCGCCGCGCGCTGTGTCGCTCCGCCGGCGCGTGCCGTGTTGATCTCGCGCGTGAGCGACTGCAGCACCGCGAGCGCCTCNGGCGTGTTGAAGTCGTCGTCCATGACCTCCTGGAAACGCGCCGTGTGNTCGCCGGGCGTGCCCGGCGGAACCACGGGCAGATCGCGCAGTGCGGTGTAGATGCGGCCCAGCGCGGCGTCGGCCTGCTCGAGCTGCTCGGGCGCGTAATTGATCGGGCCGCGGTAGTGGCTCGCCACGATGAAGTAGCGCAGCACCTCGGGATGCCGCAGCTGCGGCAGCACCTCGCGGACGGTGAAGAAGTTGCCGAGGGACTTCGACATCTTCTCGTCGTCCACGTTGACGAAGCCGTTGTGCATCCAGATGTTCACGAAGCGATCGCCGGTGGCACCGCACGACTGGGCGATCTCGTTCTCGTGGTGCGGGAACTTGAGATCCATGCCGCCGCCGTGGATGTCGAAGTGCGTGCCGAGCAGCGAGGTCGACATGGCCGAGCACTCGATGTGCCAGCCGGGACGGCCCGGTCCCCACGGTGAGTCCCACGCCGGTTCGCCGGGCTTCGCGGACTTCCAGAGCACGAAGTCGAGCGGATCGCGCTTCGCCTCGTCCACCTCCACNCGCGCACCGGCCCTGAGGTCCGCGAGCTTCTTGCCGGAGAGCTTCCCGTAGCCCTCGAACTGCGACACCGCGTACATCACGTCGCCGTTCGCCGCGATGTATGCGTAGCCGCGCTCGAGCAGCGCACTGATCATTGCGATGATCTGCGGCACGTACTGCGTGGCCCGCGGCTCGAAGTCGGGCTGCGCGAGCCCGAGCTCGCGCATGTCCTCGTGCATCGCCTCGATGAAGCGCTCCGCGAGCGCCGCCGGCGGTTCGCCGTTCTCCGCNGCGCGGCGGATGATCTTGTCGTCGATGTCCGTGATGTTGCGGACGTACGTGACCTTGAATCCGCGGTGGCGGAGGTAGCGGTACACGACGTCGAACACGGTCAGCATGCGCGCGTGACCGATGTGGATGTAGTCGTATACCGTGACGCCGCAGACGTACATCCGAACGTGGCCTGGAGTGATCGGCCGCAGCTCTTCCTTGCGGCCGGTGAGCGAGTTGTAGATGCGGATCATGCGGCGTCCGTCGATTTCGAAGCTGAAGAAGAAGCGAACCGTGCGAGCCTCTCACGCACCGCGTGCGCAGGCATGGCCCGCAGGAGCGGCGCGAGCTCGGGTCCATGCGTGCGGCCCGTGAGCGCAACGCGCAGCGGCATGTAGAGGGCCGCACCCTTTCTGCCGCTCTGCGCGCGCGCTGCGGCAGCGATGGCGCTCAGGTCGTTGCCCGAGCGCTCCGCGGCCTGCGCGGCGGCGGCGAAGAAATCCGCGCCGGCATCGCGCACGAGCCGCGCATCCTCTTCCGAGGGCACCGGCGCCGGGCCGAAGACGATCGCGACCCACTCTCTCGCGTCCTCGGGCAGCACGACGTTCGGCAGCACTGCCTGCAGGAAAGCCTCGGCGCTGTGCTCGTCGAGATCGCGCGGCAGCGCCGTCGCGAGCCAGCGGCGCGCGTCCGCGAGCGACATGCGATGCACGGCTTCTTTCTGCCAGACGCGAAGCTGCTGCTCGTCGAAGCGCGCGGGCGAGCGGCCGAGATGCCGCGGATCGAAAGCGCGCGCCATCTCTTCGAGTGTCAGGAAGCCGTGCTCCGGGCTCGAGTGGCCGAGCCGGAACAGCAGGTTCAGTATCGCCCCGGGGGTGAAACCGCGCTCGCGCAGCTCGCGCACGCTGGTCGCGCCATGCCGCTTCGACAGCGGCGCGCCGTCCGGGCCGACGAGGAGCGACACGTGTCCGTAAGCGGGCGCCGGGAGCCCGAGCGCCTCCAGGATCAGGAGCTGGCGCGGCGTGTTCGCGAGGTGGTCCTCGCCGCGCAGCACGTGCGTGATGCCCATGGAGGCATCGTCCACCGCGTTGCTGAAGAAGAAGGCCGCGCTGCCATCGGCGCGGCGCACGACGAAATCTCCGATGTCGTCGGACAGAAAGCTCTGCGGACCGTGGACGAAGTCGTGGAACTCGATGCGACGGCCTGAAGGAACCCGGAAACGCCAGCTCGGTGCGATCCCCTGCGCGCGCTTGCGTGCCTGCTGTTCGGGCGACAGATCCCGGCAGGTGCCCGCATACCGCGGCGGCCGTCCCGCCGCGAGCTGTGCACGGCGCGCGAGGTCGAGCTCGAGCGGCGAGCAGAAGCAGGGATACACGAGCCCCTGGCGCTGGAGCGCCGCGAAATGCTCGGCGTACACGCCGGCGCGCTCGGACTGGCGGTAGGGCCCGCGCTCGTCCTCGCGGTCGGGACCCGCGTCCCAATCGATGCCGAGCCAGCGCAGATCCTCAAGGAGCCCCGCCGCGTGCGCCTCCCGGCTGCGGTCGGCATCCGTGTCTTCGATGCGAAGCACGAACCGCCCGCCNCTCGAGCGTGCGAGCAGCAGGTTGAAGAGCGCCGTGCGCACATTGCCAAGATGCAGATCGCCCGTGGGGCTCGGCGCGAAGCGCGTGACGGCGCGCACGAACTCGATGCGGGCACCGTCTGCCGGACTCGTGTCGCTCTTCGCACTCATGCGGCAATGTTACGGGAAAGGCGCTCGCGCCGGGAAACTCGTGCGCTGCCGGTAAATCGGTGCGATTGCTAGAATTCTGGGCATGGGAACCGTTTCGATGTGACGAAGTGTCGATGCAGGGAAAACGGAATCACGGACACCGCGCTGCAGGCCTCCGCGCGGCGCTTGCCGCCGCGGCTCTGCTCGCCGCCGGCGCGTCGCTCCATGCGGCCGAAGAGCAGCCCCGCGTGCGGGTGGTCACGAACATGGGCTCGTTCGTCATCCAGCTCGAGCCCGAGCGCGCGCCGCTCACGGTCGAGAACTTCCTGCGCTATGTGCGCGAGGGCTTCTACACGAACACCCTCATCCATCGGGTCGTGCCGGGCTTCGTCATCCAGGGCGGCGGCCACGACGCCGGCGACTACTCGCTGAAGCCCACGCATCCGGCGGTGGTCAACGAATCGGGCAACGGCCTGCGGAACGTACGCGGTGCGGTCGGCATGGCGCGCGAGTCGCGGCCGCATACCGGCAACTCGCAGTTCTACGTGAATCTCGTCGACAACCCNGCGCTCGATCCTCTGCCGAGCCGCTGGGGTTACGCCGTCTTCGGCCGCGTGGTCGAAGGGATGGACGTCGTCGAGCGCATCGGCGTCGTGCCCACGGGCCGCTTCGGTCCCTTCGAAGAGGACGCGCCCTTGAAGCCCGTCGTCATCGAGAAGATCGAGCTCATCGGCGCCGCCGCCGAGGCTCCGGCGGGCGACGCATCCGCCACGAGCACGGAATAGAGACGTTGGCCCGGCTCTTCGTCTCCGACCTGCATCTCGACGCGAGCGCCCCGGAGGCGACGGAGCAGTTCCTCGAGTTCCTGGGCACGCACGCCGCGCAGGCGGAGGCGCTCTATGTGCTCGGCGATCTGTTCGAAGCATGGGTCGGCGACGACGACCGCAGTGCCGAAGCCGAGCGCATCTGCGCGGGACTGCGCCGGCTCACCGACGGCGGAGTGCCCTGCTTCTTCCTGCACGGCAATCGCGACTTCCTGCTCGGCCGCCGCTTCTGCGCGCGCACGGGAGGGCGGCTTCTGCCCGATCCGGTCGTCGCGGAGCTCGACGGCGTGCGCACGCTGATCACCCACGGCGATGCGCTGTGCGTCGACGACCTGCCCTATCAGGAGCTGCGCTCCATCGTCCGCACGAGCGACTGGCAGCGCCGCTTTCTCGCGCTGCCGCTCGAGGTGCGGGAGATGCTCGCGAGCGCCGCGCGCGCGGGCAGCCGCGAGCACACCTCGCGCACCGTTCCCTACGTCATGGACGTCAACCCGCGCGCGGTCGAGGAGGCGTTCCGCGCCGCGCGCGTCCGCTGCATCATCCACGGCCACACGCATCGCCCCGGCATCCACGAGTTCACGCTCGACGGCGTTCCCGTGCGGCGCATCGTGCTCGGTGCGTGGTACGAGCAGGGAAGCTACCTCGTGTACGAGAAAGGCGCGTACGAGCTGCGCGAGCTGCCGCGCTGACGCGTTCGCGCCGGNGCTCGCAGTCGGATGCGACCTGCGCCCGTGGAAGGCCTTACGCCGGCGGTCCCGAGTGAAAGCGGAAGACGGGATCGGGCGTCGTGACGAGCTCCGCTTCGCGCTCCGCGAGCTCGCGAAGGCGCGCGCGCCAGTCCTGGGCTTCCCCGCCTTCGCGCGCAGCCTGCTCCGCGAAGCGCAGGTACAGCTCGAAGTGACGCGCCTCCGAGCGCTCNAGATCGGCGTAGAAGGAGCCGATCGAGGGNGGCAGACGCGGCGCGAGCGCNCGGAAGCGNTCGCAGGATCGCGCCTCGATGAGCGCGGCCGTGAGCATCAGATCGAGCTTGCGGCCCGGCTCGGCCGTGCGCAGCGCCGCGCGCAGCCCCGACGCGTAGCGCCCGGGCCGCTGCCGCTCGAAGGGCAGACCGAGCTCGTCGAGCTTCTTCTGCACCTGCTCGAAGTGTCTCAGCTCCTCGCGCGCGAGGCGCGACAGCGCGAGCCCGAGTGCACGGTCCTCGGGATACGCGAACATGAGCGACAGCGCCGTCGAGGCCGCCTTCTTCTCGCAGTTCGCGTGATCGATGAGCAGCTCGGGTACGCGCTGCACGGCAGCCTCGAGCCACGCTTCCGGCGTCGGCGCGAGGAGNATGTCCTCCATCGCGACAGGCGCGTTCCGCGCGTCGCGATCGAGCGATCGCTCCGTCATGCGATCACCTCCTCGGGCCAGTCGGCGAGGTACCGGCGAAGCTGAGCGCACACGGCAGTCGCGGACCCGAAGCGATCCTCGGGCGACTTGGCGAGCAGCCCGTCGATGAGCGGCTGGAGCGTCGCAAGCGTCTCGGGCAGGCGCGGAATCGGCGCCCTGCGGTGCTGGTAGATGATCGCCATGGGATTCTCGGCCACGTACGGTCTGGTGCGCGTGAGCATCTCGTACAGGATGACGCCGAGGCTGTACAGGTCGCTGCGTACGTCGATCGGCTCCCCGTGCCCCTGCTCCGGGCTCATGTAGTGCGGCGTGCCGAAGATCATGCCGTGATCGGTGAGATCGAGCTCCATGTATGCGTCCTTCGCCAGCCCGAAGTCGATGAGCGCGATCCCGCCGTCGGCGCGCAGCATCACATTGCCGGGCTTGAGGTCCCGGTGCAGCACGCCGGCTGCATGGACCGCCTCGAGCGCGCGCGCGATCTCGAGCGCCAGTCGCAGCGCTTCGCGAGGCTCGAGGCCGGCGTTCATGCGCTGACGGAGATCGCCGCGAGGGAAGTATTCCATCACGAGATAGGCGTGCGCATCGCTCACGCCGAGATCGTAGAGGCGCACGATGCCGGGATGGCGGATGCGCCTGACGATCTCGTACTCCTGCAGGAAACGGCGGAACGACTGATCCAGATCGTCGGCGTGCCGGTCACGGGCGACCTTCAGCACCACGAGCTGGCCCGCCGCTTCGCTCTCGGCGAGAAAGAGATCCGAGACGGGCCCCGAGGAGAGCTGCCGGATGCGGCGATAGCCGGGCACACGGGCCCCGCTGAATCGCTCCTCGCTCAGCGCTTCGGCCGAGGTGCGGCGCTCGGCGCGCCGCTCGGCGGCGCGCTCGAACGCCGTCGTGAACGCCGCGATCAATGCCTCGTGCTCGAGCTTCGAGCGGCCGAGCACGGCATGCGCGCCGCATGCGAGCGCCTCTCGCGCCGTGTCGTCGTCGGGCTCGTGGCTCAGGAAGACGATGGGCGCGAAGCCCGGCCGCGCGGCGAGCTGCCGCAGCCACGCGAGGCCCTGCCCGCGCGGACAGTCGGCGTCCACGACCACAGCGTCGAATCCGAGAGCGAGGAAATCCGGCTCCAGTTCGCCGGCGCTCGAAGGCCGATGCTCGACGACGTCGAGCTCCTCCCAGCGGCACGCGAGATGGTGCCGCAGCAGCGCGCAGAAACGGGAATCGTCGTGCAGTACGAGGAGTCGCATGGCGAGCAACGGCGCGGAGCCNCTGCGATTAGAGCACCTGCGGCCCGGACTCGCCATGCCGGCTCGACAGAACGCCTGATTCCCGCTGCGAGAGCTTGAGCCCGATCACGATATCGCCGACGTTCGTGCCGGTCGGCCCGGTGTGAACCAGGTCTTCCGCGGCAGCGAGCGCCGTCCCGGCATCCGCGCGCCGCAGGCATTCCTCCACGTCGAGCCCGGCGAGCGCGACGCGTGCGGTCGTCTCGCCGTCGACGAGGCCGCCGGCGTCCTCGGTCGGACCGTCCGTCCCGTCCGTGCCGGCGGCAAGGAGCAGCAGATCGTCCTGACCCGCGATCGCACGCGCCGCGGCAAGCGCGAGGTGCTGATTCCGGCCGCCGCGGCCGGGTGAGTCCGGCAACCGCACGACCGACTCTCCGCCCCACACACGGACCGCTTCGGTGCCCATGCGCAGCTCGTGCGTGAAACGGACGGCGAGGCGCTCGGCGTCGCCCGCGAAGCGCTCGATCTCACGGTGCACGGTGAGCCCATGCTCGCGCGCGGCCGCGCATGCGGCCTCGACTGCGTCGTCGATGGAAGCGATCACTTCGCGCAGAAGATCATCCGGGACGGAGGACGTGCCCGCCTCGTCTGCGTGCACGGGACCGAGGAGCCCCGATCCGATCACTGCAGTGTCGTCGCCGGGGACGTCGGAGATGAAGAGCACGCGGGCGCGGCGGCCTGCGACGCGCGCGGCGAGCCGCCCGCCCTTGATGCGCGACAGGCGTGCGCGCCGCGCGTTGAGCTCGCCGATGGAGATGCCGCTCGAGAGGCCTTCCGCGTTGAGCCTCGTGAGCTCGTCGAGCGTGACGCCATCCGCGAGCGCTTCGACGAGGCTCGAAGCGCCGCCCGAGACGAGAAAGACGGGAGCGACGTCGGGNGGCATCTCGTCGACCCATGCGAGGAGCCGCTCGCCCGCTGCGAGCGAGCGTGCGTCCGGAACGGGGTGAGCGGTCTCGAGGACTTCCGCGCCGGGAAGACGATACGTGTCCGGGACTGCGTGTCCGTCCTTGGTGATGACGAGCACACGTTCGAGGGCTGCGCCCAGCGCGTCGGCTGCGCCGAGCGCCATGGCAGCGGCAGCCTTGCCGACGGCGGCGACCCACACACGGGAAGAATCGGGTGGACGCGCAGTGAGCGCCTCGCGTGTGCAGCGCCGGCCGTCGACGCGATCGAGCGCGGCCTGCAGGAGCTCGAGGAGGAGTCGCCGGCGGGGATCCCCGTGCGGCGTGTCGGGCATCGAGCGCACGCGCCGTGCCGCCGGCCGGGAAACGACCGCCTAGACGACCTTCTTCAGCCAGCTCCGGCGCTCGCCGCGCCGGCGCGCCTTCGCNTCGTCGGAGCGCTCGAGACGCAGCCGCTCGAGATACTCCGGCGTCACGTCGCCCGTGACGTACTCACCGGAGAAGCAGGACGTGTCGAACTCGACGATCTTCGCGTTGTCGTGCCGGCACGCCGCGACCAGATCCTCGAGGTCCTGGTAGATGAGCCAGTCGGCGCCGATGAGCTGCTGGACCTCCTCGACCGTGCGGCCGTTCGCTACCAGCTCGTCGGCCGCCGGCATGTCGATGCCGTACACGTTCGGGTAACGCACCGGGGGCGCCGCGGAGGCGAAGTAGACCTTCTTGGCGCCGGCCTCGCGCGCCACCTGGATGATCTGCGCGGACGTCGTGCCGCGGACGATGGAGTCGTCGACGAGCAGCACGTTCTTGCGGCGGAACTCGAGATCGATCGCGTTGAGCTTGCTGCGCACCGAGCGCTCGCGCTGCTCCTGACCCGGCATGATGAACGTGCGGCCGATGTAGCGGTTCTTGATGAAGCCCTCGCGGTACTTCACGCCGAGCCGCTGCGCCACCTGCAGCGCCGCCGTGCGGCTCGTGTCGGGAATCGGGATCACCACGTCGATGTCGTGGTTCGGCCGCTCGCGCAGGATCTTCTCGGCGAGGCGATCGCCCATGCGCATGCGCGCGCGGTAGACGGAGATGTTGTCGATGATCGAGTCAGGCCGCGCGAAGTACACGTACTCGAAGATGCACGGCGTGTGACGAACGGTCGGCACGCACTGNTGGGAGAACAGCCGGCCCTGCTCGTCGATGAACACGGCCTCGCCGGGACCGATGTCGCGCACCAGCCGGAAATCGAGCATGTCGAGCGCGACGCTCTCGGACGCGAGCATCCACTCGGGGCCCTTCGACGTCTCGCGCCGGCCGAGCACCAGCGGGCGGATGCCGTTCGGGTCGCGGAAACCCAGGATGCCGTGGCCGATCACCATGGCCACCACCGCATAGCCGCCGCGGCAGCGGCGATACACCGCGCTCAGGGCCGCGAAGATGTCGGCCGCCGTCACGCGCGGCGTGCCCACGCGCTGCAGCTCCGAGGCGAAGACGTTGAGCAGCACCTCGGAGTCGGAAGAGGTATTGAGATGTCGCCGATCCTCGCGGATCAGGACTTCGGCGAGCTCGGCGGCGTTCGTGAGATTACCGTTGTGCGCGAGGCAGATGCCGTACGGCGCGTTCACGTAGAAGGGCTGGGCTTCCGACGCGCTGTCGCATCCGGCGGTCGGATAACGGACGTGTCCGATGCCGATGTTGCCCTTGAGCTCCAGCATGTGATGCTGCTGGAACACGTCGCGCACGAGGCCGCTCGACTTGCGTGAATACAGCTCGCCGTCGGCCGAAGTGGCGATGCCGGCCGCGTCCTGGCCGCGGTGCTGCAGGACGGTCAGCGCGTCATACAGACGCTGATTGACCGGACTCGTACCGACTATCCCGACGATTCCACACATTCAGTTTGCGCTCCGGTTTCGAAGCCAGGCTTGCAGACGCTCAGCGCCACGCCACGCCGGCGCAGCTCGTCGCCGACGAGCGCGCGCAGCGCATCGGCCACGCTCTGCGCGTACGGCAGCACGCGCGAANTGCCCCACCAGCTCTCGGAATCGAGCCGCAGGAGCTGGCCGAGTATCACCAGCACGCCGAGCACGACCACGCCGCGCGTGATTCCGAAGAGAAGTCCGAGGAAGCGGTCCGCGCCGTTGAAGAGCGAGAGCCGTACGAAATGGCCGATCAGCGCGCCGATGCCCGCACCGATGAGCAGTACGACGATGAACAGAATGGCGCGCGCGGCCCAGGGACGCACGTCCGGGCTCGCGAGCAATCCGCCGAGATGGGGTTCGAGCACCGGTCCGAACTGCCACGCGGCGATCAGCGCCACGATCCAGGTGAGCACCGAAACGACTTCCTTCAGGAAGCCGCGCACCAGACCGATGATCGCCGAGACGAGTACGATCGCGATCAGCAGGTAATCGGCTAGTGTCATCGAGGCGGACGACGGACCGCGCGGGTCGTTGCGCGGCGCGGATTGTACAGGACCGCCGGACGGTATGCGTAAGCGCCCCTATCGCCTTCGCGAATCTGCGGAACCGGTCATGTGCCATGCGCGGCTCAGGGATGAGCGACGACCGCGCCACTGCGTCCCGCCTTGCGCAGACGCGCGGCGAGCGCGTCGGCCTGTGCGCGTTCGGCGACCGGTCCGATCCGCACCCGATAGAGTTTCCGCCCACCGCTGCTGCCTTCCGCTACGAACGCCTCGAATCCCTGTCTACCGAGCTCCCGCATGAGCCGCTCGGCGTTCTCCCGGCTCGCGAAGCTCCCGACCTGGACCGCCCATCCGGCAGCCGGCGCCGGCGACTTCTTCTGCCCGTTGCCCGCGCTCTCCTCTCGCGCCGCCGTCCGCTGAGTCGCGGTCTGCTGCGGCGGTTCCTTCTGCGCAACGGCCGGTTGCGCGGGCTGCTGCGACCGCGAACCGCTCTGCGGTGTCGTCGCGGACGGCTGCTGTGCGTCTTTCGTCCGCGACTGCGCAAGCTGCCTGTCCGCATCCTGCGCCTGCCGGTCGGGCGGGACCGCCGAGGGCAGCTCCGGCTGCTCCGCGGCGGATGGAGCGCTCGACGCTTCATCCGCGCGGCTCGACGCGCGCGGGGCGGACGACTCGATCACCCGGGGTTGTGCGCTGCGCGCACCGCCGTCCGGGCTCGCCAGGTCGATCGTCAGGGACCGCATGGGCGGTGCGTCCGCCGGCTCGGACGTCGTCTCTCCCGACGGCACTGCGGATCNGCGACCGGGGCCGGTCAGCAGTTCCGGAACGAGGAGCACGACGGCCGCGACCAGGATGATGGCGCCCGTCAGTCTCTGTTTGACCTGTCTTTCCACGGTGGGGATCGAAACCGGGAGATCAAGCGCGCGCGAAGGCTTTGCCGTGCGCGCCGGGTGCGACGTATTCGGGCGTCAGTATATCTGAAGAAAGCGCAGCGCCGGCCCGACGGTATGGAAGGAGCCGAACACCACGACCCGGTCGCCGGGCCGCGCGCGCTCGGCGGCTTTCCGGCAGCCTGCCTCTACCGACTCGGCCAGCTCGACCTCGCGGGATGCGATACCGAGCCGCTCGACGAGCTCCGCCGCCGGGAGCCCCCGCGCATCGTCGATCGAGCATACGATCCACGTGTCGATGGACGGCTCGAGCGTACGGCCGATCGCGGCGACGTCCTTGTCGCGCAGGATTCCGCATACGGCGATCGTGCGCCCCGCCACGGGACGCGCGGCGAGATTCTGCGCCAGGACCTGCGCCGCCGGCTCGTTGTGCGCCACATCGAGTAACCATTCCACCGGACCCGGCACGATCTGGAAGCGGCCGGGCAACTGAACGGATCGCAGCGCTGCCGCAACGGTGTCGCGCTCCAGAGCGCGCGGCATTCCGAGCGCTTCGAGCGCAGCGAGCGCGGTGGAGGCGTTGCGCAGCTGGATCTCGCCCGCGAGCGCCGGCATCGGCAACCCTTCGAGCGTCGTGCGCGACCCCGTATAGCTCCAGCGCTGCCCGTCCGTGCGCCAGCTGAAATCGCGCTCGGCGACGATCGCCCGCGCGTCGAGCCGCTCGATCGCCTCGAAGACACTGCGCGGCATCTCCTGCGAGCCGAGCACCGCGGGCCGCTCCGCGCGGAAGATTCCCGCCTTCTCGGCACCGATGGCCTCGAGAGTGTCACCGAGCCAGTCGCGATGGTCGACCCCTACCGAGCACAGCACCGCGACGTCGGCGTCGATGAGATTCGTCGCGTCGAGCCGTCCGCCGAGCCCCACCTCGAGGATCGCCACCCCGACCCTGCGTCGGGCGAAGATGAGCAGCGCGGCGAGCGTGTTGTATTCGAAGAACGTGAGCGTG
>JGI25327J35509_1001045_pt1 | contig 22371 bp, 17 predicted proteins | sample HigsolmetaAR202D_FD_35509 | JGI IMG/M metagenome (IMG submission 35509)
CCCACGCGGACGGGGCTGCTCGACATTCTCGCGCTCATGGGCGCGGACCTACGGCTCGTGAACCATCGATCGGCAGGGGCCGAGCCGGTGGCCGACATCGAGATTGCATCTGCACCGCTCAAGGGCATCGAAGTCCCGCCGCACCTCGTACCGCTCGCTATCGACGAATTTCCGATTCTGTTCATTGCTGCTGCCTGCGCCGAAGGTGTCACCACCGTGACTGGCGCGGAGGAGCTGCGGGTGAAAGAGAGCGACCGCATCGCCTCCATGGCGGAGGGGCTGACCGCGATGGGCGTTCGCTGCGAGGTGTTGCCCGACGGCATGCGAATTTACGGCAGCGGATCGCCGACCGTATTCAGCGGCGGGGAAATCGACAGCAAGGGCGACCACCGGATCGCGATGTCGTTTGCCGTCGCCAGCTTGCGGGCAGCCGCGCCGATTCGGATTCGCGACGTGGCCAACGTGGCGACCTCGTTCCCCGATTTCGTCGGCACCGCGAACGCCGCAGGGCTGCAGGTGAGCGAACAGGGCTGATGAGCTCACCGGACGTTCCGATCATCACCATCGACGGGCCGAGCGGCTCGGGCAAGGGCACCATTGCCCGGCGAGTCGCGGACTACCTCGGCTGGCACCTGCTCGACAGCGGCGCCTTGTACCGGCTGGTTGCCTATGCCGGCCAGCGGAGGGGGATCGATCCGGAGGACGAGGCCGGGCTTGCCGCCGTGGCTCGGGACCTGGACGTGCGATTCGGTACCGATTCCGAGGGTAATGAGCAGATCTGGCTGGATGGTGAGGAGGTCAGCCGGGAAATCCGCACGGAGCGTGCAGGAGAGGGCGCCTCGCGCGTTGCGGCCATGCCCGCCGTACGGGCGGCCCTGGTGGACCGTCAGCACGCCTTTGCGCGTCCGCCGGGCCTGGTGGCCGACGGCAGGGACATGGGGACGGTCATTTTCCCCTCGGCAGGCCTGAAGATCTTCCTGACGGCGAGCGCCGAGGAGCGGGCGCGAAGGCGTTATAAGCAGTTGAAAGACAAGGGCCTGAGTGCTAACCTCGCCGCCCTTTCGCAGGAGATCGCCGAGCGCGATCGGCGCGATGCAAATCGACCGATTGCCCCGCTCAAGCCGGCCGACGATGCGATCATCGTGGACTCCACCTCGATGACGATCGATGCCGTCGTCGCGCGGGTGTTGGAGCTTGCGGCCGCTAAGTTTCCCGCGAAGTGAGTTAATGGATTTTGGAGCCTCGCGAGGCTCGCGGGGCCGCTTCTGGCTTGAGACCTTCGATTCCAGATCGAAGCATGCGCGTCGATCGATCTGACCCAAGGCCCCGCGCCCCAAGCCCTTTTTTGTATTCGATTTCGTTAGGTGCCGCGCTGGAGTGCGCGGTTTGATTCAACAACCCCTGGCAGTCAGGAACGACCGCAAGGACTACGGGCGAAAGCCCTGGACGTACTCATGACCGAAAGTTTTGCGCAACTGTTGGAAGAAAGTCTCGCCTCGCAACAGATCAAGCCTGGAGCGATCTTGACAGGGCGGGTCGTCGAAGTCGGAGAGGACTTCGTTATCGTCAATGCAGGCCTCAAGAGCGAGGCCGTGATTCCCGCCGAACAATTCAAGAACGATCGCGGCGAAATCGAAGTGAACGTCGGCGACGAGGTCGAGGTGGCTCTCGACAGCGTCGAAGACGGTACGGGCGAGACGCGACTGTCGCGCGAGAAGGCCAAGCGCGCTCGCACTTGGGCCCGCCTGGAAGCTGCCTTCGAGAAGCAGGAGATCGTCAAGGGCGTCATCAACGGCCGCGTCAAGGGCGGCTTCACCGTCGAGATCGACTTCGTCCGCGCGTTCCTGCCTGGTTCGCTCGTCGACGTGCGCCCGGTGCGCGATCCGTCGTACCTCGAAGGCAAGGTGCTCGAATTCAAAGTCATCAAGCTCGACCAGAAGCGCAACAACGTCGTCGTTTCGCGCCGTGCGGTCGTCGAGCAGGAGTACAGCGCCGAGCGCTCCGAGCTGCTCGAAAAGCTGCAGGAAGGTGCAGTCGTGCGCGGCACGGTCAAGAACCTCACCGACTACGGTGCGTTCGTCGACCTGGGCGGCATCGATGGTCTCCTGCACATCACGGACATGGCGTGGAAGCGCGTCAAGCATCCGTCCGAAGTCGTCAATGTGGGCGACGAGATCGATGTTCGCATCCTGAAGTTCGACCGCGAGCGTCAGCGCGTCAGCCTCGGCATCAAGCAGCTCGGCAACGATCCGTGGCAGAACATCGCCCGTCGCTATCCGACCGGCACGCGCCTGTTCGGTAAGGTCACGAACATCGCCGACTACGGCTGCTTCGTCGAAATCGAAGAGGGCGTGGAAGGTCTCGTCCACGTGTCCGAGATGGATTGGACGAACAAGAACGTCAATCCGTCCAAGGTCGTGCACATCGGCCAGGAAGTCGAAGTCATGGTGCTCGACATCGACGAAGAGCGCCGCCGCATTTCGCTCGGCATCAAGCAGTGCCAGCCGAATCCGTGGAAGGAGTTCGCGGACAACTACAACCGCGGCGATCGCGTGAGCGGCCAGATCAAGTCGATCACCGATTTCGGCATCTTCATCGGCTTGCCGGGCGGCATCGACGGTCTCGTGCATCTGTCCGACATCTCCTGGGACGTGCCTGGCGAAGAAGCCGTGCGCAATTACCAGAAGGGTCAGCAGATCGAAGCGATGGTGCTGTCGATCGATCCGGAGCGCGAACGCATTTCGCTCGGCATCAAGCAGCTGGCGAAAGATCCGTTCTCGACCTGGATCGCCGAGCATCCGAAGAACTCGATCGTCAAAGGCATCGTCCGCGAAGTGGATGCCAAGGGCGCCATCATCGACCTGGGCGGTGGTGTCGAAGGCCACTTGCGCGCTTCCGAGCTTTCGCGCGATCGCGTCGAGGACGCGCGCACCGTGCTGAAAGTGGGCGACGAGGTCGAAGCGAAGTTCACCAACGTCGATCGCAAGAGCCGCACGATTGCTCTGTCGGTGAAGGCGAAGGAGATCCACGAGGAAGCCGAAGCCGTGCAAGGCTACCGTGCCGGCGAGACTTCGACCGGCACGAGCCTCGGCGATCTGCTCAAGGAGCATATCGGCGGCCAGGATTCCTAACGGAATCCGGCTATAGGCGGTAGGCTGTAGGCTGAAGGGAGAACGGGAAATGGCGGATGCCGTTCTTGTTCTCCGGCCGCAGCCTGCAGCCTCACAATAACAACGGGCCCGCGCATGACCAAATCGGAACTCATCGAGCTCATTGCAGCAAAACAGAAGCATCTTCCCGCCAAGGACGTCGAATTGGCCGTGAAGCAGATTCTGGAGATCATGAGCGACGCGCTTGCGCAGGGTAATCGCATCGAGATTCGCGGCTTCGGCAGCTTCTCGCTGCATTTCCGCCCGCCGCGGCAGGGACGCAATCCGAAAACGGGCGAGACCGTCGCGCTGTCCGGCAAGTACGTTCCGCACTTCAAGCCCGGTAAGGACTTGCGCGAACGCGTCAACCAGGGCGCCGGATTGCCGATCAGGGATTGATCGCTGCGCATTTTCCGATTGCGGGTAGCGGCCGGTTCGTTCCCATGTCCCGCTTTTTGGTCATTACCGTCGTCGTTCTCGTCGGCCTCGTGGCGCTCGTTCTGAGCGCGCTGAATTCTTCTCCGGTCGAAATCGAGCTTGCCTTCGCACGTTTGAGAAGTCCTTTGGGCGTGGCGCTCATCGTGGCGTTCACGCTCGGGCTGCTCGGCGGTCTCTTCTGGCAGGCGAAATGGATTGCCCAGCTTCTCAACGAACGGGGAAGACTGCGTCGAGCGCTGCGCCTGGCGGAATCGAAAGCGCGGCGGGAGAGCGAGGCGGCATAGATAGAGGCGACAGGCCACAGGCTACAGGTCACGGCAAGCGCACGCGATGCGTGCACGGCTTGGAGCGTGGGGCTACAGCTGACACGTTACCGGCGACAGCAAGAAGGCGCACACTCGTGCGCTACCTTCGGCCTTCAGCCTTCAGTCTTCAGCCTTCAGTCTTCGCGGGTACGGATGCGAGGGGACGTGAGAAAGGTTCTCGTCGGTGCGGAGATGTTCAGCATCGGTCCGAATACGAAGCTTCTAGGACTCGAAGCTGTATGACGACGGCGGCAGCGAGGGGCGGACGCTCATCCCGGAGGTCGAGTACTGCGAATGAAAATGCAAAGGCGCCGACTTTCTGGGCAAATTGCCCAATTAATCGCGCACCGCTGAGGGACCCGCAGCGTCAAACTGTGCTACGCCTGCACGAGCAGGCGCGAACTTGGAAGCTCAATTCACTCAATTCAGTTGCTAAGGAGTGGCGTCATGAAGAATTCGGTTCTCACAGCTTCGCCTGCGGTCCGTCGTTCGGTGCAGGCGCTCATTGCCGCGTGCTTGCCGCTGGCGGCGATCGCAGGTCCCGTCGACATCAACACGGCCGATGCCAAGACGATTGCCAAGGAGCTGGACGGCATCGGAATGAGCCGCGCGCAAGCCATCGTCGAGTATCGCGAGAAGCATGGCGCCTTCAAGAGCATCGACGATCTGAAGAAAGTGAAGGGCGTGGGGGCGAAGACGCTCGAACAGAACCGCGCGAACATCCGCTTCGGCAGCGCCGAAACAAAGAAGTCCGGTTGAGCGTTTGCTCACGCATCACGGCTTCATCGAACCGCAAGCGGCTTCGCTGCACGTGCGGATCAAGGGTGACGCCCGTCTTAGACGGGCGTCATCCTTTTTCGTCGGCTCGATGGGCTATCATCTGGCGAACGAAAACGATTGGAGATCGTCTGCGTGAGTCAACACAAACAGATCCGAACAGCGGTGTTTCCTGTCGCAGGACGAGGCACGCGGTTCTTGCCTGCGACGAAGGCGAGTCCGAAGGAGATGCTGCCGATCGTTGACAAGCCCCTCATTCAGTACGCGGCCGAGGAGGCGCTGCAAGCGGGTGCACGCAAGCTCGTATTCATTACCGGCAGCTCCAAACGTGCGATCGAGGACCATTTCGACAGAGACAGCGAGCTCGAGGAGGCGCTCGAAGCGCAAGGCAAGGAAGAGCTGCTGCAGACGTTACGGGGCATTCTGCCGAGCTGGGCCAGTTGCATTTACATCCGGCAACCAGCGCCGCTCGGCTTGGGACATGCAGTGCTGTGTGCACGTCCCGTCGTCGGCAATGAACCGTTCTTCGTGCATCTTGCTGACGATTTGATCGATGCACCGACGGCGTGTTTGCGGCAAATGGCCGATGTGCATGCCGAGCGCGGCGGAAGCATCCTGGGGGTCGAGACCGTGCCGCAATCCGAGACCGATAAGTACGGCATCGTGGCAACCAAGGATCGCGAGGGTCGCGTCAGTCGTGTCACGAAGATCGTTGAGAAGCCGAAGCCGGGGAATGCGCCTTCGACATTGGCCGTCGTGGGACGCTATTTGTTGTCGCCGGCCATATTCGACAAGCTCGAGCACACGGGCCGCGGTGCCGGCGGCGAGATCCAGTTGACCGATGCTATCGCGGATCTGCTTGCAGACGAGCCCGTCTATGCGTACGAGTTCGAAGGGCGACGCTACGACTGCGGCAGCAAGCTCGGATATCTACAGGCGACTGTCGAGTACGGACTGAAGCACGAGCAGCTCGGCGCGAAGTTCGGCGAATGGCTCGCCGAAGTGGTCGGCAAGCTCAACACGAAGTAGGCCGTCGGCAGGCTGTACCCATTCCGGGGTGACAATGTTTCACTTCGCGAGCTGATCTCGCGAGGCGCGGGCATTCGCGCATCGGACACAGCGATCGATTTCGTAGATCGAGCTCTCCCTTGCTCAATGTCGCGATGCCGCCGTTTTCAGGCGCTGACCCTACGCTGTCGAAGCAGAGCTGCGCCAGCGAGCAGTAGCAAGCTCCAGCCGAACGATCCGCCTCCGCCACTGCTACCGGATTGAATCGGCGGAGGGATCGGTCCGGGCGTGGGCGGGGCAGCCGACACCGTCGAGATCGTGACATCTTTCGTGTCCTGCGCGCCTTGATCGTCCGTAACCGTCAGGCGGAGCGTGAACTGCGTTTCTCCTGGAATGGTCAACGTGGTCGCGCTCGCATTCGCATTGCCGACAGTCGGCATTACTCCCGTGACGTCGTGTACGCTCCACTGATGCGTGACGATCGCGCGACCTTGGGCAGCGAAGCTGTTCGAACCGTCGATGTTTATCGTCGCGCCGGCCGCAATGTTTCCCGTTGTCGTCACGACCGCGAGCGGTCGCAGAGCAGCGACGATGGCAGCGCCCGTGTTGAGCATGCCCGCACCACAGGTTCGCGTCGTGCAATTGCATTCTTCGAGCTGCGGCGCGCTCGAAGCCGTCGGAACTCTGCACGACGATACGGCAGGGTTCACGGGAAACGGAGCGGCGCTTTCTTGCAACAGCCAAGTCATTTGAGCCGGCGTGAGCGTCGGATTGACCGCCAACAGCAGCGCCGCAGCGCTCGCGACCATCGGAGCAGAGAAACTCGTTCCGACATTGAAATTGATCGCATCCGTGTAGCCGTTGGCGGCTGGCGTCGTCGTGCCGGTATTCGTCGCCACGACGATGGAGAACAAACACGGTTGTCCGACTTGGACGTTCACGCAATTGCCCCCCGGTGCCGCAATGCCGACTTCCGGCCCGAGATTGCTGAAGCCGACCTTCGTCCCGATGTGCCGCAAGCCCGCGACGCCGAGGACGCCGTTGCAATTCGCAGGCGCGCTGACTTGCACGCCTTCGTTGCCGGCGGATGCGACGATCAGCACGCCACGCGCAGTGATCTCGTTGACGACCTGCTGATACAGCGCATGGCACGGACCTTCGCCGCCCAAGCTCAAATTGATGACGTTTGCAGGTGTCGGGTTCTGGATGCCATCGACCGGGATGCCCGCAGCCCAACGCATGCCATCGATGATGTCGAGGTCTCGACCGCCGCACTTGCCGAGCACACGCACCGGGAGAATGCGCGTATTCCAGGCGTTGCCGGCCACGCCTGCGCCGTTGTTCGTTTGCGCACCGATCAAACCGGCCACCCGAGTGCCGTGCCACGAGCTGTTACGAATCGTGCCGAATTCCGGAAGACAGTCTTCATCCAAGAAATCGTTGGGATTCTGCTGGATTTCAGCGAGCGTCACCCAATCGCCCGGATCGGACGCATCGTTGTCCCGCCCGTTGCCGTCGTTCGCAATGAGCGGGTCGCTGATGAAGTCATAACCGTCGAGCAGCTTGCCTTGTAGATCGGGATGCTCGAACCGAACGCCCGTGTCGAGCACGGCGACGATGATCGACGAGGAGCCTTGCGTGATGTCCCAGGCGCTTTCCGTACGGGTCGCCGCGGGCTGATCGCCGAGCAAGTACCATTGCTCCGTCAAGAACTGATCGTTCGGTAGCAGATGCGGTTTGCGTATGAACTCCGGCACCGCGGCCTCGACATCTGCATCCGCGGCCAGGCGCGCCGCTGCTGCTTCGAGCTCAGCCAAGCTCGGCGTGCCTTCCGTTTCGAGCGCTTCGTAGTCGGCACCGGTCGGCTTGCGAGCACGAAGCTCGAGTCCGGATACGGCAGAAGCTTTCCGACTTCGGGCAGCGGAATCGAGCGCACGTGCCTGGCCGCGCCATTTCACGATGATGCGTCCGGTGGGCTTTGCGCGGGCCGAACGAGACGGTTCGCCGTTGTATTCCGCTGTTCCTTCCGAGACCTGCTGCGCCACACAGGGCAGGGCGAAGACGGCGCAGACGACCAGAGCAACCCATTTGCAGATTTTTTCTCCATACCTTCCGGACCCTTCTGCAGCGCCGACTTCCACTGAGCCGTCTCGAAGCCTAGCGCAAGATCTCCTACACACGTTGCGCGAGCGTTCGCTTTTGAGTGTCGTCCCCGCAGGTCGAGGTTCTCGGTCCGGAACCTGTCGTCAGCTGGCGACGACCCCATCTGACAAGCATGCGTGTTCGTGCTGAAGCAGAGCTGAATCACAAGACATCGGCGGCTCATCGCATAATCTTCGGCCATGGCAAGGCAATCGGATTGTCGTCGAGCAACGGGGCGGGCCGCCGCGCTCCTGCTGGCATTGTTTCTCGGGACGGTTGCGTTCTCCGTGTGTGCGCAGCCGCCTGGCGGTCGGATCGTCGATGCGGAGACGGGATTGTCGGTCGAGGAAGTGCTCGTGACCGGCGAGCATCCCGGGCCGGGCATGTGGCAGGTCCGAAACGGCGACAACGCGTTGTGGATTCTCGGTACGCACGCGCCTTTACCTCGGCGGCTCATCTGGCGCTCGCAGGAAGTCGAGTTCGTGGTCAGCGAGGCCCAGGAAGTGCTCGGCAGCTATTCGGCATCGTTCGTCGTTCGCGGAGAGAATCCATTTGCGATCCGAGGCAAACCGCTTCGACGGCTGCTCTCTCGGCGCTCGTATGCGCAATGGCGCGCCCTGAAGCGCAAGTACATCGGCGAGAACGACGAGATCGAAACCGCGCTGCCGGTGATCGCCGCGCTCGTGTTGCGCTCGAACGCATTTGCGGCGGCGGGGTTGGGCAACGCGGACGTCGTGCTCCAGGAGTTGCATCGGCTAGCGAAGGACTATCAAGTTCCCGTGACCACGGATCACCAGGTGACGAAAACCATCTGGAGTGTCCCGCTCGACCGCGCGGCAGAGCGCCGCGGGATTGCCTTCCTCGAACAGACCATGAACAACCTCGAAACGGATCTGCGTACCGCGCGCATGCGGGCGAATGCATGGTCGACAGGCGACATCGACACACTGCGTGCGCAAGCGGATGCCGATACGACGGCAGCGCAGCTCTATGCGGCCAGTTGGCCGTTTCTCGACGCGATGGAACTTGCGGAGCTTGCAGACGAGACCGATCGCCGATGGCTCGAGGCGGCTGAGCGAGCGCTACGCAGCAATCGCACGACGGTGGCGACACTGCCGATTTTCATGTTGCTGCGTGAAGACGGTCTGCTCGCACATCTGCGTGCACGCGGCTTCGAAGTGATCGAGCCGAACTGATCGCAACGATCGGGCGGGGAGAGTCGTCAGAACCCCGACGCGTGTAATTTTTCTTTGGTCGTGTGAGCGTGTCGTGCGTGCATAACGGATGGCGCTGCGCGCACCTGTCGCGCATGGTTTTGCTTTCGCGTACGCACGACGTCGGGAGCAGGAAATGGACACCATCACTCGACTTGCGGCAGCGACTGCCGTGGCATTCGGAACGTCCTCGATCGTACTCGCCCAGCAAGCACAAACGGATCAACAAAGCGCGCTTTTTGGCGTCGAAGAGATCGTGGTGACGGGAACCGCAGTCCGGGAGCGGACGAAGTTCGAATCGAGCGTTGCCATTTCGACATTCGGTGCCGAGGACATTCAACAGCAGGCACCTGCGAGCGCTGCAGATCTGATTTCCGCCGTACCGGGCTTCTGGGTCGAATCCACATCGGGCTCGACCCAAGGAAATGTTTTCGCTCGAGGCATCATTCAGGACGGCGGATACAAGTACGTCGGGTTGATGGAGGACGGAATTCCGATCTATCCGATCTTCGAGCTCTCGTTCTACAACCCGGATCAATTCATCCGCGTCGACGAAACGATCGAGCGCGTAGAAGCGCTGCGCGGCGGCACCGCGCCCATTTTCACCGCAGGGGCCGTCGGTGGCGTGATCAATTTCGTGACACGCAGCCCGAAGAACCTGGCGGAAGGCATCGTCAAGCTCGGCATATCGGACTACAACTCGTATCGCGCCGATATTGCTTGGAGTGCGCCGCTCGGCGGCACATGGGGAATCGCGTTGGGCGGCTATTACCGAGAATCGGACGGCATTCGCGATCCGGGATACACGGCAGATGAAGGTGGGCAATTCAGGGTCAAGCTTGCTTCGCAGTTCGATGGCGGAGACGTCGAGATCTTCGCCAAGTACATCAACGATCGGTCGCTGTTCGTCGTGCCGATTCCGCTGCAAGGATCGCCGTCCGATCCGGATGCGGTCAACGGGCAGGATGCCGGTTCCTATTCGCTGCACAGCCGGGATCTCGCGCGCGCCGGTTTGCCCGTGACTGCAGCAGAAGTCGGCTTGCAGGGCTCGAATCTCGAAGACGGTATCCATCCTTCGCTGTGGACCATCGGCGGGCGTGTGCGGCTCGATCTCAATGACACGGTGTTTGTCACGAATCTGATTCGTTACACCGATGGCGATGTGAGATTCGACGGCATTTTCTCGGGCGAAGCGCCGAAGACCGGGCTCGAATACGCCGCGCAGCCGTTTCCAGACCCGAGCCAAGAACCTTCATACAGCGTGCCGCCGAATTTCAGCTATGCGGAAGGCGGTGCGCCGTATCCGGCAACCGGTCTCGTGCAAGTGCACGGTCACTGGGTGGTCGACAAGGAGTTCAAAGCCATTCAGGACGATGTGCGAGTCACGTTCCAGCTCGGCAGCAACAACTTGACCGTGGGGGCGTACATCGCCGACTACGGAATGAAGGATCGTTGGAGCCTCGGGAATCAATTGTTGATGGATGTGAGCGATCGCCCGCGGCGTTTGCTGTTGCCGGGCGTCACCGATGATAGGGGTTTCGCCAGCTATTCCACGTTCAACTTGCTTACCGATTACGACGGCTTCACGTACTCGCTCTACGTCTCCGATGAGTGGAATGTGACCGACGCGCTCCGCTTGGATTTCGGCGTCCGTTACGACTCTCAGGACATCGAGGGGACGCTTCGCGAAGGCTCGACGCAGGATGCCGACGGCAACCCGACGACTCGGTATGACAATTGGTCGTCGCTCATCGGTTCGGCATCGCGTCGGGTGGACGAAGACTTCGACAACGTCGGCTTCTCCGTTGGCTTCAACTACGAATTCACGCCGCAACACGCCGTGTTCGGGCATTACACCGATTCGGCCCGCCTGCCGCACTTCGACAACGTACGCGAAGGTTTTCTAGACAAGGACTCGGTCGAGAACATCGAGATCGGCTACAAAACGTCGCTCGACCGGTTCGCCGCATTCGTCACCTTGTTCCAGACGGAATTCGACAATGTCACGTTCAACGACATTCTGCCCGACGGCTCATCGGTGCGTCGTTCCGCGGCGACGCGCACGCGAGGTATCGAGATCGAGGGTCAATTCGAGCCGCTCGACATCCTCTCGATCGGGTTCAGCGTCACGTTCCAGGATCCGGAGTACAAGAGCTTCACGGGCGCGTCGGTCGACAATACCGGTAACACGATTCGGCGCATCCCGAAAACGATGGGGAGATTGACGCCCGCCTTACGGCTTCTCGAGGATCGACTGCGCATTTATGCGACCTACGGTTATTTCGGCAAGCGCTATTCGAACGACGAGAATACAGTCGTGCTACCGAAATACACGAAGCTCGATGCGGGCGTGATCTTCGAGGTCAACGACATGTTCAGTCTGCAACTCGTTGGGGACAATCTCACGAACGAAGTCGGCTTGACCGAAGGCAACCCGCGTACCGATGTCGGTGCATCCGGTGTCGGTGCGATCTTCATGGCGCGTCCGCTGTTCGAGCGCTCGTTCACGCTGTACGGCACGGTGAAGTTCTGATCGTCGGGGAGGGCGGCTCGGCACGCTATGAATGATCGATCGATGGAGCTCCGTGGCCGCAGGCGCAGCTCGCTAGCGCTCCTCTATTGCGGTTACTTGCTGGGACTGCTGGCTGCCGGCTGCGCGATGCAGCCGGCGAGCGCGCCGGCTACCCCGTCCGAGCTCTACGGCGAGCTGTTCCATGACGTACAGACCCAGGGCGTGTTCGCCGACAGCAAGACCTTCGTCGATGCCATCCCGAAACGCAGCCCGGCGGATGTTCTCGCCGACTACCGCAAGCGCAAAGACGATCCGTCGTTCGACTTGCGCGCCTTCGTGGCGCAAGAGTTCGTGGTCAGTATTCCCGTAGAGACTGCATATAGAACTCGCCCAGGCGAGGACGTCCGAACGCACATCGACCGGCTGTGGAAAGTGCTCCGACGCGAGCCGGTACCCGAACCGCCGAACTCCACGCGTCTTCCATTGCCTCGGCCGTACATCGTTCCAGGCGGACGCTTCAACGAGATCTACTACTGGGATTCGTATTTCACGATGCTCGGTCTCAAAGCCAGCGGCGAAGTGCAGCTCATCCGCGACATGTGCGACAACTTCGCGCATTTGATCGAGCGTTACGGTCACGTGCCCAACGGAAATCGAACGTACTACTTGAGTCGCTCGCAGCCGCCGTTCTTTGCGGCCATGGTCGAGCTGTTGGCGAGCATCGACGGTCATGAGACTTACGCACGTTATCGCGATGCGCTGCGTCGCGAGTACGAGTTCTGGATGGAAGGTGCAGCCGCGCTCGAACCCGGCGAGACGCACCGACGCGTCGTCAGGCTCGCGGACGGCACGATTCTCAACCGCTATTGGGACGATCGCGCCGTTCCGCGCGAAGAATCGTATCGGGAAGACATTGCGACGGCGCAAGCGTCAGGTCGCAATCCGCAAGAGGTGTACCGGCACTTGCGTGCGGCAGCCGAGAGCGGCTGGGACTTCAGCTCGCGCTGGTTCGCGGACGGTCGGACGTTGAGCTCGATTCGCACGACCGATCTCGTGCCGGTGGATTTGAACAGTCTCTTGTTTCAGCTCGAGCTGACGCTCTCTCGTGCGTTCGAATCGAGCTCGGCGGCGCTCTCCGAGCGTTATCGCAATGCTGCACGCGCCCGACAGGACGCCGTGCGCCGATATTTCTGGAACGAGCGTCTCGGTGCGTTCTCGGATTACGACCGGCAGGCCGGTGCGCCTACGGAGCATTTGACTGCCGCTACGGCAGTGCCATTGTTCTTCGGTATCGCCAGCGACGAGCAAGCCCGCGCAACTGCACAGACGATACGCGTTCAACTACTCGCGCCGCACGGGCTCCGGACAACGACTGTGACGACGGGCGAGCAATGGGATGCGCCGAACGGATGGGCACCGCTGCAATGGATGGCCATCGAGGGACTGAACCGCTACGGCGAGCGTGCACTCGCCGCGGAGATCGCGCACCGCTGGATCGCCCAAAACATTGCCGTGTTTCAGCGCACGGGCAAGCTCGTCGAGAAATACGATGTCGTGAATGCAGACGTCGGCGGCGGCGGAGGCGAGTATCCGCTCCAGGACGGTTTCGGTTGGACGAACGGTGTTCTGCGCGCGTTACTGGAGAAATATCCCCAAACCTCCGTCGGTTCGAGAATGCCGTGAGCGATGTGTAGCGCGGCTGCACCTGCGGATTTCCGGAGTTGATATGAATCCGCTGTAAGACCGAGACTGCATCGCAGGTTCTGCAAGGAGTGCGCGATGAAACTCATCCCCGTCGGTGCGCTGATCATGGTCTTGGTCGCCGAAATGACCGTCGCTGCCGAGGCCAAACGCGTCACGTTCGGAACGTTGAAGGACGGTCGCGAGGTCGAAGCAGTCGAGCTTTCCAATGCGAAGGGGATGTCGGCGCGGATCATTGCGCTCGGCGCGGCGCTTCAAGCGCTGTCCGTTCCCGATCGGCAAGGCCACAGCACCGATGTCGTGCTCGGATACGCATCGGCNACCGACTATCTGGACAATCCGCAGAATTTCGGTGTGACGGTNGGTCGTTATGCGAATCGAATTGCCAACGGTCAGTTCACGCTCGACGGGAAGACGTACACGTTGGCAAGGAACGACGGACCGAATCATCTTCACGGCGGAAAGCGAGGGCTCGGGCGCGTACTTTGGAGCATCGATGCTGCGGAGAGCGGTTCGCGCGCACGCGCGGTTCTTTCGTACACGAGCCCGGATGGCGAGGAGGGTTATCCCGGCAAGCTGGAGGTCACGGCGACGTACGAGTTGAACGACGACAACGAGCTAGCCATCGACTATCGCGCGACGACCGACAAACCGACGGTGGTGAGCCTAACCAACCACGCTTATTTCAATCTCGCGGGAGAGGGGAGCGGTACCACGATTCTCGGGCATCGTTTGCGGCTCGCAGCCGAAGAGTTCACGCCCGTGGACGCTACACTGATTCCGACCGGCGAGCGACGTGCGGTGGCGGGGACGCCGTTCGATTTCCGGATGGCGACGGCCATCGGCGCGCGGATCCGCGACGGTCGCGACGACCAGTTGCGACTCGGACGCGGCTACGATCACAACTTCATCGTGATGGGCACGCCGGGCACATTGCGCCTGGCCGCTCGGCTCGAGGAGCCGAGATCGGGACGCATTATGGAGCTGTGGACGACCGCGCCGGGTCTGCAGCTCTACACGGGCAACTTTCTCGACGGCACGATCGTGGGNAAGAGCGGCCGGCTCTATCGGCAAAGCGATGCATTGTGTCTCGAGCCGCAAGCCTTTCCGGATGCGCCGAACCAGAAGGACTTCCCGTCAGCAAGGCTCGATCCTGGCGAGACCTATCGCCATCGCATCGTGTTGCGGTTTCTGATCGCGCCGCAACAGGATTGAGCACGTCACTGTCGCCGCGACTGCGGGGACATCGCCGCATGTATGAGCGACAGCGACAACGGTGTCGACTGGATCGGCTGCGCTCTTGGATCCAGCCTCGATCCGGAAACGTCAGCGCTTTGCGAGATCGTCGAGCTGATCGTCGCTCACAGTCAGCGACAAGACGTCATCGACTGTTTGCCACGACCAAATCCGCTTGCGCTCGTCCTGTTCCCGGCGGTGAAGCTCGCAACCCTCGAGCGTCGACAGACGCTGAGCTTCTTCGATCGTCATCAACCGAGTTTCCGGATACATCCGCGACTCTTTGCTCATCGCCAATCTCCGCATGTTTCGGCGCAAATCCGCGCTTCGACTCCAGTATCGGTGTATCTCGTCGGCCTGGAATAGGGCAGAAGCTGAACTAAGCAAGGGCGAGCACTGGTTCTCATGTGCGTTGTCGTTGCTCTCAATTCGCCGAAATTCAACTCACAAGACTTAACAGATCGTCACGAACTCCCACGTCGGTACGGCATCCAATTACTCAGGAAGCGAAATCGTTTGCTCCCTGAACGTTTGGATTAGGAGGATTTATGAAAGCGATTAGCTGTGCCGCAGTAGGATTGGCTGCTCTGGCCTTGTCTTCTGCTGCCTACAGCATGACGACGTCGCAGGCGAAAGCGTGTGTCGACCGTTTTGTTGCAGAGACTCTCGACAATCGTGCTGCCGAAGTCCGAATCAAGGACCGCGTCGGTCCGCTGCCGCTGATCCTGCGCAGCGAGCTGTCGATGCAGCTGGCAGCGGTGGAGAAGAGCTCCGGTCGCACAGTTGCCACGGCGGTGTGTCACCCCAAGCGCGGCCTGGTCGAAGTGACGGAACATTGAGCCACGCTTAAACGGCTGTAACGTCCTCGTTACAGCCTCGAGTCTTTGAGACGACCGCGGCCGCGGGAATCGTCGACAAACCTCCGATCGAGTGTTATCCATGCATCCCGCTACAAGTGGGGATGCTGGGATGCGTATTGGTGTGCGCGTCGGCGCGTTCTTGGCGGCCGCATTGTTCGTTGTAGGCTGTGCGAATCGCACGGTCTCTCCGTCCGCCGAGCTGCAAGGCAAGTCGCTGGCGGCCCTGCGTGCCGAGATGGACGCGGGAAGAATTACTTCCGAGCGACTCGTCCGCGCCTATCTCGAACGTATCGAAGCACTCGACCGTCACGGACCGACGCTTCGTGCCGTGCTGTCGGTCAATCCGGATGCGCTGGAGCAGGCACGTGCGCTCGATGCAGAGCTCAAGGAGCGCGGGCCTCGGAGCTTGCTGCACGGCATTCCGATTCTCGTCAAGGACAACATCGAGACGCGGGATCCCGTCCCGACGACAGCCGGCTCGCTCGCGCTCGCGGAAAATCGTACCTATCGGGATGCGCCGGTCATTGCGAATCTTCGCGCTGCCGGTGCCGTCATCCTTGGCAAAGCCAACTTGAGCGAATGGGCGAACTTCCGCTCCGGAGAATCGATCAGCGGCTGGAGCGCGCTCGGGGGATTGACGAAGAATCCGCACGTATTGGATCGCACGCCGTGCGGATCGAGCGCCGGAAGTGCCGTCGCGGTTGCGGCAGGATTTGCGGCCGCGGCGGTCGGCACCGAAACCGACGGATCGATCGTCTGTCCCTCCGCCATGAACGGCATCGTGGGATTGAAACCGACGCTCGGCTTGCTGTCGACGAAGCACATCGTACCGATCGCACATAGCCAGGATACGGCCGGGCCGATGGCCATCGATGTTCGCGATACGGCCATCCTGCTCGATGCCATGGTCGGGTCTCGGCCGGCATGCGAACCGCCTGCGATCGATTGCAGACGCGGAGATTACCTCGGAGCGCTGTCCGTCGACGCTTTGCGCGGCAAGCGCATCGGTGTGCTGCGTTTCAAACCGCCGCGCCAGCCGCAGATCGAGCCGGTCTATGAGCGTGCGCTGCGGGTGCTGAGCGACGCGGGTGCGCAGCTCATCGAAGTCGAGACGCCGAACATGGCGCCGATTTACGAGGCCGAGCTTCGCGTGCTTCACACGGAGTTCAAGTCCGACTTGAATGCCTACCTTGCGACGCTGCCCGAAGCGGTCGAGACACGGACGCTCGAGGCGTTGATCCGTTTCAACTCGTCGAATCCGCGCGAGCTCGCGCTTTTCGGTCAGGACATTTTCATTGATGCGAACGCGACGGCGGACGATGCGGACTACCGCGCGGCGCTCGAACTGAGCAAGCGGCTCGCGGGGGAGCAGGGGCTGCGCCGCCTGCTCGATGAGCACGATCTCGACTTGCTCGTTGCGCCGACGACGGGGACGGCATGGCGCATCGACCTGGCGAACGGCGATCAGTTTCCCGGTTCTTTCAGCACGCTGCCGGCCGTCTCCGGCTATCCGCATTTGACGGTGCCGATGGGCGACTTGCATGGCTTGCCGCTCGGTCTGTCTTTCATCGGTGCGCCATGGACCGAGGATGTGCTGCTCGGCGCAGCCTTCGCATTCGAGCAGCGCGCCGGCGTCAGGCTGAGAGCGCAATTCCTCCCGTCGATCGAAGAGGGCCACGAAGCCTTCGAGCGAGCTGCCGTCGAAACGCAGTGAAGGTCGCTCAGTCCTGCACGAGCCGTGCCTGTAAGCGCCGCATGCCGGCGATCCAGCGGTCGCGATCGGCCGCTCGGCGCACCGCGTATTCGGCAACGACGGGATGCGGCAAGATCAGCGTCTTTTCTTCCGCCAGTCCCTGGATGACGGCGTCCGCCACTTGCTCCGGCTCGATCACGCCGTCGACGCTGGCAGGCCCGCCCTCGTGGCCGGCAATCATGTCCGTGCGAACGGCTTGCGGACACAGAATCGAGACCTTGATGCCTTGGTGGCCGTGCGTGATGGACAGCCATTCCGCAAATGCGACGGCCGCATGCTTGCTGACGCTATAGGTCACATTGCCGATTTGGGCGAGAAGTCCTGCAGCAGAGGCGGTGTTCAAAAAATAGCCGCCGCCGCGCGCGACCATCCGCGGTACGAGCGCCCGCGCTGCGTACACGTGCGCCATCAGGTTCACGTCGAGTACCTGTCGCCAGATCTCGTTCGTCGTCTCGAGTCCCCGGCCGCGCGCAATCCCCGCATTGGAACAAAACAGATCGATGCCGCCGGAGCGCTGCTCGACTTCGTCGATGAAACGGATGAGCTCGGCTTCGACGGAGACGTCGACTCGCATGCCGATACCGCCGATTTCTTCCGCAACCGCCTGCGCTGCGGCGCCGTCGAGATCGCAAACGGCGACGAGTCGGGCGCCTTCCTGCGCAAAGCGCTTGGCCAGTGCGCGCCCGATTCCCTTGCCTGCACCCGTGATTGCGACGACTTTACCTGCGACCTGCATGATGCCCCCGGTGTAGCTGATCTCGGCTCGCGGCGGCGAAGCCAAAGGCCAAGCTTCGCAAATGCGGGGCGAAAACGCACCAATGTCGCGTACGCTATATTCGAACGGGCGTCGCGAAGCTTGCGGCGGACTGGCGAGCGGCCGGCGCTCTTCGCATACTCACGCCCCCCGATCATCCAAGGAATTTCGATGAGGTTCTTTTCGCGGCTGATGGGCAAGACGCCCGCCAGCGATCGTGCAGTGTCGTCCGCTCCGCCGGCGGCCGAAGGTTTGCGCACGCAGATCGATCCGGCTGCGGAAGTGCGTGCGCTCGAGTTCGGCGAGCGGCTGCTCGCGCTGGCTTTCGACGAGTCGAATGCATTGCATCGTGCTGCACGCCAGCGCATTGCGGAGCTGATCGATACAGGTACGGTCTCGATCGATCGGCTTCCAAGGGATCCCGACAAGCAGCGCGGCGTGCTTGCGATTGCGGCTTTGACGGCCGATCAGAGCAACTTCGAAACGGCGGCGAGTCGCGTCTCCGATCAGGCGACATGGGTCGAGCTCGCCATGAACGCGAGCAGCGCCAAGCTGCGTCAATTGGCGGCTGCGCGCTTGACGGCCCCGGACGATCTGCGCGCCGTCATGAAGTCAGCGCGGGAGCGCGACAAGAGCGTCTACAAGATCGCGAAGACCAAGCTCGATGCGCTGAATGCCGAGGTCAAGCGAGCCGAGCAAGCGCGCGATCACATGCGCTCGATTGCCGAGGCGATCGAGCGGCACAGCCACAAGCCGTTCGACGGCGCCTACGTGGCGACCATCGATCATCTCGAGCGCGAATGGCGCGCGTTGGACGTGCCGATTCCCGAAGAGCTAAGCGCGCGCGTCGAATCCGCCATCGACCGAGCACGCGAAGTCATCGCCGAACAGATTCGTGCCGCCGCTGCGCGTGCTGCGCATGAAGCGGCTGTCGCAAATGCGCAGGCGCAACGTAATGACATCGTGGACGAGCTCCGAAAGCTGCTTCGGACGCTGTACGCGGCGAGCGAGCTCGATGCTACAGCGGCCGAGAACGTGCGGGAGCGAATCGCCAAACTGATCGAGCGTTGGAACGACACGTTGCAGTACCGTCCGGCAGAGGAGAACGAATCGAAAGAGCTCGAAGCGCTTCGCTCCGCCATCGACCGATTGACGAGCGAAATCGCAAAGCACGGTGCGGTGTCCTTCCAACTCGAATCCGCCCGAGCGCTATCGAATCACGAAGCCTATGAGCGGCTCGAGGCATTGATCGTCGAGCGTGCATTGTTCGGCACAGGGGTACCGACGATTCTCGATGAGTTGCAAGCCACGGTCGAGCAGTGGCGCGAGCAACGAGCCGCGGCAAGAGCGAGCATTGAAGATGCGCAACGTCGGATCGGGCAGCTCATCCGCAAGGCGCAGCAAGCACTGGCATCAGGCCGATCGCGCGACGCGCTCGGGATCCGTCGTTCGATTGCCGCGAAGCTGGATCGATTGCCGACGGTACCGAAGCCATTGGCGGAGCGGTTGCAGTCGCTCGACGAGCGATTGCAAGAGCTTCAAGACTGGAAACGCTTTGCAGTGGCACCGAAGCGCAGCGAGCTGATCGAGCAGATGCGAGCGCTGATCGGCAGCGACTTGCCTCCGCCGGAATTGGCCGAGCAGATTCGGCGTTTGCAGGAAGAGTGGCGATCGCTCGCGAAAGGCGGGACGGACTCGGAAGAGGAGTGGACGCAATTTCATGCTGCCGCCGAAGCGGCCTATGCGCCGTGCAAGGCGTACTTCGAGCGCCAAGCGCAGGTACGGGCAGAGAACCTGGAGAAGCGCAAGGCGCTCGTGGCGCGAGTTGCGCAATTCGAGCAAGCGACGAATTGGGACGAGGTCGATTGGAAGCAGGTCGCGAGCTTCTTGCGGACCGTGCGACAGGAATGGCGCGACAGCGGTCCGACGGAACGTGCGGCAACGAAGCCGGTCGAGCAGCAATTCGAAGAGAATCTCGCGCGCATCCAGGCGCGCTTGGATGCCGAGTACGCTGCAAACCTGGCGCGGAAGCAGAAGCTCGTCGAGCAGGCGAAGCGTCTTGCGACCATACAGGACTTGGCACAGGCAGCCGAGGAGGTGAAGCGTCTGCAGGCGACATGGCGCAATGTCGGTTTGACGCCTCACGAACGCGGTCAGCGGCTCTGGGAAGAGTTCAAGCGTCATTGCGACGCCGTGTTCGAGCAGCGGCGGAAGTTGCATTCCGAGCGCATGGCTGAGCTCGAGCAAAACGCGGAGCGCGCGCTGACGCTCTGCCAAGAAGCGGAAAGCCTTTCGCAACGTTCCGGCTCGGAGCTCCAGGCCGGCGCGGCTCGTTTACGCGAATTGCGCGAGTCTTTCGCACAGCTCGGCGAGTTTCCTCGCGCGAGGGCTGCGGAGTTACAACAACGGTTTCGTCGCGCCGTGGACGAGTTCGAGAAGGCGCTCGCGAAACAGCGGCATCAGGAGTCGGAACAAGCGTGGGACAACTTCTTCGATGCGGCGAACCGTGTGCGTTTGCTGCAGCTCGAGGGCGGATCGGATGCCGATTCGGTCGCGGAGCTGATTCGCTCGATCGAAACTTGGCCGAAGGGTGGCAAGCAGGTCATCGAGACGAAGCTCGGACAACCGGCGAACACGGACTTGGCGGCGAACGAGGCGGCGCTTCGCGAGCTGACGATTCGCGCGGAAATCATGACCGGAACCGAAACACCGGAATCCGATCAGGCGCAGCGCCGCGCGATGCAACTCCAGGCGCTCGTCAGCGGCACGGGTCGGTCGAGTCTCCCGGTCCGCGAACAAATCGAGGCTCTCGCATTCGAATGGGCGAAAGTCGGACCGGTGCCTACCGCTACGTACGACGAGCTCTTCGGGAGATTTCGGAAGTGTTGGCAGCGAAGCCATTGAAATAGACTGTAGACTGAAGGCTGTAGGCTGAAGGGGGCCGCTGTCGCGGCGGCGAGTGCGTTTCCAGCCTATGACCTACAGCCTCCAGCCGACAGCCTGACTAGAATTGCGCCAATGGACCGATTTCTCTGCATACCCATCTTGCTGCTGGCGGCCGGGTGCACTGCTGCACAAGACATCGAGCAGGCGGCGGAGAAGCTGACGCGCGAGCAGCCGAAATGGCTGTTCAACGGTCCCGAGAATGCGTGTCCGGCCGATGTGATGACCGACTACCCGATGCCGGTGCGCTATCTGGGTGAGGTATGCGTCGAGAATCCGAAGAAGTGCGTCGATGGCTGCAAGGCGGGTAACGCCAACGATTGCTTTGCGTTGGCCTTGGCCGTGGAACCGCTTCGCGGGCACACGAAGACGGCCGATCGGTTGTTCTACCGAGCGTGTTCGCTGGGCATCGTTTCCGCGTGCTCGAATCGGGCCGCCAGCATGAATGCGGCGGAGTCTGCATGCCAGGTCAGAACCTATGAAAAGGCCTGCAACCGCAGCGACCCCTGGGCGTGCTTGACGCTCGGCATGTATCTCGCGCGGGGCATGGGCGTCGAGCGCGATTTGCCGCGCGCACGTCGTCTCATCACGGAATCGTGCGAGCTCGTGGACGACGAAGAATGGTGCGGCTACGGTCTCGACATGCTGATGGAGATCGACCGCATCGAGAAGAAGCAACGCGAACGCATGATCGCCCCGGATGCCGGGAGCGATTCCCAGTTGCGTCGATGACGTCGACTGACATCGCGACCGGCTCGCAAGAAGAAGCTGATTCCACGAAAGGATCACCGGGCGGTTGTATGCGTCGCGGATGCTCAGCGAGATTCTCTGCGCAGTGAAGCGCATTCACGATGGCAGCACGTGTCAAACGGCGCTCCCGGCGTAAGTCCGCCGGACGTAAATCGAAACGCCGCTTCAAACTTCCGAGTCTGACCAAAGGACTGCCGCGCAAGGCAACGCTCAAGCGTTGGTTCAAACGCTATCGCGCGGCGCCGGCTGGCTTGCAGATCTCGCTCGCTCTCGTCGCGCTCGTCGCGGCGTGGTTCTGCGTGAACTTCATCTATCAGGTCGCGCGCAAACCGTCGGAACTCTTCTTTCCGGTCAGCGGCGTGCTCTACAAGACGCCGAGCGAGACCTGGGCTACGTACGCACCGATCTTTCGCCGTCATTCGACGGCAACGATCACGCCCGACTTCTTGGCGGCGCTGGCTCAGGTCGAAGGTTCCGGCAACCCCATCGTACGCACGTATTGGCGCTGGCGCATGCATTCCGATCCCTTCGAGATCTATCGTCCGGCATCGAGCGCAGTCGGTATGTATCAGATNACGGACGGCACGTTCGCCGAAGCGCGCCGCTACTGCATTCACGACCACGTCGTCGTCGAAGACGGTCCTTGGCACGACTGGCGTTCGTGCTGGTTCAATAGTCTCTATATGCGTACTGTGCCGTCGCATGCGGCCGAGCTCACGTCCGCTTATCTCGATCGAAAGGTGACGACGACGCTGGCTGCGTATGGCGTGAAACACGCGAGCCTGAAACAGAAACAAGAGCTCGCCGCACTGATCCATCTGTGCGGAGC
>JGI25327J35509_1001073_pt1 | contig 22112 bp, 14 predicted proteins | sample HigsolmetaAR202D_FD_35509 | JGI IMG/M metagenome (IMG submission 35509)
ACAGCTAATCGCTGTGGCCTCGTTGAAGCCTCGGTCATCTCCATGACCGGCTCGACGTTGCCGGGATCTCCACAGCTAATCGCTGTGGCCTCGTTGAAGCGATTCTCTGTTGCACACGTTCAAGCAAGAATCCTTGCGATCTCCACAGCTAATCGCTGTGGCCTCGTTGAAGCCCCGTTGCATGGTTGATGGTTAACTGACCGGCCACGGATCTCCACAGCTAATCGCTGTGGCCTCGTTGAAGCGAGAAGCGCGTCGGAAAGGGCGCGTGGGAGCGCATGGATCTCCACAGCTAATCGCTGTGGCCTCGTTGAAGCTTCTCCCATCCTCACCATCCGCCGCATCTGCCTCGTCGATCTCCACAGCTAATCGCTGTGGCCTCGTTGAAGCGGTTCCCGGACGGGACAACTTGTCCTTGACTAGCGGGGATCTCCACAGCTAATCGCTGTGGCCTCGTTGAAGCTGGCCGTGACGCACGCCAGACTTCGAGGCATTGACCGATCTCCACAGCTAATCGCTGTGGCCTCGTTGAAGCACGTGACAATAGTCGGGGAAATCTGAATGAGTACCCCGGGATCTCCACAGCTAATCGCTGTGGCCTCGTTGAAGCTTCGGCTGTGATACGCGCCTTTGGCTCCTTCTCCGGGATCTCCACAGCTAATCGCTGTGGCCTCGTTGAAGCTCCTGAGCTTTCGTAACCACCATGGCTTTGCCTAGTGCGATCTCCACAGCTAATCGGCGTGGCCTCGTTGGTGCAGTCGAGTTACACAGTGTGTAACTCACGACTCTCCAGTCCGTGGATTCCGCAACTGGCGCTACGGCCTTCACCATGCTTCGCTGGCAACTGGGGTGCCGCGCGGCAGATAAGTCCGGTAAAGTGACGGTTGCGATGTCGACGCGTTGGGGCGACCGACGCGCGCATCGCGATACACCGACCACCTCGCTGCCGAGCGTCTCATGACCGATTGTCTAGCTACCGTTCGCTGGCGTCGCAGCGGCGCCGTCTTCACCGACAACCGCTACAGCCGTGCGCACGAGTGGCGTTTCGACGGCGGCGCGGTCGTGGCTGCATCGAGCTCGCCGCACGTCGTGCGGGTGCCGTTGTCCGATCCAGCCGCAGTCGATCCCGAAGAGGCGTTCGTTGCGTCGCTCGCGAGCTGTCACATGCTGTGGTTCCTGTCGCTTGCGGCCCAGGCCGGGTTTGTCGTCGAGGAATACGAGGATGCGGCAGTCGGCGTGCTGGCGAAGAACGAGGAGGGCAAGCTCGCCATCACGGTCGTGACGCTGCGGCCGAAGGTGATCTTTGCAGGGACGGCGCCGACGGACGCGGAGCTCGCGCGTCTGCATGAGCGGGCCCATGAGGAGTGCTTCATTGCGCGTTCGGTGAAGACCGAGCTGCGCGTCGAGCCGATCAAGCCCTGACGGGACGTTGTTGGCAGTCCTCGGGTCGGGCTGCAGCGTGCGGGTAGCCCGCCTGCCGGTGTCGGACTGGACTTCCCGGGCCCGCAACGGTACGTTAGCCGCCGCTCCGGCGCGCGCCGCCCGCGCAGATACTAGAACTTATCTCGAACCGTCATGAGCGCGGCGTCATCGCTGAGAGATAGGTTCTATTCAGCAGACAGGTTGTAGGGTCGCGAGTCCGCTTTGGTTCGATGCCTGTACGAGCGNATGAGCGGGCGCGCGCCTAGATCGTCGACGCCGTCGGACGGCCCTGCAACCGAGGATTCAAGTCAGCTTTCATGAATATCGCAGCGATCTCGGACCGATTGTCGTTCAGCGCGCGGGTCGCGCTCGTCGCGGTGGGCTGTGCCGTGCTGCTGTCGGCCTGCGGCGGTCGTCAGCGCGCCTGTGTCGACCCTAACGAGCCCTACCTCGCTGCACAGAACAATCCGCCGCTGCGCATCCCCGAGGGCCTGACCGCCCCGAACCGCTCGGAAGGGCTCGTGATTCCGGATGTGCCGCCCAATCCGTCCCGCGCAAACCGTACCACGTGCCTGGATGAGCCGCCGTCGTATTTCCGCTCGGCGGGCGCCGTGGCGCGCTCGCCGGAAGAAGTGGTGGCGAGCTGGGCGCAGGCATGGGCAAATCGCGAGGCGGATGCGGTTCTTGCGCTGTATTCGGCCCGGTTCCAGCCGCCGACCGATACGGCTAGCGCCGCTGCGTGGCTCGAGCAACGCCGCGAGCAGGTCGCCACCGGTCCCGTGCCCGCCCCGATGGTGGAAGATCTGCGGGTCGAGCCGGATGGGACCGACCGCCGCATTGCGAGATTCATCCAGCACTTCGGCTCGAACTCGTTGCGCAAGGAACTGGTCTTGATCCGCGAGGCGGGTTCGTGGCGCATCCTCGAAGAACGAGTGAGCGCCGTTAATTAATCCGTCGCGCCTTCGGCGTCACAAGCGGACGGGCGCCGGCCGCACGCCCGGTGCTTTCTTACACGTCGCCTTCGTACGTCGACGCGACGAGCGCGATCGCAGGCGTTAACCTCCACGCCTGAGCAAGATGGATGTAAGTCCTATGGCCTCATTGTCTCCCATCGGATGTTCCGTCCCGCTCCAGCCCGGCCGCGTGCGCGAGGCGATCGTCGATCGCCTGCATCGTTCGCTCGGTAAGCCGGTGCAGAGCGCGACGCGTCGCGATTTCTACGACGCGTTGGCGATTGCAGTGCGCGAGGAGCTTGCCGAGCGCTGGATCGCCACGCTCAATCGCGTCTCGCGCGCACGCGTCAAGCGTGTCTGCTACCTCTCGATGGAGTTCCTGCTCGGGCGCAGCCTGATCAATGCGCTCTCCTCGTTCGACAACGGGCTCATGGACGAGGTGCGCGAGGCGTTGCAATCGTTCGGGCACGATCTCGAAGACGTCGCTGCCGAGGAGGAGGATCCGGGGCTCGGCAACGGCGGCTTGGGCCGCTTGGCGGCATGCTTTCTCGATTCGCTCGCCACGCTCGGCTACGCCGCGACGGGTTACGGCATCCGCTACGACTACGGCATCTTCACGCAAGTCATCGGCGAGGACGGCGCGCAGCGCGAAGTAGCGAGCTCGTGGCTCGGCTTTCAGAACTTCTGGGAGAGCGGCGCGGCGGCGTGCGCTATCGCGTGCGCTTCGGCGGGCATTGCCAGGCCACGCGCGACGAAAAAGGCCGCGTGCGCTACGAGTGGGTGGACACGCACGATGTTTGGGCCGTCGCGTACGACCTGCTGATTCCCGGCAATCGCAGCCCGACGGTCAATCACTTGCGCCTCTGGTCGGGGCGCGCGATCACGCCGTTTCGCATCGACGCCTTCAATGCGGGCAACTATGCCGCTGCCGTACAGGAGCAGGTGGATGCGAAGAACCTCTCGCGCGTCCTGTATCCGGACGACTCGACGCCGCAGGGCAAGGAGCTGCGCTTCAAGCAGCAGTACTTCTGCGTGAGCGCATCGCTCCAAGACATTCTGGCGCAGCACATGAGCGAGCATCGGCCGCTCGAAGAGCTGGCCGATGCGGTGGCGATCCAGCTCAACGATACGCATCCGGCGCTCACGATCGTCGAGCTCATGCGCTTGCTCGTCGATGTCTACGACATCGAGTGGGCGCGCGCCTGGGAGATCACGCGCAACGTCTGTTCGTACACGAATCACACGCTGCTGCCCGAGGCGCTCGAAACCTGGCCGGTGTCGTTCTTCGAACGCTTGCTGCCACGGCACCTGCAAATCATCTATCAGATCAATCGCGACTTCCTCGAAATGGTGAGCGCACGGTATCCGAACGATCTCGATCGGCGCCGGCGCATGTCGCTCATCAACGAGGAGGGCGATCGCCGCGTGCGCATGGCGTATCTATCCGTGGTCGGCAGCCACAAGGTGAACGGCGTCGCGAAGCTCCATTCGCGGCTCATGCGCGAGACGATCTTCGCCGACTTTGCGGAGATGTGGCCGGAGCGCTTCACGAACGTCACGAACGGCATTGCCGTGCGGCGCTGGTTGAAGCAGGCCAACCCCGGGCTCGCCGCGCTGCTGACGGAGAAGCTCGGCTCGAGCTGGGAAAACGATCTCGAAGAGCTCGAACGGCTCAAGGGGGCGGCCGACGATCCGGAATTCCGCGCGCGTTTTCGCGAGATCAAGCGCGCCAACAAGGTGCGCCTTGCGCGGACGATTCAGGATCTGCTCAACGTCGAGGTCAGCCCCGATGCAATGTTCGACGTGCAGGTCAAGCGCATTCACGAGTACAAGCGCCAGCTGCTCAATCTTGTCTATGTCGTGTCGCGGTATCTGCGCATCCTCGACGATCCGAACGCGGACATCGTGCCGCGCGTCGTGATCATCGCCGGCAAGGCGGCGCCCGGCTATCACATGGCCAAGGCGATCATCAAGCTCATCAACAACGTGGCGCGCGTCATCAATTCGGATCCGCGCGTCGGCGACAAGCTCAAGCTGTGCTTCCTGCCGGATTACGACGTATCGCTCGCGCAGGAGATCATGCCGGCGGCCGATCTGTCGCAGCAGATCTCGACCGCAGGCATGGAAGCCTCCGGCACCGGCAACATGAAGCTCGCGCTCAACGGCGCGCTCACGATCGGCACGCTCGACGGCGCCAATATCGAAATCAAGGATGCCGTCGGCGAGGACAACATCTTCATCTTCGGGTTGACCGCGGAAGAGGTGCTTGCGCGGCGCGCGAGCGGTTACTTCCCGCGGCAGGTCGTGGAGCAGAACCCCGAGCTCAAGCGCGCGATCGACACGCTCGACTCCGGGCATTTCACGCCCGACAACATCTTCGACTCAAAGGTCGTGACGGAGCGGCTGCTGAGCGACGGGGAACATTTCCTCGTGCTGGCGGATTTCGAGTCCTACGCCGCAGCCCAGGCACGCGTCGACGAGCTGTTCCGCAACCAAGAAGAGTGGACGCGTAAGTCGGTCATCAATGCCCTGAGCATGGGGCCTTTCTCCAGCGACAGAAGCATCCGCGAGTACGCGGACACGATCTGGGGGATCAAGCCAGTGCTTTGAGACCGTCCGCCATAGGCTGTAGGCTGTAGTAACGCAAGCGCGCCCCTTTACCTACGGTCTACAGCCTGAGCCATGTCCTCGACCGATCTGACCGACTTCGATCTGCACCTCTTCGGCGAAGGCAATCACCATCACATCTATCAGAAGCTCGGCGCACACTGCGTCACGGTCGACGGCGTGCAAGGGACGCGCTTTGCGGTGTGGGCGCCGAACGCCAAGCGGGTCAGCGTCGTCGGCGACTTCAACGGTTGGGACGGCCGCGTCAACGTCATGCNGCCGCGCGGCAGCTCGGGCGTTTGGGTGACGTTCGTGCCGGGCGTGCGTCCCGGAGCGCTCTACAAGTACGAGATCCTGACGCAGCATGATCATCTGCTCTTGAAGGCAGATCCGTATGCCTTCCAGATGCAGCTACGTCCCGACAATGCGTCGATCGTGGCCGACATCGGCGGCTACGAGTGGGGCGATGCGGAATGGATGGCGCGGCGGCGCGAATGGGATCATTTGCGCGCGCCGATTTCGATCTACGAATTCCATCCGGGCTCGTGGCGCCGTTCCTGGCATCGTCAGCCGGCGTTTCTCACGTGGGATGAGATCGCCGATCAGCTCATTCCGTACGTGCAGGACATGGGGTACACGCACGTCGAGATCGTCGGCGTGGCCGAGCATCCCTTCGACGGCTCATGGGGCTACCAGGTGCTCGGGCATTACGCGCCGACGGCGCGACACGGCACGCCCCATGATTTCATGCGCTTCGTCGACCGGCTGCATCAGGCCGGCATCGGCGTGTTCATGGATTGGGTGCCTGCGCACTTTCCGCGCGACGCGCACGGTCTGGTCGAGTTCGACGGCACGTGTCTATACGAGCATGCCGATCCGCGCCGCGGCGAGCACATGGAGTGGGGCACGAAGATCTTCAATTACGGGCGCCACGAAGTGCGCAATTTCTTGATCGCCAATGCGCTCTTCTGGCTCGAGATGTATCACATCGACGGGCTGCGCGTGGATGCCGTGGCCTCGATGCTCTATCTCGATTACGCGCGCAAGCCCGGCGAATGGGNGCCGAATCAATACGGCGGGCGCGAGAACCTGGAAGCCATCGAGTTCTTGAAGCAGCTCAATTGGACGGTCGGGCATTACTACCCTGGCGTCGTGATGATGGCCGANGAGTCGACCGCTTATGACGGCGTGAGCCGTCCGGTGCATCTCGGCGGGCTCGGCTTTCACTTCAAGTGGAACATGGGTTGGATGAACGACACGCTGCGCTACATGGCGCTCGATCCCATCCACCGNAAGCATCATCATCATCTGATCACGTTCTCGTTCGTGTATGCGTTCTCGGAGCACTTCATCCTGCCGCTGTCGCACGATGAGGTCGTGCACGGCAANAAATCGCTCCTCGACAAGATGCCGGGCGATGAATGGCGCAAGCTCGCCAACTATCGGTTGCTGATCGGCTACATGATGATGCACCCGGGCAAGAAGCTCATCTTCATGGGCGGNGAGTTCGGGCAATGGCACGAGTGGCGCGATTACGAAGACCTTGCCTGGGCGGCGCTGCAGTATCCGCATCACCAGCAGCTGCAGCACTGGAACCGCACGTTGAATCGTATCTATCGCGAGTATCCGGAGCTGCACACGAGCGACCATCGCTGGGAGGGCTTTCGTTGGCTCGATCCGGACAATCGCGACGAGAGCGTGTTCGCGTTCATGCGCCAGCGTCTGCCGGGCGAGGGCGGCACCCATTTGCTCATCGCCTTCAACTGCACCCCGGTGCCGCGCGACGGCTACATCCTCGGTGCGCCGCGCGCCGGCTCCTATCGCAAGCTCATCGACAGCGACGATCCTGCTTTCGGCGGCTCGGGCTACGCGAAAGAAACGCGCATCGAAGCATCGCCTGAGCCATGGAGGGACTTCCCCGCGCGGATTCAGATCACGCTGCCGCCGCTCGGCATGGTGGTGTGGGTCGCCGAATGAGTTCGACGTTCGGCAACGCGCGCTCGCGCGCCGGCGTCCGAGCGCGCACTAGCGCAAACTCCGATGTCGCGACTCGCACTGCAGACTTCCCATTCGCGCCAGGAATGCGTCACCATCGCAAGCGATGAACGCGACCGCACACGACTATAGTCAAGCCACGCTGCTGCCCGGCGCGCCGGTCCCGCTCGGCGCCACGCTCACGGACGAAGGCATCAACTTCGCTGTCTACTCGGGCGGCGCGACGCGCATCGAGCTGTGTCTCTTCGACGAGAACGGCGCGCGAGAATTGGCGCGCCTCGCGTTGCCGGCGCGCACGGAGAACATCTGGCACGGCTTTCTGCCCAAGCCCTTCGGCGTTGCGGGTCTTGTGTACGGNTATCGAGTGCACGGNCGCTACGATCCGGCTCGCGGAGATCGTTACAACCCGCACAAGCTCTTGCTCGATCCGTACGCACGGTCGCTTGCCGGTTCGTTCACCTGGCATCCGGCGCTATCCGGTCAGGATGCGGCGAGCGCGACCGACGCGCCGAATTGCGAGGACAGCGCACCGTACACGTACAAAGCGCGCGTCATCTCGAATGCCTTCGACTGGGGGCAGGATGTCCCGCCCGCCGTGCCGTGGCGCGACACGGTCATTTACGAGCTGCACGTCAAGGGCTTCACCAAGCTGCATCCGCTCGTGCCGCCCGAGCTGCGCGGGACGTATCTCGGGNTCACCCAGCCCGAGGTGCTCTCGTACTTGAAGCATCTCGGCGTGACGACCGTGGAGCTGATGCCGGTGCAGGCGTTCGTGTCCGAGCAGTTCCTCGTCGACAAAGGGCTCAGCAATTACTGGGGCTACAACCCGCTTGCCTGGTTTGCGCCGGCGCCGCAGTTCGCGCTCCGCGATGCAGTGAGCGAGTTCAAGACGATGGTCAAGGCGCTGCACGACGCGGGCCTCGAAGTGATTCTCGACGTCGTGTTCAACCACACCGCCGAGGGCAACGAGTCGGGTCCGACGTTGAGCTTGCGCGGCTTCGACAATGCCGCGTACTACCAGCTCGATCCCGCGAATCTGCGTCACTACGTCAACCGCAGCGGCACGGGCAACACGATCGCCGTTTCTCATCCCGTGGCGCGCCAGCTCATCATCGATTGCATGCGCTACTGGGTCGAGGAAATGCACGTGACGGCTTTCGCTTCGATCTGGCCGCCGTGCTCGGACGTGAGGACGGACGATTCAAGACGGATGCGGCGTTCTTCAAAGCGGTCGCCGCCGAACCGTCGCTGCGCTACGTCAAGCTCATCGCCGAGCCGTGGGACGTCGGTCCCGACGGTTATCAGCTCGGGCATTTCCCGGCAGGGTGGGCCGAGTGGAACGATCTGTATCGCGACACGATGCGCGGCTTCTGGCGCGGCAATCCCGGCGTCATCGGCGGCTTCGCCGAGCGCTTTGCCGGATCGAGCGATCTGTTCCGCGCGAGCGGGCGCAAACCCACCGCGAGCATCAACTACATGGCCTGCCACGACGGTTTCACGCTCTACGATGCGACGGCTTACGAACAGAAGAACAACTGGGCGAACCTCGAAGACAACCGCGACGGCCACAATCACAACTTGAGCTGGAACTGCGGCGTCGAAGGTCCGACCGACGATCCGGCAGTAGTCGAGCTGCGCGAGCGTCAGGTGCGCAACATGCTGGCGACGCTGTTGCTGTCCCAGGGTGTGCCGATGCTGCTCGCCGGCGACGAGTTCGGGCGCACGCAGCAGGGCAACAACAATGCCTACTGCCAGGACAATGAGATCAGTTGGCTCGACTGGAGTCTGGCCGAGCGGCGCAAATGGCTCATCGCATTCGTCCGGCAATTGCTCACGTTGCGCAAACAGGCCGCAGGCCTGCGACGCGACACGTTCCTGAAGGGCGCGCGCCAGGCGGACCGCGAGCACAAAGACGTGAGCTGGCGTCATCCGAGCGGGCGCGAGCTCGATGCCGGCGACTGGCACGATGAGAACGCGCGGGCGATCGGCGTGCTCATCGGTCACGCCTTCTCCGACCCGTATGGAACACCCAACGGGCATTTGCTGTTTCTGTGCAATGCCGGCGACGCGCCGGTCGAGTTCAAGCTGCCCGAGCCGAAGACGGGCGCAGTCTGGCAGACGGTGTTCGATACGGCGCGCTGGCGCGCCAACGACCTCGGCGAGTCGATTCATGCCGGAGATCAGTTCGTGGTCGCTGCGCACTCGTGCGCGCTCCTGGCGGACGGCGATGCGCCGCCGAGCGTGCGTGTCGGATTCGCGCGCGGCAGCTGAGGTCGCAGAGTAATCTGTCGCAGAGTAATCCCGGCAGGGAAACGCGCTTCACAACGACGAGAGCCGCGAAGAGCGTATGACGCATCCCATCGAGCAATTGGCCGCGATACACGGGATCGGTGCGTCTTACTACGACTGGCGAGGCGAGCTGCGGGAAGTCTCGCTCGAATCGCGCGCGGCCCTGCTCGCGGCACTCGGCGTCGATACGAGCAACGAACGTGCGCTCGCGAGCGCGCTCAGTACGCACGAGACGGTGAAATGGACGCGCTTGGCGCCGCTCGTCACCATCGTACAAGTGGATCGCCCTATTGTGGTGCCGATTGCCGTCTCGCGCGAGATCGCAGCGCGTTCGCTCACGTGGCGCATCACGCTCGAAACAGGCCACGTCAGTCACGGCGCGGTGGAGCTTGCGCGCTTGCCCGTGGTCGAGGAGGGCACGGTCGAAGGACGTGCGTATGTGCGTTATGAGCTCGAGCTGCCGTCGCTACCGCTTGGCTATCACGATTTGGAGACGACGCTCGACAGCGGTCTTGCAGCACCGACGCGCATCATCGTCGCGCCGGCGAGCTGCTATGAGCCGCCCGTCATCGCGCGAGGCGAGCGCGTTTGGGGTATTGCCGTGCAGCTCTACTCGCTGCGTTCGCCCAACAACTGGGGTATCGGCGATTTCGCCGACCTGCGCGAATTGATTCGCCTGGCCGCGCCGACCGGATGCCAGATCATTGGCTTGAACCCCCTGCACGCGCTTGCGCCCGCCAATCCGCGCCAGATCAGCCCGTACAGCCCGTCCAACCGGCTGTATCTCAACGTGCTCTACATCAGCGTGCCGGAAGTCGAGGAGTTTGCGTCTTGCGAAGCGGCGCGCACGCGCGTGGCGTCGCCTGAGTTTCAGTCTTTGCTCGCGGAGCTGCGCGCAACGACGAATGTCGACTATGTGCGCGTGGCGGCGGCGAAGTTCGAGATCTTGAAGCTCCTCTATGCGCAATTTCGGGCCGAGCACTTGAGCCGCGACACGGTGCGCGCGACGGCATTTCGCGCGTTTGTCGCTTCAGGCGGCGAGACGCTCAAGCTTCACGCTATCTACGATGCGCTCGATGCCCACTTGCGGCTGCAAGGGCCGCAGTACTGGGGCTGGCCCAGCTGGCCGGAGGAGTATCGCGATCCGAGCTCATCGGCCGTGGCGCGCTTTGCGCGCGAGCGTGTGGAGGAAATCGAGTACTTTCTTTATCTGCAATGGCTGGCGGCCGAACAGCTCGCCGCCGCGCAGCGCGAGGCGCGTGCGCTCGGCATGTCGATCGGGTTGTACGGCGATCTTGCCGTCGGTGCCAATCCTGCCGGCTCGGAAACCTGGTCGAACCGGCGGCTCTATTTGCAAGGCGCATCGGTCGGTGCGCCGCCCGATGCGCTTGCGCTCAAGGGTCAGGATTGGGGCGTGCCGCCGCAAGATCCGAACGAGCTGCGCACGCAACAGTACCGTCCCTTCTGCGAGCTCCTGCGCAACAACATGCAGCACGTCGCGGCATTGCGCTTGGATCACGTGATGTCGCTGTACCGGCTGTGGTGGGTGCCGCGCGGCTATCCGTCGAAGGACGGCGCGTACATGCACTATCCGGTGGACGATCTGATTGCGATTCTCGCGCTCGAGAGTCATCGCAACGAGTGCATCGTCATCGGCGAGGATTTAGGAACGGTGGCCGAGCCGATGCTCGAGGCGATGGAGCGCTATCGTACCTATCACTACAAAGTGCTCTTGTTCGAGCAGGAGCCGGACGGGCGTTTCAAACCGCCGTCGGCGTATGTGCAAGGCGCGCTTGCGACGGTGACGACGCACGACTTGCCGACGCTGCGCGGTTGGTGGGAAGCGCACGATCTCGAGCTGCGTGCTCGGCTCGATCTTTATCCCAACGACGAGTTCAAGAATCGCGCGCATGCGACGCGCGAGCGCGAACGCCGTCAGCTGATGCAGGCGCTCGTCGATGCAGGGTTATGGCACTGGCACCCCGATCAGCCGTTGCCCGAATACTCCGCGGCATTGTCGCGCGCGGTGCATGCCTTCCTGGGGCTTTCGAACGCCAACATTGCGCTCATTCAGATCGAGGATCTCATCGGCATGACCGATCCGGTGAACGTGCCCGGCACGGATACCGAGCATCCGAACTGGCAGCGCAAGGTCGTGCTCGATACCGCAGAAATTTTCGCCAGACCCGAGGTGCGCGACATCCTCGACGGCATGAATCGGGCGCGGAAGGGCGAGAATCCGAACGCTTGGTGATCCGGGCTACGGCTTACAGTCCAAGCGAGAGTAGCGCGCGCAGCGCGCGGGAGGAATGCGCGGGCATGCAGCTTGCGCCACACGCCCGCGCTGAGGGGCACTATTGCTGTCCTTCGGCGAAGCGCAGACGCACCATCGCACGCTGCGGCACGGGCTTGCCGTTGCGCACGACCGGCTCGAAGCGCCACTGGCGCACGGCGCGAATCGCTGCATCGTCGAAGACGTTCGCGGGGCTCGCGTTACGCACTTCCACATCCTCGACCGTGCCGTTCGGCGTCACGGTGAAGACGAGTTCGACCCAGCCTTCGATACCGCGGCGCAGCGCTTCCGACGGGTAGGTCGGCGACACCGTCTTCGTACGCTTCAGCGTGGACGCCGAAACGATGTTGGTGGAGAACGCGTGCTCTTCGCGNGCCCTGGCGAGCTCCATTTCAGCCTGCGCGATTTCCGCGCCGAGATACGCACCGCCGACCTCGCGCGAGGCAGCGATCAGCTGCGCCGAGCGATCGAATGCCTTGGCAGCCATCGCTTGACGGCCGGAGCTCAACAGGCGTCCAGCCAACGTGCGAGCGAGCTCTTCGACTTCAGGGCGCTCGGGCGCGGCCACGCGCAGCGCCGAGAGCGCTTCGCGGGCGTTGTCGCCGGGCGGATCGATGAGCTTGCCTGCGGCGAGGCGCTGGCGAACGTTGTTGACCAGCTGCTCGACGTTCGGATCTGCGCTTGGCGTCTGCGTCGCCGCCGGACGCTGCGGCTGAGCGGGTGCTCGGCTCGCATCGGCAATCGCGCGCTCGACTTGCGTCAGCGCCACGCCCGCCGAACCGAGCTGACGGGCCGCGGTGACGTGGGCTTGCGCCTCGTCGAGTCGATTCGCCGCGACGAGCTCACGCGCTTGATTGACGAGCGCGCTGCTCAGCTCGCGAATCGCTTGCGCCACGGCCGGATTGGTCGGATCCAGGCGGCGTGCCTCGAGCAGCGCATCGCGCGCGTTGCCGCCCGGCGGCGAGATCAAGCGACCGTTCTGCATGCGGTCGTTGGCTTGGCTCAGCAATTGATTGACGCGCTGACCGATCTCCTGCGACTGCATGAGCTTCAGACGCTCGCGCTCGCGCGCGATCTGCGTATCGAAGAACTGCAGGCGCGGATGCTGCGGATCGATGTCGCGCGCACGCTCGATGCTGACGATCGCCTCTTCGATGCGCTCGGCGAGCAGCGCCGCTTCGGCCTTCTCGAGCACCTTGTCGGTAACGGCACGAATGCCGGCCATCGCCTCTTCGTTGTTCGGATCGAGCGCCAGCGCGCTGCGGTACAGATCGAGCGCGCTCTCATTCGGCGGCTCCAGATACTTGCCTTGCTCGAAGGCGGCCTTGGCGAGCGCGAGCTCGGCTTTGACCGGATCCGGTTTCTCGGGCAGATCCGGCGACGGGGTGGTAGCGACCGCGGCAGGCGGCTCGACCTTGTCGCCGGTGAAGTAGCTGACGCCGAACCAGATGCCGCCGATCACGGCGAGCAATCCGGCTGCGAGCGCACCATAGGTAACAACGTAATTCTTACCGCCGCTCGTATCGCCGGAGCTTGCGCTCAAGCGCTGACCTTGCGCAGCGAGATCCTCGTGCTGCGTCAGTGCCGCTTCGAGCGCCAAGCGGGTCTGGCCGTGCGAGAGCGGCGTGAGCAGGAAGCGGAAGATCCGCCCGGCAGCGGTGAGCTGCATCAGGCTCGCGCTGTCCTCGCGCTTGCCCGCGACGACGACGACGAGCTCGGGGAAATGCTGCGTCAGTTGCGCCACCATCCCGGCTACGTCGGTCGTGCTGGCCGCGTCGGCGACCAGGACGCCGGGTTTGAGCGTCGGGAGCCGGTCCGCGACCTGGTCGAGGTCGGGCGCTGCGCTCACGGACGCGCCGCGGGGCGCTGCCTTCTTGACGGTTTCAATCAGGTTCGCATCCCGGCTGAGGACGAGGATCGGCGCGTGATGCCCCGACTCGGGCTGTTCGCGCTGCGAATCATCGATTTCCAGATTGATCTCATCGCCCATGCCAGGGGAGCGATTGTGCTGCGCATTAGCCATATGACCCCTCCTGGGGTTTTTCTGCTTTGGCCCGCAATACTACTTATGCAACATCAATTGACTGAGAACTGATTCCGAATTTGTGAGCAAGCCCACGTGAACTGCGCCCCAAAAACGAAGTCGGATGCGGTCAAGGGCTGATCCTGCACTCATCCATTCTCTCAATCTCTGGTGCACGGTATCCACGACGGTTGACTCGTCCTCCGCCTGTGCTGCGGGGGCACGGCGGCCCTTCGTCTCCCCGCGCAAGAGGTGCGGATTTACGAAGCCCGGCCGCTTACGTATAAGCAAAAACCAGGTCCAATAATCCGAAATCTATCGAGATCGTCATTGTCGACGCTTGCTCTCAAGCCGCCCCGGGCACCGGCCCGGCCGGTCCCAGTTGTTGCAGCGCATGGTGTGCGGGAAGACCCGTACTACTGGTTGCGCGACGATACCCGGACGAATCCGGAAGTCCTCGATTATCTACGAGCGGAGACCGAGTACGCCGAGGCGCTGTTGGCGCCGCATCGGCGCCTGATGGACGAGCTGTACGAGGAGATGCTCGCTCGTATCAAGCAGGACGACAGCTCCGTGCCGGTGCGCTACCGCGGCTATTGGTACACCACGCGCTACGAAGTCGGCCGCGAGTATCCGATCTTGCTGCGCCGTGCCGACCGGCCCGATGCGCCCGAAGAGGTGCTGCTCGACTGTAACGAGCTTGCAGCCGGACTGTCGTTCTACAAGCTCGGCACCACGGAGATCAGCCCCGACAATCGTTTGCTTGCCTATACGCAAGATACGGTCGGCCGCCGTCAGTACACGTTGTATATCAAGGATCTCGTCACCGGCGAGCGCTTGCCCGACACGATCGAGAACGTCGAATCGGCGCTCGCCTGGGCCGACGACAATCGCACGCTGTTGTATATCGAGAAGGATCCGGTGACGCTGCTCGGCCGGCGCGTGCGGCGGCACGTGCTCGGCACCGACCCCGCCGAAGATCCGGTGGTCTACGAAGAGCCCGACGAGGCATTCGATCTCACCGTAGCGCGTACGAAGTCGGAGCAATATCTATTGATCGGCTCGGAGAGCACGACGGCGTCCGAATGGCGTTATGCGCACGCGGCCGATCCGACGTTCACGTTCAAGGTGATCGTGCCGCGCGAGAGCGATCACGAGTACCAGGTCGATCACTTGGACGGCGCCTTCATCGTGCGCACGAACTGGCAGGCACACAATTTCCGTATCGTGCGCGCGCCCGTGGACGCACCGGGCGATCGCAGTCGGTGGCAGGACGTCATCGCGCACGATCCTGAGGTGTTCGTGCACGCTTTCGAGATCTTTCGCGATTTCGTCGCAGTGAGCGAGCGCTCGGGCGGCTTGATGAAGTTGCGTGTGCAGCGCTGGAGCGGCGAAGCCCAGTATCTCGCGGCCGACGATCCCGCTTATACGATGCGGTTCGCCGCCAATCCGGAGCTCGATACGTCCAAGCTGCGGTATGTCTATACCTCGCTCACGACGCCCTCGACGACCTACGAGTGGGACATCGAGACCGGCGCGCGTGTCATCTTGAAACGCGAACCCGTGCTCGGGAAGTTCGATCCGTCTGATTATCGCAGCGAATTCCTGTGGGTGCCCGCTCGCGACGGCGAGCAGGTGCCGGTGTCGCTCGTCTATCGCAAAGAGGTCGAACGCGACGGCACGGCGCCGCTTTATCTATACGGTTACGGTTCCTACGGCTTCTGCTCCGATCCGATGTTCAGCAGCCAGCGATTGTCGCTGCTCGATCGCGGCGTCGTGTTTGCGATCGCGCACGTGCGCGGCGGACAGGAGCTCGGCCGGCGTTGGTACGATGCCGGCAGACTGCTCAACAAGTGGAATACCTTTACCGATTTCATCGACGTGACCGATTACCTGGTCGAGCACAAGTACTGCGCACGCGACAAGATCGTCGCCGTCGGCGGCAGTGCGGGCGGGCTCTTGATGGGCGTGCTGGCGAACGTCGCTGCGGAGAAGTACGCCGGGTTGGTCGCTCACGTGCCGTTCGTCGATATCGTCACGACGATGCTCGATGAGTCCATTCCTCTCACGACGCTCGAATACGACGAGTGGGGCAATCCCAACGAGCGGCAATACTACGAATACATGCTGTCGTACTCGCCGTACGACAACGTGCGCGCGCAAGCGTATCCGGCGATGCTGGTNACNACCGGGCTGTGGGACAGCCAGGTGCAGTATTTCGAGCCCGCCAAATGGGTCGCCAAGCTACGTGCGCTGCGCACGAACGATGCGCCGTTGCTCCTGCACGTGAACATGGAAGCGGGTCANGGGGGCAAATCGGGTCGCTACGAGCACCTTCGTGAAGTCGCCCGAGAATACGCTTTCGTGCTCGCGGTCGTGCAGGGACTGCCGTTCGGGGAGGTGAGCTGAGAATGAGTAATCAAGTGTGGAGCCGCGTGAGAAGGGTNGGGACCGAGCAGCCGCGAGCGGGGGCGACATGACGCCGTCCGGCTACATCCTGCTCGCTGACGACAACGCGACGGATGCGGAGCTCACGATTCGAGCGCTTGAGATCAGTGGCATCAAAGAACAGATCGTCTGGGTTCAAGACGGCGAGGCCGCGCTCAATTTCATCTTCCGCAAGGGCGTCTATACGCAGCGGCAGCCCGGCAACCCGCGGCTGATGCTGCTCGACTTGCACATGCCCAAGATCGATGGGTTGGACGTGCTCGCACAGATCAAGGCCGATCCGACCACGCGCAGCACGCCGGTGGTGATCATGTCCTCGTCGGATCAGGAATCCGATATGACACGCAGCTACGAGCGGCACGCGAACAGCTACATCGTCAAACCGGTGGACTTCAAACAGTTCACGGAACAGGTTGCGACGATCGGGAAATATTGGATGACGGTGAACCGAGTGGGATGAGCGCTCGCCGATGTCGCGTTCTGACGCTACAGTGCAGCGCTCGGAAGATCATGCTGGTCGACGCATTGTGCCGCCCGAACACCGTCATCGCTTATCTCGCCGCGAATTTCTCGAAGCGGCCTTGTCAGCCGCCGCGGGAACGCTCTTACCGGCGTTCGCTCGCGCCGACTATCGATTCCCGGTCGCGAGGGCCGTACACCACAACGCGGGAACGCTCTTACCGGCGTTCGCTCGCGCCGACGGCGCCAACGGACCGGCAGTGCGCACGATGCTGACGCGCTCGATCCCGAGCTCGGTAAGCGCAGAGCGCCTGCCCGTCATCGGCATGGGCACGTGGAACACGTTCGATGTCGGGCCGAATGCCGCGGAGCGCGCGCCGCTGCTCGACGTGCTCAAGGTCTTCTATGAGCACGGCGCTCGCGTCATCGACAGCTCGCCGATGTACGGCCAAGCCGAGCGCACCACGGGCGATCTCGTCCATCAGCTCGGCAAGCGTGCCGAGACATTCTTCGCGACGAAGGTCTGGACGAGCGGGCGCGAGCGCGGCATTGCGCAGATCGGCGAATCGCTCAAGCTGTTGCGGGCAGCGCCGCTCGATCTGTTGCAGATTCACAATTTGCTCGACTGGCGCACGCACATCGCGACGCTGCGGCGGATGAAGGACGAGGGCAAGCTTCGCTACATCGGCGTGACGCACTACACGACCTCGGCATACGAAGAGCTCGAAAGGGTGCTGCGCACGGAGCGCTGCGACTTCGTGCAGTTCAATTACTCCATCGCGACGCGCGATGCAGAGCGACGCTTGCTGCCGTTCTGCCGCGACCATGGCATTGCGGTGCTGATCAATCGGCCGTTCGAGGAGGGCGCGCTGTTCACGCGCGTACGAGGACGCGAGCTCCCCGCGTATGCGAAGGAGATCGACTGCACCAGCTGGGCTCAGTTCTTCTTGAAGTACATCGTCTCGCACCCGGCCGTCACCTGCGTGATCCCGGCCACCTCGCGCGCCACGCACATGCGGGACAACGTCCAAGCGGGCTTCGGCAGATTGCCGGATGAGGACATGAGGCGAAGGATGGCGCGGGAGCTCGACTAGGGGCGCGTCACCCGGCCCGCGGGCGCTCAACTCGCGGCATGCGTCACAGTTTCCCGGCGCGCACGCCGCGCGAGGCGTGCGTTCCCAACAAGTCATCGGCCATACTGCTCGGATTATGAAAGGTTGGAATTGAGGCCGCCTTCGCTGCGGGCGCCTGCCCGTGCAACAACCTCGCCTGCAGCGAGGGTGGGAGTCGAACATGGGTGACATCCTGATCGCTTTCGAACGCGAGTCCGAACAGAGCGCGGTCGAGCAATTGCTGGCCGGACGCGGTCATCAAGTCCGTAAAGCCGCCAATGGTCTCGTCGCATTGGACACGGCGCGACGCGAGCCGCCGGATCTCATCGTCTCGGACATCGTGCTGCCGCGCATGGACGGCTTCGCGCTCTGCCGCAAGTGGAAGCAGGACGAAAAGCTTCAGCACATCCCATTCATCTTCTATACGCGCCGTCACGACGATCCGAAGTACGAGCGGTTCGCGCTCGAGCTGGGCGCGGCGCGCTTCCTCGCGCGCTCGGTGGCGCCCGAGGCGCTCGCGACGGCCGTCGATGAGCTGCTCGCCGCTGCGCCTGCGCCGCAGGCGGCGCCCGCTGCGACGCCCGCGGCATTCATGGAGACCGGCGCACACCAGGCGCGTATCGCCGAGCGCACCGCGCAACAGCAGCAGGCCCAAGCCGAAGCGCTCGCACGCGTGCAGCAGGCACACGCGCGGTTGCGCCAGCAGGTGGCAGAGCTCGAAGCCGCGAACGAGCGGTTGGCAGCGAGCGAGTCGCGCTTCCGTCGTCTCTTCGACGCGAATGCGGTGCCCATGTGGATCGTGGATCACCAGACCCAGGGCTTCATCGCCGTCAACGACAGTGCGCTCGCGCTTTACGGCTACACGCGCCAGGAGTTCCTCGCGCTCAAGGCGTCCGCGCTCACGGCCGGCGACGAGGCAGGGCTCGTTCGCCATCGACGCAAGGACGGCAGCGAGGTGCTGCTTGCGCTCAACGTCCAGGAGATCGATTTCGATGGGCGCCGCGCCGAGCTCGTCTCGNCCTTCAACCTCACCGATCGCGCGGCGCTCGAGAAGCAGCTGCGCGAGCAAGCAAGCGCGGCTCAGCAGGCCCTGGCCGCACAGCGCCTCGCGCAGCGTCCGACCGAATTCGTACTCGACCTGTTCAAGCAGTCCGAGACCTCCGATGAAGCGGCGCTCGTCGCTCGGCTCGTCGATCAGGCGCTCGATCTGACCGACAGCTCGCTTGCCTTCTGCTACTTCGTCGATGAAGGCGCGGGCAGCGTGACGTTGGCGGCGTGGCGCGAGCGCGGCAAGTTGCCCGCGACGGCTGCGAACGAGGAGCGAGCGCTGGCGCAGACTGCGCCGCTTGCAGAATGCGTGCGCGCAAAGCGCGCGCTTGCGAGCGAAGCGTCGGCGCAGCTCGAAGGTTTGCCCGAGCTCAAGCGCCATCTCGTCGCGCCGATGTCGGTCGACGGCAAGATCGTCGGCTTGCTCGGAGTCGCCAATCGCGAGACGGCTTACTCGGAAAACGACCTGCACGCGCTGGCCGCTCTCGCCGAAGGCGCCGCGCGCGTGCTGCAGTCGAAGCGTGCGTATGCGCGCACGTTGGTGTCGCTGCAGCGGACCGACGTTGCCCTGCACGGCATGATCGATTCGTTCGTGCGCATGATCGAACGGCACGATCCGTACACCGGGGGCTCATCGCGTCGCGTTGCGGCGCTCGCTGTGGCGATCGCCCGCGAGATCGGCTTGGACGGTGAGCGCCAGCATGGCCTGAGGATCGCGGCGCTGCTGCACGACATCGGCAACATCGTCGTGCCGGCGACGTTGCTCGCCAAACCCGCACCGCTCACGGAAACCGAGCACGCGCTCATGCGCACGCACGTCGAGGAAGGCTGTCAGCTGCTCGCGGAGATCGATTTCGGCGCGCCCGTCGCCGACATCATCTATCAGCATCACGAGCGCTACGACGGCAGCGGCTATCCGCGCGGGATCAAGGGCGAGGAGATCATGCTGGAGGCCCGCATCTTGGCCATCGCCGATTCGGTCGAGGCGATGTGCTCGCCGCGTCCGTACCGGCCCGCCGTCGGCATGGACGCCGCGATCGACGAGATCAACCGCAACGCCGGCCGGCTCTACGATCCCAAGCTCGTCGAGGCCTGCACGCGCCTCGTGCGGCAACACGGCTTCGTCCTGCCCGAGTAACTCTCGGCACGCTCGTTGGCGTCTTTCGGTCGCGGCGGATGCTCCGTCGCGATCGCTCGCACCTCGGTCCTCATCCAGCGCTCATCTTTCCCCTGTCGGCGATTGCGCGTTCTGCCGAGCGCAGATGCGTCTGTCTGCCTCGTGCCGATACGGGCCCGCCCGATATGTCACATGCCCTGCGGACGGCAGACTGCCCTCCGTCGACAAGGGCAAAGCCGTCGTAAGGCGGTGACGCAAAGCCTCCGGTCCTCTTTACGCCGCTCGCGGTTGAAAAGGGGATAGCGGGGTTCCCGCTGCGCCAGCGAAGGCGCGGCGTGACCGAAGCGAGCAACACCAGCAGACGAACGTTCGCCTGCGCCTGTGCAGCTTCCCTTGGAAGACAGGTGCCGGCGCGTCGCGCGCACGGCGTTCGCATCCCTGCGTGCTCCTCGGAGTTGTTCGCTATGCAAGGTTCCTTGGCATCGATTCGGCTTGGATGGCCGGGGCGGCTGCTCGCCTCGTGCTTCTCGTTGATGTTGTCGCTGCTGCTCGCCGAAGCAGCGCTCGCGGCGGCTCCGACGATCTCGGGCACACCGCCGACTTACGTCATCGTCGGCAGCAAGTATTCGTTCCAGCCGAAGGCGTACGACCGCGACGGTCAGAAGCTTCGGTTCTCCATCACGAACAAGCCCGCATGGGCAAGCTTCAATACCTCGACCGGCTTGCTCACGGGCACGCCGACTGCCGTCGGCTACTGGCGCGACATCCGCATCTCGGTCACCGACGGGCAATCGACGGTGTCGTTGCCGAACTTCTCCCTCCGCGCGACCGCGCGGAACAACCGTCCCCCGACGATCTCGGGTACGCCGCCGACCACTGCGACAGTGGGCGTTCAATATCGCTTCCAGGCGATCGGCAAGGATGCGGACGGTGACGTGCTCATCTATCAGATCGCGAACAAGCCGAGCTGGGCGAGCTTCGATCAGTGGACCGGCGTGTTGTCCGGTACGCCGAGCAGCAGCCACGTCGGCACCTATTCGAACATCAAGATCACGGTGAAGGACGGCGGCCAGTCGGCATCGCTGCCCGTGTTCTCGATCAAAGTGTCCGCCGCGAAGACCAATCGTGCGCCGACGATCTCCGGCACGCCGCCGACCACCGCGCGCGTCGGGACGGCCTATAGCTTCCGTCCGACTGCATCGGACCCGGACGGCGATACGCTCGGCTTCTCGATTCAGAACAAGCCGAGCTGGGCGAGCTTCTCGACGTCGAACGGCACGCTCTCGGGCACGCCGACGGCGAGCGGCACGCACAGCAACATCATCATCAGCGTAAGCGACGGCAAAATTAAGAAGTCCCTGCCGGCCTTCACGATCACGGTATCGAAGCCGCAAACGACGAACACCGCGCCGAAAATCAGCGGTACGCCGGCGACGAGCGTGACGGCGGGCTCGGCGTACAGCTTCAAGCCGACCGCCTCGGATGCCGACGGCGACAAGCTGACCTTCTCGATCAGCAACAAGCCTTCGTGGGCGAGCTTCAACACCTCCACCGGTCAGCTGTCGGGCACGCCGTCGGCCAGCAATGCCGGCACGTACTCGAACATCGTGATCAGCGTGAGCGATGGACGCGCGAGCGTGTCGCTGCCCGCCTTCTCGATCAAGGTCAACGCGCAGNGCGCGCGCAATGCGACCTTGAGCTGGTCGGCGCCGACGCAGAACACCGACGGCTCCNCGCTCACCAATCTCGCGGGCTATCGCATCCACTACGGCACCTCCGCGAACACGCTCTCGGAGACGATNCAGGTGAGCAATCCGGGCCTGACCACGTACGTGATCGAGAATCTCTCGCCCGGCACGTACTACTTCGCGGTCAGCGCGTACACCTCGAGCGGCACGCAAAGCGCGTTGTCGAACGTGGTGAGCAAGGCGGTGCAGTAAACCGGNGCCAGGTGCTCGAAACATTGCAGCGGCTGTCGTCGATCTCGGCGGCAGCCGCTGACGGATTTCTGGCGCTTGCACGATTTGCCTGGAAATCTTATGTGAACACGCATGCGTGCTGTCGTTGAGCAACGACAATTGCAAAGTCGCGAAAGGCTGTTGTTTACTCCGGCACGCTAGGCAATAGGCGATAGGCATAACCGTCGAAAGACGGCGACGCAAAGCTTCCGGTCCGAAGTGCGCGCTGCGCAGGATAGCGGGGTTGCCGGCAGAAATTCTCCATCTGCCGTCCTCTCGTGACTCATCCCGTTCGCATCAGCGCTCAAGCTTTCGGATCGATCGCCGAACATCCAAGACGAGTGCGCTTGCAAGCGCGCGTCGCGGAGTTGGGACTCGACGAGTTTTTT
>JGI25327J35509_1001098_pt1 | contig 21850 bp, 19 predicted proteins | sample HigsolmetaAR202D_FD_35509 | JGI IMG/M metagenome (IMG submission 35509)
CACCTCGACCCCGAGCTCGTGCGTCACGGCTGGCAGGACCGGCTGGCGCCCGACCGCATCATCCTGGAGCGCTGATGACAGCCGTGACGACCGAAGCATCGNCCGAGGCGGGCNTCGCCGGGNGCTATCCGCCCCGGCGAGCCGTCGTCGCCTGGCTCTTCTTCGACTGGGCGTGCCAGCCCTTCTTCACGCTGATCACGACCTTCGTCTTCGCGCCCTTCTTCGCGGCACGNCTCACCGCCAGCCCGGCCGAGGGGCAGGCGCTGTGGGGCTATGCGACAGGGCTCGCCGGCCTCGTCATCGCGGTTGCCTCCCCCGTNCTCGGGGCNATTGCCGATGCGAGCGGGCCGAAGAAGCCCTGGATCGCCTGCTTCGGCGCCGCCATGGCGCTCGCCAGCGCTGCCCTGTGGTGGGCCGTGCCCGGCGCATCCTTCGCCGTTCCGCTCGCCCTCGTCGCCTTCGCCATCGGCACCATCGGGGCGGAGTTCGCCACGGTCTTCAACAATTCCATGATGCCGCGCCTCGTGCCGCCGGAGCGGCTCGGGCGCCTGTCGGGAACCGGCTGGGCCACCGGCTATGTCGGCGGCCTCATCTCGCTNGTGATCACGCTCGGCTTCCTCTCCGCNAGCCCGGAGACGGGCCGCACGCTCATGGGCTTTGTNCCCCTTTTCGGCCTTGACGCCGCCACCTCCGCCGGCGACCGGGCGGCNGGGCCCCTGACGGGGCTGTGGTTCCTTGTCTTCGTCATGCCCATGTTCCTGCTGACGCCGGACGTGCCGGCGACGGGCGCCTCGCTGCGCGAGGCGGCCGGGCGGGGCGTGCGCACCCTCCTCGGCACGATCGCCCATGCGCGGCGGCACGGCCCGGTGATGCGCTTTCTNCTCGCCAACATGGTCTACCAGGACGGGCTCGTGGCGCTCTTTGCCTTCGGCGGCATCTATGCAGCCGGCGTCTTCGGCTGGGGCACCATCGAGATCGGCGTCTTCGGCATCCTGCTCACCATCACCGGCACCATCGGNGCCTTCGTCGGCGGGCGGCTCGACGACGCCGTCGGCTCCAAGCCCGTCATCCTCGGCGCNCTCGGCATCCTCATCGCCTGCTGCATCGGCATCCTGTCCCTGTCGAGCGACCGCATCCTCTTCGTCGTGCCGGTGGAGCCGCCGCAGCCCGGCGACGGGCTCTACGCCAGCCTGCCGGAGCAGGTCTATCTCGGCCTCGGGCTGCTCATCGGCCTCGTCGCAGGCCCGATGCAGGCGGCCTCGCGCAGCCTTCTCGTGCGCCTGGCNCCTGAGGGCCGCGCCGGCGAGTTCTTCGGNCTCTTCGCGCTGTCCGGCAAGGTCACGTCCTTCCTCGCGCCGACCATGGTGGCCATNGCCACGCAGGCAAGCGGCACCCAGACGGCGGGGCTTGCCGTGCTCGTCCTCTTCTTCGGCACNGGTGCCGCGATCCTCGCCGGGGTCCGCACGCGACCCGNTNCGTAACCGGCCGTTCACCCTCGCCACCGAAAGGGCGGACGGCCACCGCCCCNTGCAAGGAGCCATTCACCGGGCCGACTGTTCAATCGCCGCCAACGTTCGCAACAGACGAACAGGGTGGCGACGATGAAGACTGGCCTTGCCGCAGGCGTGGCCTCGCTGGCGCTCGCCCTTCTGGCGGCGCCGGCCGAGAGCCGAGAGATCGTTTCCTTCCCCGGCTATGCGCCGGGAACGGTGGTGGTACGCACCAAGGAGCGCCGGCTCTACTTTGTCGCCGGCGAGGGCGTGGCACTGCGCTATCCCGTCGCCGTCGGCAAGCCGGGCAAGCAGTGGCACGGCATCACCCACATCGACGGCAAGTACGTGCGGCCGGCCTGGTCTCCGCCGGCCGAGGTCAAGCGCGACAACCCCCACCTGCCGGATGTCATNCCCGGGGGTGTGCCGGAGAACCCGATGGGCGAGCGGGCCCTGACCCTGGCCCTCGACGAATATGCCATTCACGGCACCAACCGGCCCGACTCCATCGGCCGCTTCGCCTCCTATGGCTGCATCCGCATGCACAACGCCGACATCATCGACCTTTTCGAGCGCGTGCGCGTGGGCACGCCGGTGGTCGTTGTGCCCTGAGCGGCCCGCCCCGGACGGGCACCCGCACGGCCTAGCGGTAGAGGTCCTCGCGCGTCGGTGGCAGGCCTGAGGGGCCCTTGGCGCGGCGCGAGGCGAGCGTCTGGAAGATGCCGATGGTGCCACGCTCGAAGCCCAGTGAGACGCCGGCGAGATAGAGCAGCCACAGCCGCGTCTTGGCCGGCCCCACCTCGCGCTCGGCCGCCTCGCGGTTGGCATAGAGGCGCTCGCACCACAGCCGCGTCGTGCGGGCATAGTGCTCGCGCCAGGCCTCAACNTCGTGCACCTCGAAGCCGTAGCGCTCGAGGCTCGTGACCGTGCCGCCGATATGGTCCAGCTCCGAGCCCGGGAAGATGTAGTTGACGATGGCCGCATATTCCGGCCGCTTCTTGCGGAAGGCGCGGGCGGACTTCTTGGCCGGGCGCGTGATGGCGTGGTTGAGGAGCAGGCCGCGCGGGCGCAGCAGCTCGCGCATNTTGGTGAAATAGGCCCCGTGGTTGTCGAGCCCGACGTGCTCGAACATGCCGATGGAGGCGATCTTGTCGAAGGTGCCGGTGAGCTCGCGGTAGTCCTTCAGCTCCACCGTCACCCGGTCCTGGAGCCCGAGGCGGGCGATCTTCTCCCTGGCGAAGGCGAGCTGCGCCTCGCTCAGCGTGACGCCGTGGGCCGTGACGCCATAGTGCTGCGCCGCGTGGCAGACGAGNCCNCCCCAGCCGCAGCCGATGTCGAGGAAGCGCTCGCCCTCCTTCAGCCTCAGCTTGCGGCAGATCATGTCGAGCTTGGCCTTCTGCGCCTCCTCAAGGCTGGCNTCCCAGCGCGGGAAATAGGCGCAGGAATATTGCATCTCGGGATCGAGGAAGAGCCCGTAGAAGGCGTTCGACAGGTCGTAGTGGAACTGCACGAGGGCCTTGTTGTCGCGCCCGGCCGAATCCTTGTCGATCTGCGCCCCCTGGTAGGCGTAGCTCCGGGCCGGCTGCCGCGCCGGGCCGAAGAGNAAGGGCAGCAGGCTGCGCGCCANCAGNCCCTTGTCGAGCCGCTTCAGCAGGCCCTTGGTGTTGGCCTCGCCGCGGCGCGCCGCGACATCGAGGAGCGTGCCGCCGTGCAGGTCGATGTCGCCCGCCGCCAGCAGCTCGACGAGCGTCGTCAGCCGGGGCGAGCGCAGGAGGCGCGTCACGACCTCCGGCGCCGCGATGGAGAAGACGAGGTCGCCGTTGGCCTTCGGCCCGAGCGGAATCGTCTCGCCGTTCCACAGCCTCACCGACAGGTCGGCCCCCAGCCGATCGCCGACNTGCCGCAACAGCCGCCGCGCGGCCTCGAGCCGCTTGTCCACTCCTTCAGCCTCGTGCGTCGCCATGCCGTCCCTCTTCGTTCGTATGGGCGCACGTTATAGCCTTTGCGCGGAAAGTGAATCATGCTTCCGCGCCGGTGCGGCCTTTCCCGCGGCAGCGGGCCCGGCCTCGCACCAGGACAGGCGGCGGCCTCCCTCGTAGGGCCGCACATGGCCGGCTTCNCCGAGAACCTGTCCGAAATCCCGCCCGTCGGCGCCGGCAACCCGGGCGACGACGCGGCCGAAATACTTGTCGGGCCGGACATCGGAAAGGACGACGGCGCCGTTGCCGACAAGGCGTGACAGCGCCTCGCGCGCCGCCGCGGCCGCCCGCCTCTCGGCCGCGCATCGGCCGTCCAGCTCGGGAGCGTCGACACCGGCAAGCCGTACCAGGATCACGATCTCCTGCCCCGGCCAGACCGCGACGCGCGCCTCGAGCGTGTCACCGTCGACGACGCGCAGAACCCCCGCCGTGAAACTGCCCGGCATGGCGCCGGCCGGTGCACCATCCGAGCCGTCTCGGCGACCACGGTTTCGGCCGGGCCGTGCCCGGCGNATGAGGCAGCGCCGATACCGGCCGCGAAGGCAAGAAGGGGAAGGNGCGATGGGCATCTCATCCCCTTCTTATAACCTATCGCNGTCNGTATGAGAATATTGTCCTTTATATAGGCCGCGCGTCACCGCTACTTGATGCGGCAGGGGGCCACGGTACGAGCCGTCAGAAGTCGCTGGCGATGCCCTTGCGCTCCCAGTCANTGTAGCGGACGGGCTCCGGCCCGTCGCAGCCNTTGATCTCGCGCTGGCGCGTCAGTTCGCGCGTGCGGGCGTCGATTTCGGCCCGGCGCNNCGCCGCCTCCTCGAGCGCCCGGCGCGCCGCCGGACTGAGCGTCTTGCCGGGCGCNGCCCCTGGCGGGGTGTCGNCTGCCGGGTCTGCGGCCGCCTTGCTCGTCTCCATGGCAAATCCTCCAGGCAATCGCGGCAGCGCCTGCCGCGTCCTCTTGCGGCGCCGGCTGCCCTCCCCCCACATATAGGCGGAAATCGGCAATTGGCACGGGCGAATCGGCAGCGCCCGTGCCCGACGGAGGNTGGAATGAACTATCTGAAAACCGGCCTGCTGCTGGCGGCGCTCACGGCGCTGTTCGGCNTCGTCGGTTTCCTCATCGGCGGCACGAGCGGCATGCTGGTCGCGCTCGGCCTTGCCGCAGCGATGAACCTCTTCGCCTACTGGAATTCCGACCGCCTGGCGCTCGCCGCCCACGGCGCGCAGGAGGTCGACGAGCGCACGGCGCCGGAGCTCGTGCGCATGGTGCGNGAGCTGAGCCAGCGCGCCGGCCTGCCGATGCCGCGCGTCTACATCATCGACAATCCCCAGCCCAACGCCTTCGCCACCGGCCGCAACCCGCAGAACGCTGCCGTGGCGGCGACGACGGGCATCCTGCGCACGCTCAGCTACGAGGAGCTGGCGGGCGTGATGGCGCACGAGCTGGCGCACATCAAGAATCACGACACGCTGACGATGACCATCACAGCGACCATCGCCGGCGCCATCTCGACCCTCGCCCAGTTCGGCATGTTCTNCGGCGGCGGCAACCGGGAGAACAACAACGGCGCTGGCGTCATCGGCACGCTCCTGCTCGTCGTGCTCGCGCCCATCGCCGCGATGATCATTCAGATGGCCATCAGCCGCTCGCGCGAGTATGAAGCGGATCGAATCGGCGCCGAGATCTGCGGCAACCCGCTCTGGCTGGCGAGTGCGCTCGACAAGATCGCCCGGGGCGTCGAGCGCATTCCCAACGAGAGCGCCGAGAGCCACCCGGCAACGGCGCCGCTCTTCATCGTCAACCCGCTCAGCGGCCGCAACATGGACAACCTGTTCTCGACCCACCCGGCGACAGAGAACCGCATCGCCGCCCTCACCGACCTGGCCCGCCGCATGGGCATCGGGCCTGCCGGCGGCTTCACGCGCGCGTCAGCCCCGATGGGGCGGGAGGCGCCGCGCGGGCCGTGGGGCGGCCCCTGGAGTGGCGGCCAGCGGCCCCGCGGACCCTGGGGCTGAGCCCTGAAACCCGCCCGTCATCATCGCAGCGCGCGCACGAGGCCCGCCCCGCCGGCGGGCCTCGCCGCACGCATGCTCGCCGTCGAGGCCCTCGATGCGGTGCTGCACCAGCACGCGCCGCTCGACGAGACGCTGGAGCGGCTCGCGGCGCGCCACCCGGACGCCGGCCCGCGCGACCGGGCACTGGCCCGCGCCATTGCCACTGTCGCCCTGCGGCGCCTCGGCACGATCCGGCTCGGGCTGAAGCGCTTCCTCGAACGGGGCCTGCCGCGCAACGCCGGGGGGCTCGAGGCGATCCTCCTTGCCGGTGCGGCGCAGCTCCTCTTCCTCGATGTGCCGGACCATGCCGCTGTCGATCTTGCCGTGCGCCAGGCGCGGGCGGACCGGCGGGCCTTCCCCTACGCCAAGCTCGTCAACGCCGTGCTGCGCCGCCTGGCGGTTGCCCGGGCCGACATCCTGGCGGCCGGCGAGGCGCCGCGCGTCGACACGCCCGACTGGCTGCACCGGCGCTGGGCAGCGGCCTATGGCGAGGCGATCGCTGATGCCATAGCCACCGCCAACCGCCAGGAGGCGGCCGTCGACATTTCGGTGAAGGAGGACCTTGCCGGCTGGGCGGAGAGGCTCGGCGCGCACATCCTGCCCACCGGTTCGCTGCGCCTGCCGCAGCGCGTGCCGGTGCCCGACCTGCCGGGCTATGCCGAAGGGGCATGGTGGGTGCAGGATGCAGCCGCGGCCCTGCCCGCGCGCCTCGTCGGCCCCCGCGCAGGCGAGCGCATCCTCGACCTGTGCGCGGCGCCCGGCGGCAAGACGGCGCAGCTTGCGCCGCTGGCGCTTCGGTGATCGCCGTCGACCGCTCGCCCGAACGCCTGGAGCGGCTGGCCGAGAACATGCGTCGCCTGTCGCTTGCCGTTGAGACACTGGCCGCCGACGTGCTCGAGCTCGACCTTCCCCCAGCCGATGCCGTGCTGCTCGACGCGCCGTGCTCGGCCACCGGCACCCTGCGCCGCCACCCCGATGTCGCCTGGACGAAGCGTCCGCAGGACATTGCCTCGCTCGCTCAGCTCCAGACGCAGCTCCTCGACAAGGCGGCAGGCCTCGTGCGCCCCGGCGGGCGGCTCGTCTACTGCACCTGCTCGCTGGAGCCGGAAGAGGGTGAGCAGCAGATCGCGACGTTCCTCGCCCGCCACGGCNATTTCTCGCGCCAGCCTGTCACCGCCGNCGAGATCGGTGGGCTCTCCCAGTTCGTTACGGCCGATGGCGACCTGCGCACCCTGCCGCATGCCCTNCCCGGTGCCGAGCCGCGCCTGTCCGGCCTGGACGGCTTCTTCGCTGCCCGTCTCGTCCGCGCCTCGTGAAAGCGAAGGCATCGCAGGTACGGTTAAGGGNCCCCGCNGNCGTGGAACCGAAACGTTAACCATCCTGCAGTAATTTGTGTGGGCTAAGTGTTGACGGAAGCGCAAACGATGCACGCGGACAAGGCGGGAGCAATCGTGGCCGAAAGCGCCGATCGGTGGCGGCTCATGGGACTTGCCCTCGGCGAGCTTGCTCGGCGTGCCCGCAGCGTNGCCGCCGGCTCCCTGCGTGCCCTGCTGCAGCCCATCGGCCGGCAGACGCCCAGCCGCCTCATCATTGCTCCGCAGGATCTGCGCACCACCGACCCGACGGTGGCGGGCGACATCTATGCCGGCTATTTCACCTTCGCCGGCCGCGTCGTGCAGGCCCAGGGCCGCTCTCCCTTCGACGCCGAGCCGCCAAGCCGGGCCTGGGCCGAGCAGCTCTACAGCTTCGGCTGGCTGCGCCACCTGCGGGCGGCCGATTCGGCCCTGGCACGGGCGAACGCGCGTGCNCTCGTCGACGATTTTCTCNCCGGNGGCCACGACCGGCGCGGACTTGCAGCCGAGCCCGCCATCGTCGCCCGCCGGCTCATCGCCTTNCTCACCCAGTCGCCGCTGCTGCTGGAAGGGGCNGACCACGCCTTCTACCGCCGGCTGATGAAGGCCCTCGGCCGTNCGGTCGCCCAGCTGCAACGGGCGCTCGCCGGCGGTGCGCGNGGACAGGAGCGGCTGACGGCCGCCATCGCNCTCGCCTATGCGGGCCTGTGCCTCGACGGCTATTCGCGCCTGCAGCGCAGCGCCAGCCGCACGCTGGCCGAGGAGCTGTCGCGCCAGATTCTGCCCGACGGGGGGCACATCAGCCGCAATCCGCGCGTCCTCATCGATCTGCTGACTGACCTGCTGCCGCTGCGCCAGACCTATGCGGCCCGCAGCGTCGAGCCGCCGGCCCCGCTCCTGCGCGCCATTGACCGCATGATGCCGATGCTGCGTCTCTTCCGGCACGGCGACGGCTCCATCGCGCTGTTCAACGGCATGGGCGGCACCGCGCCGGATCTCATCGCGACGCTGCTCGTCTACGACGATGCCCGCGCCCAGGGCATGGAGCATGCGCCGCACAGCGGCTACGAACGGCTNCAGGCCGGCNACACGGTGGTCATTGCCGACACGGGNCGCCCGCCGCCCGCGGCCTTCTCGGGCGAGGCCCATGCNGGCTGCCTCTCCTTCGAGCTGACGGCCGGCGNCAGCCGCATCGTCGTCAATTGCGGCGCGCCGCGCGGCACGGGGCAGGTGCCGGTGGCCACGCGCTCCACCGCCGCCCATTCGACGGCGACGGTGCACGACGCCTCCTCCTGCCACTTCGCCGGGGCAGGCGACGATCTGTCGCTCGGCAGCCGCCTCGGCCGGTGGATCGGCGCGCCCATCCTGTCCGGCCCGCAGGACGTGCAGGTGTCGCGCAAGACCGAGAACGGTGACGTCATCCTCGTGGCGTCGCATGACGGCTACGTGCGGCGCTTCGGCATCGTGCACGAGCGGCGCTGGCGCCTTTCCGCCAACGGTGAGCAGCTCACGGGCGAGGACATCTTNATCCTCATAGATCCGACGCCGGGCATGACGGACGTCGCCATCCGCTTCCATCTCCACCCGTCGGTGCGCGCCAGCCGCCTGCAGAGCGGGCAGGCCGTCATGCTGCTNCTGCCGGACGGCGAGGCCTGGACCTTCGAGGCCGAGCAGGTGCCGCTCGCCATCGAGGAGAGCGTGTTCTTCGCCGCCCCCGACGGCACGCGCCGCACCGAGCAGATCGTCCTCTCCGTCGATGCGGCGGACACGCACGCGGTTCGCTGGTCCTTCCAGCGCATCGGCCGCCACAACAGCATGGGCTCGAGACGCTCCGCTGCCCGGACGGACGAGGGGACGCTGCCCCTCGAGAACGTCTGAGGCGCATCTTCCCCGCATCGCGCGTTTTGTCCGCGGCCCTTTCGTGCTAAGCGCCGGGGCGACGGCGCCGGCACAGTGCTCTGCGGCCGGCTGCCATGAGCCAGTTTGCCTGAGGACATCGCGTAATGCCGAGCAAAGTCAGGCGCGTCACCCGCGCCCTCCTGTCCGTCTCCGACAAGACGGGCCTCGTCGAATTCGCTGCCGCGCTCGCGGCCCGGGGCATCGCCCTCGTGTCGACCGGGGGCACGCGCAAGGCGCTCGTCGACGCCGGCCTCACCGTGGCCGATGTCTCCGACGTGACGGGCTTTCCCGAGATGATGGACGGCCGCGTCAAAACGCTGCACCCGGCAGTTCACGGCGGCCTGCTCGCCATCCGCGACAATCCCGAGCATCAGGCGGCCATGCTGGCCCACGGCATCAGCCCCATCGACCTGCTGGTCGTCAACCTCTACCCCTTCGAGGCCACGGTTGCGAAGGGTGCCGCCTTTGACGACTGCATCGAGAACATCGACATCGGCGGCCCCGCGATGATCCGCGCCGCGGCCAAGAACCACGACGATGTCGCCGTGGTCGTGGAGCCTGCCGACTATGCTGCCGTGCTCGCCGACCTCGAGGCGCACGACGGCGGCACCACGCTGGCGCTGCGCCGGCGCCTCGCCCAGAAGGCCTATGCGCGCACTGCCGCCTACGACGCCGCCATCTCCAACTGGCTCGCCGGCCAGCTCGGCGAGACGACCCCCGCATTCCGCGCCCTCGGGGGCGCTCTGGCCGAGCCTATGCGCTACGGCGAGAACCCGCACCAGTGGGCCGCCTTTTACCGGACGCCGGACGTGCGCCCGGGCGTCGCCACGGCGCGCCAGCTCCAGGGCAAGCAGCTCTCCTACAACAACATCAACGACACGGACGCCGCCTTCGAATGCGTGGCGGAGTTCGACCCGGCGCGCACCGCCGCCGTCGTCATCGTCAAGCACGCCAACCCCTGCGGCGTCGCGGAGGGAGCGACGCTTCTGGAAGCCTACGAGAAGGCGCTCGCCTGCGATCCGGTCTCGGCATTCGGCGGCATCGTCGCCCTCAACCGCACGCTCGATGCGGAGGCCGCAAGGAAGATCGTCGAGATCTTCACCGAGGTGATCATCGCGCCGGACGCGACGGAGGAGGCCATCGCCATCGTCGCGGCGAAGAAGAACCTGCGCCTGCTCGTCACGGGCGGCCTGCCCGATCCGCGGGCGCCGGGGCTCGCCCTGCGCACCGTCGCCGGCGGCTTCCTCGTCCAGGCGCGTGACAATGCCGTCGTTGACGACATGAGCCTCAAGGTGGTGACGCAGCGCGCGCCGACGGCCGAGGAGCTGGCCGACCTCAAGTTCGCCTTCCGCGTCGCCAAGCACGTCAAGTCGAACGCCATCGTCTACGCCCGCAACGGCGCGACGGTCGGTATCGGCGCCGGCCAGATGAGTCGCGTCGATTCCTCGCGCATCGCGGCCTGGAAGGCGGCCGAGGCGGCGAAGATGGCCGGGCTGCCCGAGTCCCTGGCCAAGGGGTCAGTCGTCGCTTCCGACGCCTTCTTCCCCTTCGCCGACGGCCTCCTCGCGGCAGCCGAGGCCGGCGCCACCGCCGTGATTCAGCCCGGAGGCTCCATGCGCGACGACGAGGTGATCAAGGCCGCCGACGAGGCCGGCCTCGCCATGGTCTTCACCGGCCACCGCCACTTCCGGCACTGACCACGAAAAAGCCTCTCCCCGGCCGCGGGGAGAGGCTGCGACGAATGCCGCCGGTAGAGCGGCCTTATGCCGGAACGCGCCGGTTCTGACGATTGTTGATGAGATCGTCGACAACGGACGGGTCCGCCAGCGTCGAGGTGTCGCCGAGGTTGGAGAACTCGTCCTCGGCGATCTTGCGCAGGATGCGCCGCATGATCTTGCCCGAGCGGGTCTTGGGCAGGTTCGGCGCGAACTGGATGAGATCGGGCGAGGCGATGGGGCCGATCTCCTTGCGCACCCACTGNACGAGCTCCTTGCGCAGCTCCTCCGTCGGCTCCACGCCGGCCATCAGCGTCACATAGGCGTAGATGCCCTGGCCCTTGATATCGTGCGGATAGCCGACGACCGCCGCCTCCGACACCTTGGGATGGGCCACGAGCGCCGACTCGACCTCGGCGGTACCCATGCGGTGTCCGGAGACGTTGATGACGTCGTCGACGCGGCCCGTGATCCAGTAGTAGCCGTCGGCGTCGCGCCGGCAGCCGTCACCGGTGAAGTACTTGCCGGGATAGGTCGAGAAATAGGTGTCCATGAAGCGCTGGTGGTCGCCGTAGACCGTGCGCATCTGGCCCGGCCAGGAGTCGGCNATGCAAAGGTTGCCCTCCGCCGCGCCCTCGAGCACCTTGCCCTCGGCGTCGACGATCTCGGGCTTCACGCCGAAGAACGGACGGGTGGCCGAGCCGGGCTTCAGCGCCGTGGCCCCGGGCAGCGGCGAGATGAGAATGCCACCGGTCTCCGTCTGCCACCAGGTGTCGACGATGGGGCAGCGCCCGTCCCCGACCACGCGGTGATACCACTCCCACGCCTCCGGGTTGATCGGCTCGCCGACCGAGCCAAGAAGGCGCAACGAGGCGCGCGAGGTCTTCTTCACCGGCTCGTCGCCAGCCTGCATCAGGGCGCGGATGGCGGTGGGCGCCGTGTAGAAGATGTTGACCTTGTGCTTGTCGACCACCCGCCAGAAGCGCGAGTTGTCCGGGTAGTTCGGCACGCCCTCGAACATGAGCGTCGTGGCACCATTGGCGAGCGGCCCGTAGACAATGTAGCTGTGGCCCGTCACCCAGCCGACGTCAGCCGTGCACCAGAAGATGTCGCCGTCGTGATAGTCGAAGACGTACTGGTGCGTCATCGACGCATAGACGAGATAGCCGCCCGTGGTGTGCAGCACGCCCTTCGGCTTGCCGGTGGAGCCGGACGTGTAGAGGATGAAAAGCGGATCCTCCGCCCCCATCGGCTCGCAGGGGCAGTCGGTCGTCACCATCGCGGCCGCNTCGTGGTACCAGACGTCGCGGCCCGGCTCCATGGCGACGTCCGCGCCCGTGCGGCGCACGACGATGACGTGGTCGACACCGCCGGTCTTGGCGATGGCCGCGTCGACATTGGCCTTGAGCGGCACCTTGCGGCCGCCGCGCACACCCTCGTCCGCCGTAATCACGACCCTGGAGGCGCAGTCCTCGATGCGGCCGGCGAGCGAATCGGGCGAGAAGCCGCCGAAGACGACCGAGTGGATGGCGCCGAGGCGCGCGCAGGCCAGCATGGCGAAGGCAGCCTCGGGGATCATCGGCATGTAGATGGTGACGCGGTCACCCTTGCCGACGCCGCGGTTGCGCAGCACGTTGGCGAAGCGGCAGACCTCGTCGTGCAGCTCGCGATAGGTGATGTAGCGGGACTCGGACGGATCGTCCCCTTCCCAGATGATCGCCGTCTGGTCGCCGCGCTTCTCCAGATGCCGGTCGATGCAGTTGTAGGCGACGTTGGTGACNCCGTCCTCGAACCAGCGGATAGACACCGCCCCTGGCGCGTAGGAGACGTTCTTGACCTTCTGGTAGGGCGTGAACCAGTCGATGCGTCGGCCGTGCTCACCCCAGAACGCTTCGGGATCCCGAATCGAGGCCTCGTACATCTCCTTGTAACGGGCCTCATCCACGTAGGCGCGCTTCGCCCAGTCGGCCGGCACCTCGTAGATCTTCTCCTGCATGACGTCCTCCCGAAACCTCGGCCGGGCCCTTCTGCTGGCGCCGGTCCAAACGCATCATCCGCCACGCCATCCGGGCGGACGACGGCGGATATCATCGATCGGGCGGCATTATGCGAAGCGCAACCGGCAGCGGCAAGGCGCGACGGGGTCACACTTTCGTCTCTTCGACATTGGATTGAGGCATCCTGTGGCCTTCTGCCTCACGGCAGGCTCCGCACCGGGCCCGGAAACGCAAAAAGCCGGCGCGCTGGCGGCCGGCCCGGAGAGAGAATGGTGCCGCGGAAGGGATTCGAACCCCCGACCCACGCATTACGAATGCGTTGCTCTACCAGCTGAGCTACCGCGGCACGCGCGCGCCTTCTAGCCTCAATCGCCCTGGCTTGGCAAGTGCTTCCCCGCGATTCGACGCGGATCGCGGCGCGACACCTGTGCAGAACGGCGCGATCAGGTCACGATGCGGCGCACGGGAGCGCCCTCGTCCTCTGCGCTCACCGGGCCGGGATCGTCCGGCGGCCGGCTGATGGGGAAGATGACGGGGCTCGCCGGCCGGGGATGGCGGGAGGCGGATTCGTCCCCCCCTGCCGGCTCACCGCGCTGGCCCCGCCCCTTCGCCGCCTCCATCACGTACTGCGGCACCGGAATGGCCGGAGGCGGCGACGGCGCCTTCTCGGCCGGCCGGGACGGAGCCGGTGCGGGCTCCGCCCTCGCAGGCGCGGCTGCAGCTTCGGCTGCGGGTGCGGAAGCGGGCGCGGGTGCCGCGGGAGCGGGTGTGGGCGCCGAAGCCGGCGCGGCCGCGGTCCGCGGCTCCTCGGCAGGTTCTGCCGCGGCCGCCGGCGCAGGCTCGGCACGCGTCTCGATGATCTCGCCCCGGGCCGCAGCAGGCTTTGCGGCGGGCTCATCCTTCGCCGGCGGGGCGATCTCGGGCAGCGCTTCGGCCACAGGACGCTCGTCCCCGTCGCCTAGAACCTCGTCGGACTGGTGCCCGTCCTGCGTCTCGCGGTGCTGGTGGGCGATCTGCTCGCTCGGCGTGCCCCAGACGAAGGCGTCGAGCCGGCCGGTGACCGGCGAGACCGGCGACCAGGTGTCGGAGATGACGCCGTCGGCGAGCCAGGCGGGATCCCGCGGCGCGCGCGAGGCGCGAGCCANCCAGGCACGCACCGCCCCTGTCTCGCCGTGCTCCGCCTCCTCGATATCGGCCATCAGCACGCANGTGCGCAGCGTCGGGCGCTCGGCGATAAGTGGCGCGAGCGCCTCGCGGGCGCGGGCGAACTCGCGGGCATCAAGCGCGGCCTTCGCCAGCATGAGGCGCGATTCGGCGGCATCCGGCGCAAGCCGGGCCAGCGTCTCGGCGCGGGCGAGCCGGTCACGCGCCGAGTCGCCGGAGCGCATCTCCACATAGGCCGCGGCAATATCAGGATGCGGCAGGCGCACCCAGGCCGCCTCGAGAATCTTCGCCGCCTTGCGGTACTTGCCGGCGCGGGCGAGCAGCCGGCCTGCCAGCACCGCGGCGGGCACCAGGTCGGGNGCCAGCTTGACGGCCTCGCGCACGGCAGCGAGCGCCGCNTCGGGCTCCGTCTCTGCCCGATCCATGGCGTCGGCCGTCAGCAGAACGGCACGCTGCCGGCGCGCCTCCGCCCGGTCGATGAGCCGCAGCGCGGCGCGCCGCTCGAGCGTCTTGAGCGCCCCGCGCCAGTTGCGTTCTGCGGACTGGAACTCGAGCACCGCCTCGTTGGCCCAGCCGACGCTCGGCGCGAGCTCCACCGCCTTGGTGGCGTGAGCGCGCGCCGCAACGAGATCGCCCTTGCGTCGTGCCTCGACGAAGAGGCCGCGCAGGCCGAGCACCCGCGTCTCTGGTTCCTCGAGCATGTCGTTGAAGGCCGCTTCGGCCGCGGCCCGGTCACCGGAGATCTGGGCGGCCTGGGCCTTGAGGAGCAGCGTCAGCGGCTCGCGGCCGAGCAGGCGCTCGGCGTCGCCCGCGTGGCGGCGCGCGGCCACGGGGTCGCCCGAGCCGACGGCCACCATGCCGCGCGAGACGGCGGCAAAGCCCCGNGCCCGCCGCCGGGCGCGCGAGGCGATGGTGACGAGGTCCGGCAGCTTGAAGATGAAGCGCACCACGCTCCAGGCGATGATGAGCGCGGTCACCACGGCGACGAGCGCCGCCACGGCGACGCTGAGCGGCGTGCTGATGCGATAGTCCTGCCAGGTCAGCACCACCTCGCCCGGATGGTCGGCGAGCCAGGCGGCACCGAGGGCGACGAAGGCGAGAAAGACGAGGAAGACGAGAACACGAATCATGCCGGCGCCCTCACCCGTTGCCGCCAAAGGCGTCGATGGCCGCGTCACGAACCGCGAGCGCCGCCTGTTCCGCCTCCACGCGCGCCCTCAGGGCCGCGACCCAGTCCCGCGTCGCCTGCTGCTCCGCAGGGGGCAGCNGCTCCCACGCCGCGAGCGCCGCAACCGCGTCGCCGCGGGCGAGCGCCGCATCGACGGCATCGGCCGGCTGGTCACCGCCACCGACGCGCTCCACGCGCACGAGGCTCGCGGCGCTCTCGCTGAGGCGCTCCCAGAGGCTCGCCTCGGGCCGCGCGCGGCGTTGCGCCTCAGCCGCCTCGGCGAGGGCCTGGCGCAGCCCCGGGCGCAGGCTCTCGGCCGTCGGCAGGCCGGCACGCGCCTGCTGTGCGAGCGGGGCCAGAAGCTCCGCCGGTGTGCCGAGATGCCGGAGTGCCGCCATCTCCTTCTCGAAAGGCCGGCCTGAACGGACGGCATCCAGCAGCAACTGGGCCACCACGAGCCGGCCCGCAGCGTTGCCCACCGGCTCGGCGGCGCCGGCGGCAATCTGTTTCTCGGCGGCATCGAGCCGCCCGGCGAGCACAGCGAGCTGGCGAGTGATATTGCCAACNGCGTCCGGATCAAGGCTGCGCACCGCACCGTCGAGCGCGTCGACGCGCCGGCTCAGCTCATCGCGGATCGCCCGAAGCTCAGCCGGGGACGTGCCCGCGGCGGAACGCAGCGCCTCGATCTCGCTGGCGAGGCCGTTGATGCGCGCCGTCAGGCCGTCGTCCTGGCGCGTGGCGGAGGTCATGCGCGCCTCNAGCGCCTCCAGATCCTCGCGGCTGGCGACGTTGGCGAGGCTGCGTTCGACGACGGCGAGGCGCGCCGCCGTGTCGTTCGCCGGCCCCACGAGCACGGGCAGCAGCATGGCCGCGGCAGCACCGACGATGCCGCCCACGGCAGCCGCCACGATAAGCGAGGTCTGGAAGCCCTGCCGGGGTGTAGCCGGCTGCGCCTCCTCGGCACGCGGCGTCTCGTCGGCCTGCGCNGAGGCGGGCGCGTCCTCGTTCCGGGCAGGCTCGTCCGGCATCGGAGCCTCGTCGACAGGGGATGACTGTGTGTCCGGCTGCCCGGGGCCGCCCGCTGCATCGGCAGCGGCAGCCGCCTGCGGAGCGGCCGCGGCGGCGACATCGGCGGGAACCGGAGGGAGGGTCTCGGCCGCTTCACGCGCGCTCGTCTGGGCAACGCGCCCTTTCGTCCGGGCCTTCCGGGGCGTCGGGTCCGTCGGCTTCTCGTCGCTCATGCAGACCTCTCTCCATCTTCGTTCGGCCCCGCCCGGCGCGCCCGGACAGGCCGCGATGAACCCTCAAGCTCTTAACATCAGCCGCCCACCCATGGCGAGCCCAGCAGCTGCGTGTCAGCTGTCGCCGTCTGCCGGCAACAGGGCGAGAAGGGCATCCTCGTGCGGCACCGCCGCTGCCTCAACCACACGCGCGCCGGCGGCCCGCAGCGGAGCGGCAACATCCTCGGACAGGCAGAGATGACGCAGGGCGCGGAAGACCTCGCCGCAGCCCGCCCGCTCGGCNAGGCTGAGCGCGAGGCCCGCGCTGCGGCGGGAATAATGCAGTGCGACCGAGACGGCGCCCCTGCCCAGCGCCGCCACCGCCGCCTCGGGCAGCGCGCCTTCCGCCTCNGCGGCGTAGGCGATCCAGGGCACNACCATAAAGCCCGCCTCCTCCAGGAGCGACGGGGTATCGGGCTTGTGATCGCGGCCGAGAACGANGAGAAGTCGTGCTCCAGCGACGAAGACGGACGGGGCGAGCGCGGCGAGCGCNATGCGNTCGCCGGCTGCNGCCGTGACGGCGGTGAACCCGGCCCTCCGTGCTGCCTCGCCCGTGCGCTCGCCAACGGCGAGCAGGGGCAGCGCGACAACGGCCGCCAGATCCGCCGGCCCCAGGGCCTCGAAGGCATTGGGACTGGTGACAACGACCCCGTCGAAAGGGCCGTCGGGTCGGGCCTCGCCCGTCGCCCGGATGGTCAGGAGCGGCGCCACGACCGGATCATGGCCGCGCTCGCGCAGGCGCTGCGCCGTCCGGCGCGCCGCTTCTTCCGGCCGCAGGACGAGGACGCCNACCATGCTATCGTCCCAGAAGTGCCGGGCGGGCGCGGGCCNGCACCTCGCGCCCCGCGTCCTCCCCNAGGGCGAATGCGTCGGCGATCGGCCCGGAGCGTTCGACGGCCACCCAGTCGCTGCCGTCGGGCGCCAGCAGCATCCCGCGGAAGGAGAGGCTGGCACCGTCCACCTGCGCCAGCCCGGCAATGGGGGTGCGGCACGAGCCGTCGAGGANGCGCAGGAAGGCCCGCTCGGCCTCCAGCGCNACCGCCGTCGCCGGATCCGTAAAGCGCCGCAGCGTCTCGCGCAGGGCGACATCGCCGGCGCGCGTGACGATGGCGATGGCGCCCTGGCCGATGGCGGGCAGGAAATCGTCCGTGTCGAGCAGGACGGTGGCCCTGTCGGCGAGGCCGAGCCGGCGCAGCCCCGCGAGGGCGAGGAGCGTCGCGTCGATCTCGCCGCTCTCCACCTTGGCGAGTCGCGTGCCGACATTGCCGCGCAGCAGGGTGACCGAGATGTCGGGCCGCAGGCGCCTCACCTGTGCCTGCCGGCGCAGCGAGGCACTGCCGACCACGGCCCCATGCGGCAGCTCGGCAATGCTGCGGGCGTCGCCGCGGCAGATGAGCACGTCGCGCACATCCTCACGCGGCAGATAGCCGGCGATGACGAGCCCGTCGGGCAGAACGGTCGGCAGGTCCTTGGCGGAGTGGACCGCGAGGGCNATGCGCCCGTCGAGGAGCGCATTGTCGAGCTCCTTCGTGAACAGGCCCTTGCCGCCGGCCTCGGACAGNGCCCTGTCCTGGATCATGTCGCCNGTGGTCTTGATGACCGAAAGGGCGATCTCCTCGGCCGGGCAGCCGAGCGCCGCGGCGAGAAGCCCCTGCACCTGCCGCGCCTGGGCGAGAGCCAGGGGGCTGCCACGCGTGCCGATGACGGGGGCGCCGGTCGATGCAGTCATTGTTCCATCCAACTCCNTTNGCGTGGCCGAGGCCGGGGGCAATTCGTGCGCCGGCGTCCGCAGAGCCGCAACCGCCATTCACTATCGCATGGCCTGTCGTTCCGCTGCGGCGAAAAACCGGTTCCCACGGCTTTGCGGCATGCTCTATAGGGGATGCGGCGCATTTGCGAACCGCGACCGATCGCAGCCCCTTCCAGACCCGGCGAATCATGCGCGTTCTTGGCATCGAGACCACCTGTGACGAAACGGCGGCGGCCGTCGTCGGCCTTGCCGGCGACGGGCGGGGCGCCATCCTGTCGAACGAGATCCTCAGCCAGATCACGGAGCATGCNGCTTATGGCGGCGTCGTGCCGGAGATCGCCGCGCGTGCCCATGTCGAGGTCGTCGACCGGCTGGTGGCGCGGGCGCTGAAGGCNGCCGATGTTTCGCTCAAGGACATCGATGCCGTTGCCGCCGCGGCCGGGCCGGGCCTCATCGGCGGTGTCATCGTCGGCCTCACCACCGGCAAGGCGCTGGCGCTCGTCTCCGGCAAGCCCTTCATCGCGGTCAACCATCTCGAGGCCCATGCGCTGACGGCGCGCATGACGGACGGCGTCGCCTTTCCCTACCTGCTGCTGCTCGCCTCGGGCGGGCACACGCAGTTGCTGGCCGTGCGCGGTGTCGGTGACTACGTGCGCCTCGGCACCACCATCGACGACGCCATCGGCGAGGCCTTCGACAAGACGGCCAAGATGCTCGGCCTGCCCTATCCCGGCGGGCCGGAGGTGGAGCGTCAGGCCCTGCAGGGCGACCCGACGCGCTTCGCCCTGCCCCGGCCGCTCGTCGGCCGGCCNGATCCCGACTTCTCGCTCTCCGGCCTCAAGACCGCCGTGCGCATCGAGGCCGAGCGCATCGCCCCCCTCTCCGCCCGGGATGTGGCGGACCTGTGCGCCTCCTTCCAGGCGGCCGTGGTCGACGTGGTGGCAGACCGGGTGCGCATGGGCCTGCGCGCCTTCCGCCAGAAAGCGGGGCATCCGACGGCCCTTGTCGTCGCCGGCGGCGTGGCTGCCAATCAGGCGATCCGCCGCGGCCTGACGCGCCTCGCCTCCGAGGCGGGCCTGCCGCTCGTCATCCCGCCGCCGGCCCTGTGCACGGACAACGGCGCGATGATCGCCTGGGCGGGCCTCGAACGCCTGCGCCTCGGCCTTACCGACGATCTCACCGCTCCCGCCCGCGCACGCTGGCCGCTCGAGGCGGCATCCGCCGCATGATCGCCGATCCGCTCGTCATCATCGGGGCGGGCGCCTGGGGCACGGCCCTCGCCAATGCGGCAGCCCAGGCGGGCCGCACCGTCACCCTCGTCGCGCGCGACCCGGAGCATGCCGCCACCATCGAGGCGACGCGGGAGAACCTGCGCTTNNTGCCCGGCGCGTTGCTCCATGCGGGCATNACCGTCACGGCCGATCTCGGGGCGGCGGCAGTGGCGCGGGCCCTCCTCCTCGTCGTGCCGGCGCAGGCCCTGCGCGAGGTGGCCCGCAGCCTTGCGCCGCGGCTCGCCCCGGGCACGCCGGTCGTCATCTGCGCCAAGGGCATCGAGCGCACCTCGGGCCGCTTCATGAGCGATATCGTCGCCGAAGAGCTGCCGGCAGCGGTGCCATTGGTGCTCTCCGGTCCGAGCTTTGCCGAGGATGTGGTGCGCGGCCTGCCGACGGCGGTGGTGCTTGCCTGTGCGCACGAGCCCGTCGCCCGCGGCCTGGCCGTGGCGCTGGCGAGCCCCACCTTCCGCATCTATCACGGCACGGACGTGCGCGGCGTCGAGATCGGCGGGGCGGCCAAGAACGTGCTCGCCATCGCCTGCGGCATCGTCATGGGCTGCGGCCTTGGCGAGAGCGCCCGCGCGGCCATGGTAGCGCGCGGCTTTGCCGAGCTGACGCGCTTTGCGCGCGCGCTCGGCGCCCGGCCCGAGACGCTGATGGGACTGTCCGGCCTCGGCGACCTGGTGCTCACCTGCGGCTCNGCGAAATCGCGCAACTTCGCCTTCGGAGAGGCGCTGGGGCGTGGCGTGCCGCTGGCCGAGGCCGCCGGCGGCAAGCTGGCCGAAGGTGCCTTCACGGCCGCCGCCCTCGTGGCGATGGCTGGGCGGCACGGGGTCGAGATGCCGATCTCGGAAGCCGTCGCCGCCGTCGTCGCCGGCGAGATGTCCGTNGATGAGGCGATCGGCGCACTGCTCAACCGGCCGATCCGCGCCGAGCACGAGATCATCTGACGAAGGGGGGAAGCATGGCGCACTGGCTGTTCAAGTCCGAACCGGCAACATGGTCGTGGGACCAGCAGGTGGCGGAAGGCGAGAAGGGCACGTGCTGGAACGGCGTGCGCAACCACTCCGCCAAGCTCAACATGATGGCCATGAAGAACGGCGAGACCNGNTTCTTCTACCATTCCAACGAGGGCAAGGCGATCGTCGGCATCGTCGAGGTGATCAAGGAATACTACCCCGACCACACCGATCCGACGGGCCGCTTCGGCATGGTCGACGTCAAGGCGGTGAAGGCGCTGCCGAAGCCGGTGACGCTCGAGGAAATCAAGAAGACGCCCGCCCTTGCCGGGATGGTTCTGGTCAACAACTCGCGCCTGTCGGTGCAGCCGGTGAGNGACGAGGAATGGGAAACCATCTGCAAGATGGGCGGATTGTGAAGACGGCGGGGTTGAGCACCGCGANCCGATCCGACAGGATGCCTCCTGGAACCGTTGCAATGTCCATGACCCGCCCCATCCGCCTGCTCTCCAGCATCGCCCGCCTGTTCGAGCGCCCGCCCCGGCACCAGGCCACGTCGGAGCGTGCTGCGCACGAGCGTGACGAGGCGCGCCGGGATGCCGACACTCTCAGGTCGCTCGCCATCGTGCTCGTCCACATCGCCGGCGGCGACGGGCGCCTCACGGCCGAAGAGCGCAGCACGCTCGCCAACTTCGTCGGACGCCGCTTCCGCCTGTCCCCGCGCGAGGCGCTGAGAATCATCGAGGCTGCGATTGCTGCCGAGCGCTCGCGCGAGGATGTGGACGACGCTTTCGATGACCTGAAGCGCCTCCTGCCGCCGGACGGGCGCCGCGAGCTGATGGTCGCCGCATGGGAGCTGGCGAAGATCGACGGCCATGTTGCCGAACTCGAGGACGATCTCCTGTGGCGTTCGGCGCGCCGGCTGGGGCTGAGCGAGCGCGAGGCCGAAGCCCTCAGGCAGAGCGCGCTGGCGGATGTCGGAGGCGCCTGATGCNAGAGGCGGCCCGGCTGCCCGTTCTCGTCGTCCTGCACCAGGAACATTCGACGCCCGGCCGGGTCGGCCGTCTTATNACNGAGCGCGGNCACCTGCTCGACATCCGTCGCCCGCGCTTCGGCGACCCCCTGCCGGAGACGCTGGAGCTCCACGCCGGCGCGGTGGTCTTTGGNGGGCCGATGAGCGCCAACGACCCGGACGAGTGGCTGAAGCGCGAGATCGACTGGATGGGCGTCGCGCTCAGGGAGCGNAAGCCGCTGCTCGGCCTCTGTCTCGGCGCNCAGATGCTGGCGAAGCACCTCGGCGGGCGCGTNGACCCGCATCCTTCAGGCCTTGCCGAGATCGGCTATTACCCGCTCTGGCCCACNCAGAAGGGCCAACGTTTCGCCGAGGAGACAGGAGCGCCCTGGCCCTCCCANGTCTACCAGTGGCACAGGGAAGGGCTCGAATGTCCGCCGGGTGGCGAGCTGCTGGCCGAGGGTGCGCATTTCCCCAACCAGGCCTTCCGTGTGGGACCGGCCGCCTTCGGCCTGCAGTTCCACCCCGAGGTGACGCACGCCATGATCTATCGCTGGACGACGCGCGCNAGCGAGCGCCTCAGCCTGCCGGGCGCGCAGCCTCCGCACCTGCACCACCGCGGACGCTTCATGTACGACCCGGCGGTGGCCCGGTGGCTCGAAGCCTTCCTCGACTACTGGCTGGCGAGCGGCGAGACACCGCCCCGGCCGCAACCGGCCGAGAATCGGGACCGTCTGCCCGCGCCGGCCTGAAGGCCGC
>JGI25327J35509_1001099_pt1 | contig 21837 bp, 14 predicted proteins | sample HigsolmetaAR202D_FD_35509 | JGI IMG/M metagenome (IMG submission 35509)
CGACGTCGTCGTGGCCGACCCCGCCGATCCTCATCCGCCCGCGGAGATCGCCTACCACCTCGGCGCGCCCGTGCGCGTCGTCCGAGCGCCCGTGCCGGCCATCGAGGAGGCCCTGCGCCGCCTCCGCCTCCGCGAGCGCGGGGACGCCTCCGAGCCGAGGGCGCGCGACGGCGCNGCCTGGGGCCAGCACGCGTACGCCGACGGGCGCGCGGACGGCCATGCGTACGTCCCGCCGCCGTACCAGGCCCCGCCCCGGCGCGGCGGGCTCGTCATCGAGGCCGACTCGGTGCCGCCGCCCCCTCCGGTCCCCACCGGGCGCATCCGGACGCCCCCGTGGGGTACGCCGATCCACGCCGTCATCCAGCAGGCGGCCCACGCCTCGGAGCCGCCGCGGAGCGGGTACGGCTCCGAAATCCCGATCCCGCTGACGCGGAAGACCTTCCATCCCTCGATGTTCCGCGGCGCCACGGAGCGGCCGCCTCCGCTCATCAACCCGGCGAAGACCGGCCTCGGTGAGGGATACGCGATCGATGCGACCGGGTTCCGCGACATCGTCGAGAAGCCGGGACCGGCCCGCGTCGACGCCCGGATCGACCCGCCGCGGGCGAGCTCCTCGCCCGGCGCCTCGCTCCCTGCCACGAGCCAGCCGCTCGGGTCCTTCATCCCCGGCCCTCCCCCGCTCCCGGGACACAGGCTGGCGCAGCAGGCGGCCGGACAGGGCGCGTACTACGCGTACGCGCCGCAGCTCCCGTTCGCGGACAATAGCGGGATCCTCGCGGCGCTCCGGACCGCGAGCTCGCGCGACGAGGTGCTCGAGCTCGTGCTCACGGGCGCCCGCACGGTGGCCCTCAAGGTGGCGCTCTTCGTCGTGAAGAAGGGCGGCTACCTCGGCTGGATGTGTACGCCCGAGTTCGCCGATCGCGCCACGCTCCAGTCCGTCCTCATCCCGCTCGACGCGAACAGCGTGTTCGACCGCGCCGTGCGCGAGGACCTGTACCTCGGACCGATCCGCTACGACGAGGTCCACGCTCCGCTCCTGCGCGCTCTCAAGAACCCGAGCCGCGACGTCGCCGTCGTCCCCATCCGCGTGAGCGGCAAGACGGCGGTCATCATCGTCGCCGACGAGCTCGGCGACACGATGCTCGGGACGCGCCGCCTCGAGGAGCTCGCGCGCGCCGCCGGCGAAGCCTTCGTGCGCATCGTCCGTACGCGCCGCTGAAGGCCGCGCCGGCCCGGGCCGGAACGAAAGTGGCCCGGCCATGGGGTCACGGCGCCGAAGTGACGGAAAGGACGAGAGCCGTCGCGTGGCACGACGACTGCTGGAGCGGCCGACATGATCCAAGCCATCCATGCTCCCGCGTCCCCCTCCCCCGCTGCTCCTCTCGCCCATGCTCGCGCGCGCTCCGGCGTCCGCGCGCTCGGCACGCTCCCGGAGGTCGACAGGTCCAAGGTCCTTCGCTTCGCGGCCTCGGTCCTTTGGGCCGACTTCGACGTCGCCGACTCCGAGCGCGTCTTCCTCGTGGACCTCGCGCGCGAGCTCGGCGCAGACGACGCGCGAGCCGAGGTCGCCGGCCTCCTCGCGCGGCCTCCGGTACCCGAGGAGGTCGATCCGAACGACGTCAGCCCCGCGGTCGCGGACGTGATCCGGCACGCGGTGCTCCGAGCGATCGCCGCCGACGGCCGCGTCGACCGGAAAGAGATGGCGATGTTCGAGCTGCTCGACGATCTCTTGCCGCGCGAAGAACGTCCGCTCGCGCCGCACTAGATTTCGCGCGGCCGCAGCTCGACCTTCACGGGCGTCGCGCCCCAGATCTCCGTCGCGTACTCGCGGATCGTGCGGTCGCTCGAGAAGCGGCCGACGTGCGCGATGTTGTGGACGGCCTTCTTGTGCCACGAGGCTCGGTCGAGGAACGCCTCGCTCACGCGCTGCTGGCACTCGACGTACGAGTCGAAGTCCGCGAACAGCATGTACGTGTCGTGGTCGAGCAGCGAGTCGGTGAGCGGCCGGAACAGGCCCGGGTCCTCCTCGCTGAAGAAGCCGTTCGCGATGAGGTCGATGACCTCCTTGAGCCGCTCGTTCTTCTCGTAGATCGCGCGCGGGCTGTAGCCGGTGCGCTGCAGCTCGAGGACCTCCTCCGCCGTGAGGCCGAACAGGAAGAAGTTCTCGGCGCCGACGGCCTCGCGGATCTCGATGTTGGCGCCGTCGAGCGTTCCGATGGTGAGCGCGCCGTTCATGGCGAGCTTCATGTTCCCGGTGCCGGAGGCCTCCTTGCCGGCGGTCGAGATCTGCTCGGAGAGATCGGCCGCCGGGATGATGCGCTCCGCGAGCGAGACGCGGTAGTTCGGGAGAAACGCCACGCGCAGGCGACCACCGAGATCGATGTCGCCGTTGACGACGTCGGCGATCGAGTTGATGAGCTTGATGACGAGCTTCGCGGCGCGATAGCCGGGCGCCGCCTTGGCCCCGAAGAGCACCGTGCGCGGGGCCTTGAGCGCGTCCGGGTTGCGCTTCGCGTCGAGGTACAGGCGAATGACGTGCAGCGCGTTGAGGAGCTGCCGCTTGTACTCGTGAAGGCGCTTGATCTGGACGTCGAACATCGAGTCCGGATCGAACTTCATGCGGTAGGTCTGCAGGCAGTACTGCGCGAAGTCCGCCTTGTTGGCTCGCTTGATCGCGGCGACCTTCTCGACGAAGGCGGGATCGTCCGCGAGGGCCGCGACCTTCTCGAGCTCGTCGAGGTTCGTGAGCCAGCTCGGGCCGATCGCCTCCGTGATGAGCGCCGCCAGGCGCGGGTTGCACTGGTACAGCCAGCGCCGCGGCGTCACGCCGTTCGTCTTGTTCGAGAACTTCGCCGGCGTCATCTCGGCGAAGTCGCGGAGGACGTCGCGCTTGAGCAGATCGCTGTGCAGGGCCGCGACGCCGTTGACGGCATGGGAGCCGACCACGGCGAGGTACGCCATGCAGACCTTCTTCTCCGGGCCTTCCTCGATGATCGACATGCGCTTGATGCGCGCGTCGTCGCCGGGGAAGCGGGCCATGACCGAGCGGAGGAAGCGCCGGTTGATCTCGTAGATGATGCCGAGGTGCCGCGGCAGGAGCCGCTCGAACATCGCGACGGGCCACTTCTCCAGCGCCTCGGCGAGGAGCGTGTGGTTCGTGTAGCCCATCGTCGCGACCGTGATCTCCCAGGCGCGCTCCCACGGGATCCGCTCGAGGTCGACCAGCACGCGCATGAGCTCGGCGACCGCGATCGCCGGGTGCGTGTCGTTGAGCTGGATCGCGTTCTTCTTGGGGAAGTCGTCGAACGTCTTGTGGGTCTTCTTGTAACGGCGAACGATGTCCGCGATGGCGCACGCGACGAAGAAGTACTCCTGCTTGAGCCGCAGATCGCGCCCCGCCTGGTTCTGATCGTTCGGGTAGAGAACCTTCGAGATGACCTCGCTCGCGTTCTTGTCCTCGACGGCGCGCACGTAGTCGCCGTCGTTGAAGACCTTGAGGTCGAACTCGTTGCCCGCGCGCGCCTGCCAGAGACGGAGCGTGTTGACGGTGTCGTTCCGGAAGCCGGCGATGGGCGTGTCGAACGGGACCCCGAGGACGTGCTGCGCACAGTTCCAGCGCGCGTAGTGCTCGCCGTTCTCGTCGATGCCCTCCTCGACGCGACCGCCGAAGCCGACGCGCACGGCGTACTCCGGCCGACAGAACTCCCACGGATTGCCGAACTTCAGCCACTCGTCCGGGCGCTCGACCTGCCAGCCGCCTTTGATCTCCTGCTCGAAGATCCCGAACTCGTAGCGGATGCCGTAGCCGTAGCCGGCGTACCCGAGGGTCGCCATCGAGTCGAGGAAGCAGGCGGCGAGACGCCCGAGGCCGCCGTTGCCGAGCCCGGGCTCGGGCTCCGCTTCGAGCAGGTCCGAAAGCTCGAGGCCGGCCTCCGCGAGCAGGGCCTTCGCCCGATCGTAGATGCCCAGCGCATGGAGGTTGTTCGCGAGGGCGCGCCCGAGGAGGAACTCGGCGGACAGGTAATAGATGCGCTTCGCATCCGTCCGCGCGTACGTCTCCTGGGTCTGGGCCCACCGATAGGTGAGCCGGTCACGCACCGTCAGAGCCAGCGCGAAGAAACGGTCGAGCACCGTCGAGTTGTTGGCGCTCTTCCCGAGCGAGTACGACAGGTGATCGAGGAAGCCGCGACGCAACGAGGCGTCGTCCATTCCCGTGCGATCGTCCGCGACGGGACCGCTGTCCTGTACCGCGATGCTGGGGCTGGTGAGCGGCGGATCGGTGCTGGGGTCCGTTGGCTTCGTCGTCATGGAGGAAGAAAAGGGTCACGGATCCGGGCGGGGGATTCAACCGCTATCAGGCTCCAGGCTCCGGGCTCCAGGTCAGCAGAATGCGACGCTCGGCCCAGCTACGGCTGCGCGAAAGGCCAGCCCAGCCGCGAGGGAGAATGCTCGAGCGGCGGACTCTCGTGCACCGCTCGTGTGACCTTCGACGCGTACGTCGCATCGAAAGCGAGCTTCCCTCGAGCCTGGAGCCCGGAGCCCGGAGCCTCCTGGAAAGGCCTCGTCACTTCGACCACGGAAACAACAGCACGAACGATCGCTCGCCCAGCACGTAGAGCGTCGCCTTGTCGCGCACGGCGTCGCTCGCCTTGTCGGCCTCGAAGGAAGCGAACCACGGCAGCTTCTCCCAGGTCGGCGACTTCTTCACGTACTCGGGCACGATGAGGTCGAGCTCCACGTAACGTCCGCCGGTGAGCTGGTCGAGCTCCGGGCCGAAGCTGTACTCCCTCATCGCCTCGGACGGCGCGAGGTCGTTGTGGAGAGCGCCGCCGTACGCGATGACGATCTTCTGCGGTTGCCCCGCCTTCTCGTTGCGCTCGTAGAGCTGCGTGACCTTCGCCTGCGTGAGCCGCTTCACGAGCCCGAGCATGGCGCCCACGGCGTCGTCGCCGGCGTCGGCCAGCATCGCGAAGTCGTCGCACGTCGGGCGGAGGAGCCACGGGGTCATGCCGGCCTCCTTCGCCTTCGTGCCGAGCGTCACGTACTCGTTCTGGTTCGTCGATGCTTGTGCCTCGGTCACGGGCTTCTGGGCGCTCGCGACCTGCTCGACCTTCTTCATGCACTTCGGGTCCGGAGCCCAGAGCTCGACGACGACGTCGGACGAGCGCGGCGCGACGATCGGGAGCAGCGTCTCCGTGAACCGCTTCGTCGAAGAGGCGATGCCCTCGGTGCCCTTCTGCGCGTGCGCCTCACCGATCCCGAGCACGACCGGATCGTGCCCGAGCACCCATCGGAACGCGTCCTCCGTCGTCGCGAAGCGGTAGCAGGTCGGGCCGCCCTCCTTCGTGCACGACGTGGCGCCCGGGTGGATCGCGGCCGCCGCATCGGCCGCGCTCGCCGCGGACACGGTCGCCGCCGCGTCCGCCTTCGCAGCCGCGTGCGCCGGCTCTCCGCTCGGAGGAGCCGTTCGCGAGCACGCCGCGGAGCCGAGCGCGATCGACGCGCCGCCGAGCACGAAGGCCGCGAGCGAGCGACCCGGACCGAAGAGCGAGGAGCGGAGCGATTCGTGGGTGCGCACGAGCACACTCTAAATCGAGGCTCGTGATCCTCGAACCTCGATCGGTGCGCGGGGAATCAGAAGCCGCGGCGCTGGAGGTCGAAGGCGACGTTCCGGTAGAAGCGGTTCGCGTCGAAGCCGCTGTACTTGTCGAAAGGTCCGCCGAGCTCGTCCGCGTGATCGGCCGGGATGCAGCCGCGGAACTCGCCCCAGCGCGCGCTCTCCACACTCACCATTCCGTCGTTCGGGCGCATCTCGAGACCGTGCGCGACGATCGCCGTGGCCGCATGGAGAGCGAGCATCATGTGGTCGCGACGCCCGCGGTACGTCTCGAAGCGACCGGCGCACGCGTCTCGGTCCTTCGGGTTCGGCACGCCGAGGATGCTGCTCACGCCGGCCCACGATTGATAGAAGACGCGCGGGTCGTCCGGGTGCGTCGCATTGAACTCGGCGCTGGCCGACTCCGACAACGCGACGAGCGCGGCGCGGACGTCCGTCTCTCCGGCGAGGTCGGCGTCCGTGAAGATCCGGGTCCAGAGCTTGCCGAGCGCGTCGACGGCGTCGTCGAGCAGCCCGGGGACGAGCCCCACCGCAGCGTCGGCGAGGTACGTGCCGCGGTGCGGGGTCGACACCGTCGTGATCGACGCCACACGATCGCCGTAGCCGAGGACGCTCACGAGATGGCGTGCGTCGAGGCCTCCCTGCGAGTGGGCGATGATGTTCACCTTCGCGCCGTCGCACGACTTCGTCTCGGCGCACTTCGCGCGGAGCGCGTCGACCTGCCTCGCGAGGATCGGCGCGCGGACGGTCGGCGGAGCGAACGACGGCAGCGCGGCCTCGGCGACCGTATGGCCGTCGCGCCTCAGTGCGTCGGCGACGCCCTTGAAGCCGAAGGGATTGCCCGGCGCGCCGCCGAAGCCGTGGACGAGGATGATGGGGTACCTCGTGGGCGAGCCCGACGGCTCGGGCCCGAGCGGCTTCGCCTCGAACAGCTCGCTCTCGGCGGACTCGACGGGCTCCTCGTCGACCTCCTGCGCGCAACCGCCGCTCGCGAGCGCGGCGACGAGCGCGAGGACGCACGACACGAACGGAGCGCGGAAGACAGCCGTGCGCGAGCGCGGGACGTTGCAGCGACCCATCGTCTCCTCCTACGTGGCGACGCCGTGACACGAGACGAGCGACGACGTCCCCACGCCGTCGCGCGTTCGTCGTTCGTGCATCCCCACCAGAAATGCCCCGAACGCGCGCGTATTCTGTCGTGCCGATCCCACGCGCGCGATGAGCAATTGAGACCTAAGGCGTCGATTGGTAGGAGCGCGGATGCACGTGTGGGGCGCCGTTCCGATCGCGCGCGCAGGACGCGGAAATCACGCGTGTGCGCGCCGTCTGGAGACGACGAGGAGGTGAAGGTGCGAGCACGGCGCTGATTCTGCCCGGCAGCAAGCGCGCGACTCGGACCCTGCGATCGGAGCGTCGACGCGTCTCGAAGCGGTCTCGCCGGCGTCTCGAGAGACCAGCCGGCACGAACCTTCGATCAGTGATGCGCCGCCGCCTTCAGGCACTCCACCATCCGCGGCGCGATCGAGACCACGTCCTCCTTCGGGAGCTTCTGGCTCCCCGGATGCGAGTCCGTGCCCATGATCGTCGCGAAGACGCCGCTCGCGCGGACCTTCTCGATCGAGTCGCCGGGGAGGACGAGGTGGCTCGCGATGGCGTGCACGCGCGTCGCGCCCGCCGCGAGGTACGCGCGTCCGGCCTGCACGAGCGACGATCCCGTGCGGATCATGTCGTCGTAAACGACGACCTCCTTGCCCTTCACGTCCGCGTTGATGCCGGTCACGGTCGTGCCGCCCGAGGTGGCGTCGCGCCGCTTGTACACGAACGCCGGCTCCACCCCGAGGTCGCGCGCGAGGCTCTGCACCCACTTCGCGCGTCCGGCGTCGCACGCGCCGAGGACGAACGAGCGCCCCGCCATGTGCTCTGCGATCTTCTTCGTGATGATGGGTGCGCCGTAGACGTGACGCGAGAGGATGCGGTCGTCGAGATAGAACTCGATGCCGTCGGTATGGAGATCGAACAGGTAGAGGTGCGTGCCGCCCTCGGGTGACGGGATCGCCGAGAGGAGCCGCGCGCGCGTCTTCGCGACGACGACCTCGCCCGGCTTCACGGCGCGCTCCATCGTCGAGTAGCCGAAGTACGGCATGACGATCGAGAGCGAGCGCGCGCCGCCGCGAGCGATGCCGCACGCCAGATCGAACACGTCGAGCCAGTCGGCATCCGAGGGCGTCCCGCCGAGCAGGACGACGTCGCGCCCGAAGAGGTCCGGCAGGATACGGAGATACCGCTCCCCGTCGGGGAAGCTCTTGCGCTCCACCTCGCCGTGCTCGAAGTCGCCGGCCTCGAGGAAGGCGGGCTCGAGATACGCATACGACGGGATGGTGAAGAGGAGAGGCCGCGTCATGGGTGGTCGAGGGATGGGACGTCGGAGCGATCGGGGAGCGCGCCCCGGACCCGCCACGCTAGCAGACTGGGCGGAGCGCGGTGGAAAGGCCGCCGCATCGTCCCCGGGCGGGGACGGACATCGGCCCTCGCCCGCCCCGCGCCTCCTCGTGCTAAGCGTCTCGTCGACATGACCTACGCCGAGCTCCGCCGGATCTGGGAAAAGGAGAAGCTTGCCCCCCACGAAGCGAAGGATGCGCCGCGACCGCGGGTGCCGAACCTCGCGGGCCACGCGGACGTCGCGCCGCTCTACGGCCCCGACGACCTTCCGGACTTCGACCCCGTCCGCGACCTCGGCGTGCCCGGGTCGCCGCCGTTCACCCGTGGCGTCCAGCCCAACATGTACCGCGGGCGCCTCTGGACCATGCGCCAGTACGCCGGGTTCGGGACCGCCGCCGAGTCGAACGAGCGCTACCACTACCTCCTGAAGCAGGGGCAGACCGGGCTCTCGGTCGCGTTCGACCTGCCCACGCAGATGGGCCGCGACTCGGACGACCCGCGGAGCCAGGGCGAGGTCGGCCGCGTGGGCGTCGCGATCGACTCGATCGAGGACATGCGCACGCTCCTGCGCGGCCTGCCGCTCGACAAGATCTCGACGTCGATGACGATCAACGCGACGGCGTCGATCCTCCTCTGCCTCTACATCGCCGTCGCCGAGGAGCAGGGCGTCCCGCGCGAGAAGCTGCGTGGGACGATCCAGAACGACATCCTCAAGGAGTACATGGCGCGGGGCACGTACATCTATCCGCCCCGCCCGTCGCTGCGGCTCATCACGGACATCTTCGCCTTCTGCGGGAAGGAGGTGCCGCGCTGGAACACGATCTCCATCAGCGGCTACCACATCCGCGAGGCCGGCTGCGACGCCGCTCAGGAGATCGCCTTCACGCTCGCCGACGGGATCGCCTACGTGCAGGCCGCGGTGGACGCCGGCCTCGACGTCGACGCATTCGGCGCGCAGCTGTCGTTCTTCTTCAACGTCCACAACAACCTCATCGAGGAGGTCGCGAAGTTCCGCGCCGCGCGGAGGATGTGGAGCACGATCATGCGCGAGCGCTTCGGCGCGAAGAGCGACAGGGCGCGCGCGCTCCGCTTCCACTGTCAGACCGCGGGCATGACGCTCACCGCGCAGCAGCCGCTCAACAACGTGGTCCGCGTGACGCTGCAGGCCCTCGCCGCCGTGCTCGGTGGATGCCAGTCGCTCCACACGAACAGCTACGACGAGGCGCTCGGGCTGCCGACGAGCGAGGCCGCGACGATCGCGCTCCGCACCCAGCAGATCATCGCGCACGAGTCGGGCGTCGCCGACTTCGTCGACGCGCTCGGCGGCTCGTACGCCGTCGAGGCGCTCACGAACCGGCTCGAGGCCGAAGCCAACAAGTACATCGCCCGCATCGACGAGCTCGGCGGGATGGTGGCCGCGATCGAGCAGGGCTACCCGCAGCGCGAGATCCAGAACAGCGCCTACGCCTATCAGCTCGAGATCGAGAAGAAGCAGCGCACGATCGTGGGCGTGAACGACTTCATCCAGGACTCGCCGCCGGTGCCGGTGATGAAGATCGATCCCGAGATCGAGCGCGCCCAGATCGAACGCCTGCGCGCCATGAAGGCACGCCGCGACCCGCAGCGCCACGCCGAGGCCCTGCGGAAGGTCGAGGCGGCGGCGCGCGGGAAGGACAACCTCCTGCCGCCCATCCTCGAAGCGGTGAAGGCGTACGCGACGGTCGGCGAGATCGCGAACGTCCTTCGCGAGGTGTGGGGCGAGCACACGGAGACGCTGGTGGTTTGAAGGAGGCTCCAGGCTCCGGGCTCCAGGCACGAAAGGCTCCAGGCTCCAGGCTCCAGGCTCCAGGGAGCTCGACCTGCGAGCCTCTGTCTTCCGTGTCGAGACGCAAGCAATGCGCGAGACGCAGGCAACGCGCGTCGAGCTCGGAAGCGAGCCCCCACTGGAGCCTGGAGCCTGGAGCCCGGAGCCTGATCCCCCTTGTCTCGCCGTCCCAAGGTCGTTCGTCGCTGCGAGCGGTGCATGCTCCACGAGAGCCTCTGCGTCTGCTCGCTCATCGAGCCGATCGAGACGCGGACGCGGCTCGTGCTCGTCGTCCATCGCGCGGAGCTCCGCAAGTCGACCAACACCGGACACCTCGCCGTGGCGTGCCTCGCCAACAGCGAGATCGTCGTGCGCGGACGCGAAGGTGAGCCGGCGCGTCCCATCGATCTCGGCGAAGACACGCAGCCGCTCTTCCTCTTCCCGCACGAGCACGAGGCGGAGATCCTCCGGCCCGGTCTCGTCGCGTCCGATCGCCCGGTGACGCTGATCGTCCCCGACGGCAACTGGCGACAAGCCGCGAGGGTGCGCGCGCGCGTCCCCGGGATGCGCGACGTCCCCTGCGTCGCGCTCCCTCCCGGCGAGCCGTCACGCTACCGCTTGCGGTCGGAGGCTCACCCGAACCGGCTCGCGACGATGGAAGCGATCGCGCGCGCGATGGAGATCCTCGAGGGCCCGCACGTACGCAGCGCGCTCGAGCACGTCTTCCGCGTCATGGTCGAGCGAACCTTGTGGGTACGCGGCTCCATCGCCGACGAAGAAGTGACGGGCGGCATACCGGAAGGCGCCCAACGGCACGGGACCTGACGGTCCTCACTCCTCAGTCCTCAGCTCTTCGTGCTGGGCTAGCTCGTGGTCCCGAAGGCAGGACGGAAGGCAGCTCCATCGCCGTCCGTCTTCAGGAAGGTGGCCTTCACGACTCTGCCGTGACCGCTTCGGTCGCCGTCTCTCTTTCACGCGAGATCTACACAGAGGTGCGGGACCTAGACGCACGGGACGCCTTCTCGACGCCTCGCGAGCACGCAGAACGTACCGGGCTCGAAACGGCGGAGCGCGAGCAAGAACGCCCTTGCTGAGGACTGAGGACCGAGGACTCCCGAAAGGCTGCGGTCCCAAATGGCCCCGCTGCCTGGCGAGGACGCCTCCGTATCACTAGATTCCCGTCGTGCCCGACGCCCCGCGCATCATGGATCCCGCAGCGGCTGCGGAAGTGCTTCGGCGCACGCTGAAGGATCCGAAGCGACCCATCACGGTCGCGGACGCGTCCGTCGAGAGCGGCCTGCCGCTCCGCGACGCCGAGGCGGGCCTCACGTGGCTGACGAGCGAGTACCGCGGTCATCTCCGGGTGACGGAGGACGGCGACCTCGTCCATCTCTTTCCGCACGGGTTCGAGAAACCGTGGGAGACGCCGGAGGCCCTCTCGCGCGTGCTCTCGTCCATCGGGCGAGCGTTGCTCGGCGCAGGCCGCTTCGTCGTGCGCGCGTGGCTGCTCGTCGTCATGGTGACGTACGCGCTCTTGTTCCTCGCGCTCCTCGTCGGGCTGACGTTCGCACGGCAGGGCTCGAGCGATCGCGACGAAGGCCACGGCATCGGCATCGCGGGCGTGCTGTTCCGGATGATCGCGGACGCGATCTTCTGGACGTTCCATCCGTTCTCTCCGCTCTACGTCCACCGATGGGACGGCTGGGAGGAGCCGGGCCGGACGCGCAGGCGGTCGCGACGAGACGAAGACGACGTGCCGTTCTACGAGAAGGTCAACCGCTTCGTGTTCGGCCCGACGCGTCCCGAGGAGGATCCGCACGAAGCTCGATCGCGCCTCTTGCGCGAGATCCGAGCTCAGCGGGGGCGCATCACGCTCGCGGACGTCNTNCGCGTCACGGGTCTGCCGCGCCACGAGGCCGATCCGCTGATGGCGCGGCTCATGCTCGACTACGACGGCACGGTCGACGTGAGCGAGGGCGGCGGCATCTACTACACGTTCGAGACGCTCCGCCGCACGGCCGGCGCGGAGGAGACGGCCCGCCAGCGCGCGGCATGGGAGCGGATGCCCGAGCTCCCTCCCCTGACGGGGAACAGCGCCGCCGCGAACGTGGGCATCGCGCTCTTGAACCTCTTCAATCTCCTCGCGAGCGGCTGGGTGCTCTCGCAGGGGCTCACGCTCGGCAACCTCGCGCTGCTGTTCGATCCGGAGCGCCCGCCCGTGCTGCCGGACGACGGCGTGCCGCTCGCGCTCGGGCTCGTGCCGTTCACGTTCTCCCTCGTCCTGTTCGTGCTGCCGCTCGTCCGAGCGCTGTTTCGGGGCCGAGAGCGCCGGAAGATCGAGCGCGAGCGTGCTCGGCTGACCGTGCTCCGAGAAGTCGTGACGCGCGCCTCGAGGAGAGAGCCGCTCTCCGACGAGACGCTCCGCAGAGCGGTCCGCGTCGCGACGGGCGAGGAGCCGTCGTCGAAGGAGATCACGGCTCGTGTCGTCGAGCTCGGAGGCGACGTCGACGTCGGGCCCGAGGGCGAGGTCCGGTACCGCTTCGCCGAGCTGGAGGCGGACGTCGAGGCCGCCGAAGCGGAGCGCGCGCGTGCGTCGGACCGCGAGGCACGTCTCGGCAAGATCGTCTTCGCGAGCGAAGATTGAGCCGATGGGCTCGACCAGGGACAAGCGCCGACTCCCGTGGCACGGAGCGGCGGCCGCGACCTTCTGGCTCGTGCACGCCGGGCGTCACGTCCTCGGGGGCACCGCGCACGACCTGCTCTGGGCCTGCAACGTGGCCGTGCCGCTCCTCGCGATCGGTTGCTTCCTCGGGCACGCGATGCCGTGCGCCGTCGCGATCTCGTGGCTCGCGTTCGGCACGCCGATGTGGCTGCTCGATCTCGCGACGGGCGCCGGGCTCATCGTCACGTCGCCGCTCGTGCACGTCGCGGCGCCGTTGGTCGCGATCTCGGCGCTCCGGCGGCTCGGATGGCCCGACCGCGCGTGGGTGTTCGCGACGGGAGGCGCCCTCCCCTTGCTCGTCGCCTCGCGGCTGCTCGGAACGACGGAGGCGAACCCGAACCTCGCGTTTCGCGTCCACGAGGGCTGGGAGGGCCATTTCCGCTCCCATCCGCTGATGCTCGGCCTGCTCCTCGTCGTCGCGGCGAGCGTCTTCTTCGCCATCGACGCGGTCGTCCGGCGCGCGCGCGGGCCCGCTCGAACGCCGGATCTGCAGGGCTGACCGCGCGCGCTCGGGCCCCCGAGCATGGGCCGCCGAGGCGGCCGAGCCGGCCTTCCCCCGGGTCGGGAGGGGGCGGACCGCGAAACACGCTGCGAGGACGGCGAAGACCGGTGGTACGTTCATGTCCGGTGCTGACTCCGAAGAACGCCCGCGGCCGGCCCGTCACGCAGCTGTGTCTCGCGCTCGAGACGTTCCGGCGAACCGACGAAGGTCGCATCCGCGACGCGAAGGCGTTCCTCGCTCACTTCTTCCCGATCACGAACGACGGCGCCACCGATCGCCTCTTCGTCCACCTCCCGAAGGAGATCCGAGCGGACCTGCTCTCGAGCTGGGGGATCCGCGGCAAGAAGTCCGCGCTGCGCGACGACGACGAGAAGGTCCGGGCCACGGTGACGGACGCGCTCGGCGCGGGCGACATCGACGAGACGATCATCGAAGAAGGCGTCACGCCGGAGATCCTCATCGACTGGGTGCCGCTCGACGACTGGTGGTCGTTCTGGCGCGGCAACGCCGTCCCCCTCCCGTCGGTGCGCAAGGCGCTCGCGGTCGCGCGCGAGCTCTCGCTGTTCGACGAGCGCTGGTTCCTCGAGCATCTGACCCTCGCGAGCCAGAAGCTCACCGGGACGGACGTGATCTGCGCCGCGCTCTCGAAGGATCAGATCGTCGCGTGGATCCACGCCGTCCACGAGAGCGGCGACGCCTCGCCTGCGGGGCTCGTGAAGGCGCTCGGCTGGGAGACGATCCTCGCCAAGACGGCGCACGAGGCTTTGCTCCACGTCCTCGACACGCTGGCGCGGCAGATCGGGCTCGCCGCCGACGAGCAGAAGGCCGATGCTCCGAAGCCCGCCATCGTGGCTACGAAGCCCACGGCTGCGCAGGCCGACAAACCCGCCGCCGACGCTCCGAAGCCCGCCAACGCTCCGAAGCCCGCCGCCGAGCCTTCGAAGCGCGCCGAGGCTTCGAAGCCGGCCGCCGAGCCTCCGAAGCCCGCCGACGCTCCGAAGCCCACCGCCGAGCCTTCGAAGCCCACCCCATCCGAGGCGAAGCCCGCGCCGGCGAAGGCACCCGAGGCCGCCGCCGCCGAGGCGACGAACGGCGCGCCCGCGAAGACACCCGAGCCCGCGGCGACCGAGAGCTCGAAGGCTCCCGCCGGTGCGGCATCCGCCCCGGAGCAACCGCAGACCGTCGACTTCAGCGAGCTGCCGGTGGTGGAGATGCCGCCGGAGGACGAGCTGGAGGTCGAGCTCGAGCCCGAGCCGCCGCCGCCTCCTCCCGCCCGCGCGCGATCCGCGGAGCCCTCGAAGCCCGCGTCGGTCGTCGTGGCCGCGAAGCCGGTGCCGCGCGCACCGCCGGTCGAGCATCTCCCGAGCGTGATCATCGAGCCCGACCCTCCTGCCCCGCAGTCGCGACAGGGGCAGCCGCCGGGCGTCATCGTGGAGCCCGATCCGTTCGCGTCGCCGGCGCCGACGTCCACGAGGCCGGATCCGCGCGCGCTCTTCGGCGCGCCCGATGCCGCGCCACGCGATCTGCCGCCGATGCGTCCCCCGGCTGCCACGCTCGCGGGCGTCGGCGCGCCTCCTCCGTTCCAGGTGACGAAGCCGGAGGTGGCGATTCCGAGCTTCGAGATTCCGAAAGAGGAAGATCCGCCGTGGGCACCGCCGCGGGCCGAGCCCGGCGACATGGGCTGGGACCTCGTCCACGGCGTGAAGCGCCCGATGTCGAACAACGTGCAGCCGCGTTACAACTTCGACGAAGAGGACGACGAGCCGACGAGCGAGATCGCATTGCCGGGCGATACCCGGCGCTGACGCGAGATCGTGCGCCGAGTCGGCGCGATGGCCGCGCGCCCCGTGCGCGAGGTACCGTGGACGGGCCCGGTTCGCCAACCAGTCGCCCCCCCCACGCACGCTCGTCCCGAGGACGCCCCCCTCCGTCGAAGGATGGACTCGTGGGCGCTCATCTCGTGATAACGTCGTCGGCCTCGAAGGTCGCCTACGCGCCCACTTTCAAGGAGGATCCCATGCGACGCTCGACGATTCAGCTCACCTCCGCCGGCGTGATCGTGGCCGCCACCGCGCTCGCGGTCGTGGCTTCGGCGTGCGGCAGCAGCGATCCGCAGCCGGCGACGGCGCCCACGGCGCAGTACCAGCAGGGCTACCCGCAGCAGTACCCCCAGCAGTATCCGCAGCAGTATCCGCAGCAGTACCCCCAGCAGCCGTATCCGACGGCGACGGCGATGCCGACGGACACGGCGCCGGCCGGCACGATGGCGACCCCGGGCCCGCTCGCGTTGCCGTGTCAGAACGATTCGGCGTGCGGCCTGCACCGCTGCAACCTCCAGTTCCAGAAGTGCGCGTTCCCCTGCGCGACCGCCGTGGACTGCCTCGACGGGAACCAGTGCTTCATGGGCGTCTGCGCGCCCAAGCCGCCCGGCTCGCAATGAGGCGCGCGCACGACGCGCGCGAGGCCGTGCTCGGCCCGAAGCGTCGAAGGTGACCAATGCTCCCACGCTCCGGTCGCCGTCCCCGGAGCGTGCGAGGCCGTGCGAGCACGCGCTCGCGCCTCGCAGGGGTCGAAAATCGTTGCAAGCGTCCCGCGCCGCTTGCTTCGATCCATTGCATGCTGCGCAAGGTCTGCTCTTCGGTCGCCCTCGCATGCATCGGCCTCGTCGCGTGCGGCGGTGCCATCCAGGAGGACGACGGGAGCGGTGACGCGACGGGACCGAGGACGACGCTCTCCGCACGGCTCGCCCCGTCGAACGCGCCTTGGGGCGCCTGGGATCTCGTCTGGCTCGAAGGCGCTCCCGGCGGCAAACGGTCGGCGTATGCGTTCGGCCATCTCTATCTCGATCTCCGGCCCGACGGAAAAGCGATCGCGCGCCGTTGCACGAAGCCGTACTACGAGCCGGCGCTCCTCTCCGTCCGCTGCGCCGACTCCCAGGCATACGACTGCGTCTATGGGACCGTCACGTGGGACGGGACGGTGTGGCGCGTCGACCTGCCCGATCTGCAGGCGTCGACGAAGGAGTCCAGCGGCGAGATCGTCATGAGCGAGACGAACGACGGCATCATCGTCCGCCACATCCTCCCGCAGTACTCGGCCGGGCGATTCGCGCGCCTGACGGACGATCCGCCCACGAACGCCTGCGCGGGGTCCTGACGCGCGGGCCGAGCGAGCGGCGAAGCATGAACGAACCTCGTTTTCGTTCATGCTAAGCTCGCCGCGATGAGCTCCGAGGAGCGCCGCGCCGCCATCCTCCGCGCCGCGTCCCGGCTCTTCGAGCACTACGGGTACGCCAAGACGACGATGGCCGACGTCGCCCGCGAGGCGAACGTGGGCGTCGGGACCGTCTACCTCGAGTTCGACTCGAAGGAGGCGATCGTCCGGGAGCTCTCGCAGTCCGCTCATGCCGCCGTCCTCGAGGCCATGCGGGCGGCGGCGGTGAACGAGGACCCTGCGACGTGTCTGACGTCCGTGCTCACGGCGCGGACGGCGCGCTTCCTCGAGCTCCGCGCGAAGGGCCAGCATGCGTGCGAGCTCGTGCACTGCAAGACGGAGGGCGTACGCGCCGCGCACGAGCGCTTCCGCGAAGAGGAGCACGCGCTGCTCGTCGAGATCCTCGAGCGGGGCCGGAAGCTCGGCGTGTTCGGAGACATCGATCCGCCACGCAAGGCCGCCATCATCCAGCGCGCGTTCGCGAGCCTCTCCCCTCCTTGGATCTTCTCGGGGACCGGAGACATGCTCGCGATCGCCTCGGAGATGTGCGAGCTCGTGCTCGTCGGGCTGATGTCGCGTCCGAACGAAGCGCCGAACGCGCGCAGAGAGCGGCAGCGGTCGACGAAGCAGACGACCGCCCGCGGACGGTCGCGTCGATCGGCCTAGCGCGAGCGTCGAAGCGCGCTCGAGCTCGAGCGCGAGCGTCGAGCGGAACGACACGCGCGCCTCGATTCGCGATGCCTGTGACGGTGTGCTACGCGATCGGGTCGGCGCTGTCCGTCGTCGGCGAAACCGTCGTCATGCGAAGGCTCGGCCGTCGTCGAGCCGACCCGTGACGCATCGAGCTCCACCCTCGTGCTCGAGGGCGGAGCGAGACGTCGCCGCTTTCGTCTCCTTCTTCGATTCGCCTTCGCTCTTCGATGCTCCGCCACCGGTCGCGTTTCGCGACGGCAGGCCGAGCCTGCGGTCGTTGACGGAACTGTGAACGAACTTAGCTTTCATTCATCGCTCAATGCCCGCGCTTCACGGCGCCGCCTCGAGCGAGGCGCCGCTGGCTGCCGAACTCCCAGGAGAGCTCCCCCGACATGACCCATCTTCGAGAAGGCGTTCCGACTCCCCCCTCTCCCGTCGCGGCACTGCCGCTCCGCACCGGCGTGCTCTTCCCGAGCGCGACGCTCACGTTCGCCGTCGGCCGTCCCAGGTCCGTCGCGCTCGTCCGCTCCCTCTACCCGGGCGACATCGTCGTCACGCTCACGCAGAAGGATCCTCGCCCCGTCGACCTCGGCAAGGACGACCTCTACCCGTTCGGCACGTACGCCCGCGTGAAGTCCGTCACGCGCAAGAGCGACCGCGAGTACGAGCTCTCGCTCGAGGGCCTCGGCCGCGCACGGCTCGACGCGATCGCGAGCTCCGACCCTTGGTACAAGGCCGAGGTCACGCACCTGCCCGAGACCGGCGCCGACGACCTCGAGGCGAAGGAGCTCGCCCGCGCCTTGGCGCGCGAGGTCACCGACCTCGTGCGTGACACCGGTGGCGCGCTCGGCCAGGCCGAGACGCTCCAGGGCCTCGACCCCGGCGTGTTCGCCGATCGGATCGCCGCCCTGCTCGATCTGCCCGTCGAGCAGGAGATCGAGCTCCTCGGCGAGCCCGACGCCGCCAAGCGCATTCGCCTGCTCGTCAGGCGCATCGCCGAAGGCAAGGTGAAGGCCGAGATCCGCGCCAAGATCGAGGGCGAGGTCAAGAAGGAGCTCGGGAGGAACCACCGCGAGGCCGTGCTCCGCGAGCACATGCGCGCGATCCGGCGCGAGCTCGGCGACACCGAGGGCGAGGACATCGCCGCGCTCCGCAAGCGCCTCGAGGACGCTCACCTCCCCGAGGAGGCGCAGAAGGTCGTCGCGCGCGAGCTGCGCCGTCTCGAGAGCATGGGCGGCAACGGCGCCGAGGTGCACGTCATCCGCAACTACCTCGAGCTCATCGCCGATCTGCCGTGGGACAAGCGCGCGAGCTCCGAGATCGACCTCGACAAGATCGCCGCGCAGCTCGAGGCGGATCACTACGGCCTCGAGGACATCAAGAAGCGCATCCTCGAGCACGTCGCCGTCCTGAAGCTGTCCGGCAACACCAAGGGCACCCTGCTCTGCTTCGTCGGGCCGCCCGGCGTCGGCAAGACGTCGCTCGGTCAGTCGATCGCCGACGCGACCAGCCGGCCGTTCGTGCGCGTCGCCCTCGGCGGCGTCCGCGACGAAGCCGAGATCCGAGGCCACCGGCGCACCTACGTCGGCGCGCTCGCGGGGCGCATCATCCACGCGCTCCGGAAGGCGAAGGTGAAGAACCCCGTCATCCTCCTCGACGAGATCGACAAGATGGGCGTCGGCTGGGGCGGCGGCTCACCCGAGGCCGCGCTGCTCGAGGTTCTCGATCCGGAGCAGAACAAGACGTTCACCGACCACTACCTCGAGCTTCCGTTCGATCTCTCCGAGGTCATGTTCGTCTGCACGGCCAACACCCTCGAGACGCTGTCGGCGCCGCTGCGCGACCGCCTCGAGATCGTCGAGCTCAGCGGATACACGACGGAGGAGAAGGTCCACATCGCGCGCCGGCACCTCGTCTCGAAGCGGACGAAGGAGCACGGCATCCCGGAGGACAAGCTCACGATCACGGACGCCGCGCTGCATGCCATCGTGCGCGACTACACGCGCGAGGCCGGCGTTCGCCAGCTCGACCGCGAGATCAAGAAGCTGTGCCGCGTCGCAGCTCTCGAGGTCGCGCGCGGCAAGGACGACGGTCCCGTCGTGATCGACGAGGCCGATCTCCCGACCCACCTCGGCAAGCCGAAGTTCGACGGCGAGGTCGCCGAGCGCACGTCGATCCCAGGCGTCGCGACCGGCATGGCTTGGACGCCTTTCGGCGGATCGATCCTGTTCATCGAGACCTCGCGGATGCCCGGCAAGGGGGCCGTCGAGATCACGGGCCAGCTCGGCGACGTCATGAAGGAGTCCGCTCGCGCCGCGCTCAGCTACGTGCGAAGCAACGCCGAGCGCCTCGGCATCGACCCGAGCAGCGTGCAGGGCCAGGACGTCCACATCCACGTCCCCGCCGGGGCGGTGCCGAAGGACGGTCCGTCGGCGGGCGTCACGATCTTCACCGCGCTCGTCTCGCTGTTCACCGGCCGGCGCGTCCGATCGGACACGGCGATGACGGGCGAATGCACCCTCCGCGGCCGCGTCCTGCCCGTCGGCGGGATCAAGGCGAAGGTCCTCGCCGCACACCGCGCGGGCCTCAAGCGCGTGATCCTCCCGATCAAGTGCGCCCGCGATCTCGACGAGGTCCCGAAGGACGTCCGCGACGAGCTCGAGGTCATCCTCGTCGAGGACATGAGCCAGGTCCTCGAGGCCGCGCTCGAACGGGATCCCGCCGACGCGTCGACGCCGATCCTCGAGCACGAGCGCCCGCGGGGCGGCAGCCAGGTCGCGGAGACGACGGCTTGACAGGAGGCTCCAGGCTCCAGGGACGAAGGAGGCTCCAGGCTCCAGGCTCCAGGCTCCAGGGGAAGGCTCCAGGCCGGGCTCCAGGCTCCAGGAAGGACCTCCTCGGCCTCGGATCGGAAGCTATGGCTCGTTGCCGTGAGCCCGACCGACTCTTTGGATGCGGGGAGGCAGAAGCTTGCTCTCCCTGGAGCCTGGAGCCCGGAGCCTGGAGCCTGACTCGGCCTGCTCACGGCGAAAACGCCTGATCGAACGCGAAGAAGAAGCCGAACGGATCGACCGGCGCCGGGCTTCCCGTCTCCGGGAACGGGCCTCGCTTGAGCGGGAATGCGAAGTCGAGGCGCAGCACGAGCCGATTGATCTGCGGGAGCAGCGTGCGGATGCCGAAGCCCACGGACTGCTTCGCCCGCAGCATGTCGAAGCTCCTCGCGGCGTCTGCGGAGTCGAAGAAGAGGACGCCGCCGATGCGGGCCTTGAGCACCTCGATCGAGCGCGACCGGTACTCGATGTTGAAGAAGACCGTGTCCTTTCCGAAGAAGAAGCCCGTCGGATAGCCGCGGAGGCGGTCCTCGCCGCCGATGAACGTGCGCGCGTTCAGGTAGTTCTTGTAACGGTTGTTGAACGACGCGTTCATGACGATGCGGCCCGCGCCGAAGATGCGCGGCGTGACCGCGCCGAGCGCGGCGCCGATCGAGGCGTCCGTGCAGCTCGGTCTCTCGGGGCAGAGCCAAGGGACGGGGAAACCTTCCTGCTCCTCCGCGAACGTCGAGACGCTCGCGCCGGCGAGGCCGTCGCCGAGCGCGACGGTGTAGCCTGCTCGCGCGCTCACGCCGACGAGATCGCGGGAGGATCCGAGCGCCTTCGGGACCGGGTAGATGGTCACGCCGACGTTGTGGCCGAGGCGGAAGTCCTCCTGGAGCGCGAGGGTGTCGACGTCGAGCGTGCGGAGGTAGTTCGTCGTGAACGTGCTCCACGAAATCGCCGGGTACACCCGCGACTCGCTCGTCGGCAGGGCGCGGTTCGTGAAGTCCGCGACGGCGACCGGATCCACGCCCTCGAGGTACTCGCGGAAGAGCTCGTAGCTCGCGGTCGAGGCGTTGAACGACAGCGCGAAGTTGTTCTTGATCGCCCACCCGAACGAGCGCGTGATCGACGCCGAGGCGCCGAACGAGCGGCTCCGGTACTGGAAAGGGATGCGCTCGCGCTCGGCTGTGAGCCGCGAGTCGAAGAGGAAGACTTGCGCGTTCGAATAGCGCCGCGCGATGCCGACGCTGTAGCCGAGATCGACGTCCCACGCCCATTCGGTGCGCGTCGAGTACAGCCCCTGCCCCACGCTGATGCCCATGGCCGAGCCCTCGGGGGACGCCTCGCGTCGATTGATCGTGATCGACGCGCTCGCGCCGGCGCCGATCCACGAGTAGCCGAACCGAGGAATGTTGTAGCCGAGCCCGAGAGTGTAGGTCTCGGGCCGCAGCTGGAACGACGTCTGGGCGGTGTGGTGCAAACCGAAGACGTTCGTCTCCTGCGGGACGACGACGAGATTCTCGAGACCACCCGGCGTGTACGCGAGATCGAAGGACAAGCGGAGGCTCCAGATGTCCTTCGTGATGACGAGGAGGTCTACCTTGTCCGGGTCCTTCGCTTTCAGAGGCAGGATGACGACGAGCGAGATCTGCAGCGGCATGCGGCTGCGCATGTTCCGTGCGGTCTCGTCGATGACGACCTGGACGTAGGGGTCCCCCGGCCGCAGGAGCAGCTCGCGATCGATGACCCACTCCTTCGACAGCGAGTGGAGCGAGTTCAGCGTCCGCTTCGTGACGTACTTGCCGAGCGGTGAGAGGATCGGGATGGGCCGCAACAGCTCGGGCCCGGGATCGCGCGGCTCGAGGATCTCGAGGCGGACGAAGTGGACTTCGCCGATCGTCTTGCCCTCGGGGCTCGGGTCCACCTCACGGCCGAGGCTCTTGAGCGCCTCGTCGATGGCCTCCTTCTCGTACGGCGAGTATTCCGTCGTCCGCGAGATCGGCTTCTGCGCCTGCGCGGCGTTCGGGGCGG
>JGI25327J35509_1001121_pt1 | contig 21576 bp, 25 predicted proteins | sample HigsolmetaAR202D_FD_35509 | JGI IMG/M metagenome (IMG submission 35509)
CCGATCTGTCTTTTCATCTCTCTCTTGCATCGCCGTGCAACGCCAGGGAGGTCGCCCGTGGTGCGAACGTGCGCTTCCTGCGGCAGGCAGTTCGAGGCCCAGCGGTCGACGGCCAGATACTGCGGCTCCACCTGCCGGTCACGGGCGCACCGGGCCCCGGTGGTGTCGGTGGGGCAGGCGAACCCGCTGCGTGAGGCGGTGCGGCAGGAGCTGGAGGCGGCCGGGCGACTGGAGACGGTCCTCGGCCAGCAGGCGCTCATGCTCGCCGACCGGCTGGCCGCCCAGGGCGACACCGGCTCGGCCGTGGCGGCGCTGTCGCGGGAGCTGCGGGCGGTGATGGAGGCTGCGCTGGCCGATGCGCCGGCCGCCGCTGACGCCCTTGATGAGCTGGCCGAGCGCCGCCGCAGGAAGGCCGCCGGTGCCTGACGACGTCGTTCCCCCGGCGCATCTGTGGATTCCTGAGCGCGTCGGCTCCTATGGGGCCGAGGCCGCTGATCTCGCGGCGATGGCCGGTCGTCCGCTGGACGCCGAGCAGCGGATCGCGGTGGACGCGATACTGTCGTATGGGCCGGGCGGCCGGTGGGTGGCGCTGGAGGCGGCGGTGGTGATGCCCCGCCAGAACGGCAAGACCTCCGGCGTGATCCTGCCGGTGGTGTTGGCGGACCTGTTTTTGTTCGACGCCGACCGGATCGTGTGGACGGCGCACCTGTTCCGCACGGCCCGTGACGCCTTCACCGACGTGGTGGCGTTGATCGACGGATGTCACGATCTGGCACGGCGGGTTAAGAAGGTCACCTACGCCAACGGGGAAGAGGCGATCGAGCTGCACTCGGGGGCGCGGCTGGAGTTCCTGGCCCGCTCCAAGGGCGGTGGCCGGGGCTTGGGCGGCAAGCGCTTGGTGATGGACGAGGCGCTGTACTTGTCGGCGGAGTCGATGGGGTCGCTGATCCCCACTTTGTCGGCCCGGGAGGACCCGCAGATCGTCTACGGCTCCAGCGCCGGGGTGCTGGGCAGCGACCACCTGCGCAGTCTGCGGGATCGTGGCCGCCGCGGCGGTGACCCGACGTTGGTGTGGGTGGAGTGGTGCGCGCCGGGCGGCTGGGACGACCCGCCGTGCACGTCCGGCAAGGACTGTCCGCACACACTGGACGCCGACGGGTGCGCGTTGGACGACGAGGAGTTGTGGCGGCTGGCGAACCCGGCGCTGGGGCGGCGGATCAAGTACGAGTTCGTGCGGGCCGAGCGGCGGGCGATGCCGCCGGGCGAGTTCGGGCGGGAACGGCTGGGCTGGTTCGACCTGCCGCCGACGGTGGATCAGCCGATCCCGATCGAGGCGTGGTCGGCGCTGGCCATCGCGCCGCCGGACCGGGAGGCGATGCTGCCGATCGCGATCGGCGTGGATGTCACCCCGGAGCGCTCTCATGCCTCGATCGGGGTGTGTGGCGTGGTGGACGGGCTGCGGGTCGTGGAGGTCGCCGAGCATCGCCGCGGCTTGGGCTGGGTGGTGCCGTGGCTGGTGGAGCGGTACCAGACGTGGAGGCCGTGCGCGGTGGTGATCGCCAAGGGGTCTCCGGCGGGGGCGCTGATCCCCGACTTGGAGGCCGCCGGGATCGAGGTGCTGAAGCCGAGCACTGCCGACGAGGCGCAGGCGTGCGGCGCGTTCGTGGATGCCGCGGCCCCGGCCGAGGGTGAGCCGACGCTGCGGCACCTGGGACAGCCGGTGCTGGATGCGGCGGTGAAGGGTGCGGCGAAGGTTCAGCTGGGAGATGGGGCATGGCGGTGGTCACGGCGCACCAGCACGGTGGACATCTCGCCGTTGGTGGCCGTCACCTTGGCCGCCTGGGGGCGGGTGTCTCGTCCGCCGGCGGCCCCGTCGGTGCCGTTGGTGGCGTGGCGATGAGACGTGGTGAGGCGGTCGCGGCGCTGGCCGCGGCGGTGGCGCTGATCATCTCCGGTCTGGTGTGGCTGGCCGGGCCGTGGGGGCTGATCGGTTCCGGCGTTGCCCTGGCGGTGGCCGTGCTGTTCGTGGATGTGGACGACGTGGAGGGGGAGCGCGGTGCCGAAGCTGTGGCAGACCCTGCGCGGCCGCCGGTCGTCCGCCGCTGAGCAGCGCGATTGGATGCATGACCGGCTGATCTTCGAGGGCATCACCTACCCGCTGGTGGGTGCCTCGGTGTATGGCCGCCAGGTCGAGCAGATCGAGAACTCCTTCACCGGGTACGTCAACGCCGCCTACAAAAGCAACGGGATCATCTTCGCGGTGATCCTGGCCCGCATGCTGCTGTTCAGCGAGGCGCGTTTCCAGTGGCAGCGGCTCGTAGACGGCCGCCCCGGCGACCTGTTCGGATCGCGAGAACTGGAGATCTTGGAGCGCCCGTGGCCGAACGGCACCACGGGTGAGCTGTTGGCCCGCATGGAGCAGGACGTCTCGCTGGCGGGCAACTTCTTCGCGGTCCGCGATGGTGACCGGGTGCACAGGCTACGGCCGGACTGGGTGGAGATCATCCTGTCGGCGCCGCCCGACCAGGCGGTGCGCTCGGACGTGGTGGGCTACCGGTACACCCCGGGCGGGCCGGCCGCCGGCGGTGAGCCGGAGATCTTCTTGCCCGAGCAGGTGTGCCACTGGACGCCGATTCCGGACCCGGACGCCCAGTACCGGGGCATGTCGTGGATCACTCCGATCGTCCGGGAGCTGCAGGCCGACCGGGCAGCCACCGAGCACAAGGCGAGATTTTTCGAAAACGCGGCGACTCCAAATTTGGCGGTGTCGCTGAAGGAGAGCCTGACGCCGGAGCAGTTCCGCGAGTTCGTGGACGCGATGGACGCCCAGCACAAGGGCGTCCACAACGCCTACAAGACGCTGTACACCGCCGGCGGCGCCGATGTGACGGTGATCGGCGCCGACCTGCAGCAGTTGGACTTCAAAGCGACCCAGGGCGCGGGTGAGACGCGGATCTGCGCGGCCGGCGGCGTGCCACCGATCATCGTGGGCCTATCGGAGGGCCTCCAGGCCAGCACGTACAGCAACTATGGCATGGCCAGGAGGAAGTTCGGCGATCACTGGGCGCGCCCGCAATGGAGGTCGGCGTGCGCGGCGCTGGCCGCCCTGGTCCGCCCCCCGGCCGGCGGCTCACCGGTCCGGCTGTGGTTTGACGACCGGGACATTGCGTTCCTGCGCGAGGATGAGCGGGATCGTGCCGAGATCGCCCAGATCGAAGCCCAGACCATGGCCGCGCTGGTGCGCGAGGGGTGGACGGCCGATTCGGTGGTGCGCGCCCTGATGGAGGGCGACTGGGGCCTGCTGCAGCACTCCGGCCTGTACTCGGTGCAGCTGTGGCCGCCCGGCACCGCCGAGGCCAACGCCAGCCCTGAGACGTCGCTTGCCGGCGCCGATAACGACCAGCCCGCAGGCAGCGAGGACGGTGACGCAACATGAGGCCCCCGCGGTTTTGCTACCGCGCCTTCGAGTTCCGCGCCGAGGACGGCGGCAGCAACGGGCGCATCTTGGAGGGCTATGCGGCGGTATTCGACACCCCGACCCGCATCGACTCCTGGGAAGGTGAGTTCGACGAGCAGATCGCCCGTGGCGCGTTCAAGCGGACACTGAACGCTCGTACCCCCGTGCTGCAGTTCGACCACGGCCAGGACGTGCGCACCGGCAGCGTGCCGATCGGCGCGATCCAGGAGATCTACGAGGATCGGCGTGGCCTGTTCGTGCGGGCTGAGCTGTTCGACAACGACGTGGTGCTGCCGATCCGGCAGGCCATCGCCGCCGGCGCCATCGATGGCATGAGCTTCCGGTTCCGGGTGGTCGACGACCGATGGACCAGGCAGGAGAACGGCCCCGACCTGCGGACGATCCGCGAGGTGGAGCTGTTCGAGCTGGGGCCGGTCGTCTTCCCGGCCTATGAACAGACCTCGGTGGGCGTGCGGTCCTTGCTCGCCCACCTGGATCGCGGTGATCGTGCCGCACTGATACGCGAGCTCGCCGCGGAGTTGCGAGCACTGGACGCCGACGAGCCCGCCCGTCAGGGCACCTCGGAGGGTCCGACCGAGCCCGGCCAGGCGGCCACCTCGGGTCTGTCCACCGACCAGCGTGCCGCGGTTCTTCGCGGCCTTGACCTGCTGGAGATCGCATGAATGAGCAGGAGCTGAGGGACGGCCTGGAGTATGTCCGGGCGGCCCTCCACGACATCCACGAGCGCGCCGCCGGGCGCGCCCTGACCGACGAGGAGCAGCGCGCCTGGGACGAGGGCGTGGCCTACGTGCGGGAGACCGAGCGCACCTTGCGGCGGTACGAGGAGGCCCGCGCGCTGGCCGCCCGTCCCGGCCACATCGAGCCCGCTTCTCCGGGCGCGGTCGTGCGCCGCGACCCGTTCGAGGCGCTGACCCGGCGCGCCGACCAGTCCGACCGCGAATACCGGCGGGCGCTGGTCGACGGGCTGCTGCGCGCCAACGAGAGCCGCATCGAAGGCGGCGACAACCAGGCGCACTTCGAAAGGCTGATCAAGCGCCACGTCTCCGACACCGAGTGGGCGCGCAACCTGCTGGCCCGCTCCCGCGATGTGTACGCCGAGGCGTTCTCCAAGGCCGTCACCGGCCGGGAGATGTTCCTGACCGACGAGGAGCGGGCCGCGCTGGCCGTGGGCACCAACACCCAGGGCGGCTACCTGGTCCCCACCCACCTGGACCCCACCCTGATCCTGACCAACTCCGGCAGCAGCAACGCCATCCGGTCGATCTCGAGGGTGGTGACGCTGACCGGCGGGGCGAACACCTGGAACGGCGTGACCACCGCCGGGGCGACCGCGTCCTGGGACGGTGAGCTGGTCGAGGTGTCCGACGACACCCCGGAGGTGGACCGGGCGAGTGTGCCCACCCACAAGGCTCAGGCGCTCATCCAGGCGAGCATCGAGGCGTTCGAGGACATCACCGGCCTGGCCGGCGACGTGGCCATGCTGCTGGCGGACGCCCGTGACCGGCTGGAGGGCGCCGCGCACGCCACCGGCAGCGGCTCCGCCCAGCCCACCGGCATCTTCACCGCGTTGGACGCCAACACCAACGTGGAGGTCATCGCCACCACCGCCGCGACGATCGGCCTGGTGGACATCCACGACGTGTACCAGAAGGTGCCGGTGCGGTGGCGCGGCCGCGGCACCTGGTTGATGCACCCGGTCTACGCTTTGGCGATCAAGGCCCTGGGCAGCGCGGTGTCGGCGTCCTTCACCACCGACCTGACCCAGCCGACCGCCGGCCGGTTGTTGGGAAGGCCGCTGGTGGAGTCTGACGACGCGCCCAGCGTCCAGACCACCACCACCAACGACAACGAGATCGTCTTCGGCGACTTCTCCAACTACGTGATCGTCGACAAGCCGGGCGGGACGAGCATCGAGTTCATCCCGCACCTGTTCAACACCGCCAACAACCTGCCGGACGGGCGCCGCGCCTGGTACATGCACTGGCGCAACGGCGCCGACAGCGTCAACGACAACGCGTTCCGTCTGCTGCAGGACAAGACCTCGGCCTGATCGGCCGAGCCGTGCGGGCCCCGGCCGGGCCTGCCTCCATCGCGCCCGGCCCGGGGCCCACACCCATTCAGGAGGCAGAAATGGGCCTTGTCCGCCCCACCCAGCCGTGCATCGTGCGGCACCCCGAATCCGGGGCGCTGATGGTGCCGAATCCGGCGGAGACCTACCGCGACGACGATCCGCTCGTGCAGGCGTACCCGTGGCTGTTCGCCTCCGACGCCGACCTGGAGGCCGGCGTGGAGCAGGCCACCCGGGCGCCCGGCGAGAAGCGGCAGATGCGGCGCCGGTGAAAAAGGGGACGGCCCTGGTCGGGCTGCTGGACGCCGGCAAGTGGTCGGCCTGCTTTGGATTGTCGTACCGGGATCTGTGCCTGTACGACGCGGCCACCAGTCAGCGGATCGTCCGGCCCGGCGGCGGGGAGATGCGCAAGATTGTTGGGGCGATGGGCGTTGCGGCCGGCCGTGACGCCATCGCCCGCTGCTTCTTGGACGACCACGACGCCGAGTGGCTGTGGATGGTGGACACGGACATGGGGTTCGCCCCCGACACCGTCGATCGGCTGATCGAGTCCGCCGACCCGGAGCTCCGTCCGGTGATGGGCGGGCTGTGCTTTGCGATGAAGCGGGCGGCCACGGGCGACTTCTACGCCGAGCGAATGCGGATCCAGCCCACCCTGTACGACTATGTGGAGCTGGAGGACGAGGTCGGCTTCCGCCCAATCTTGGACTATCCGCGCAACCAGGTGATGCAGGTGGCCGGCACCGGCGCGGCGTGCCTGCTGATGCACCGCACCGCCCTGCAGAAGGTCCGCGACCGCTACGGGGATGTCTGGTTCGAGCCGATCACGCACCCGACTGGCAACCGTGGCCGTCCTCGCGTGTTTTCCGAGGATCTGTCGTTCTGCGTCCGCCTGGCGGCGGTAGGGCTGCCCGTGCACGTCGACACGAGCGTGAAGACCACGCATGAGAAGGGTGCGCTGTTCTTGGACGAGGAGACCTTCGACGCCCAGTTCAAAGGCGGCGGCAGCGATGGCTCTCGGTGACCCGTATGCCACCCTGTCGGATCTGAAGGCGCGCCTGGGCATCGCCGACACCGCAGAGGATGCCCGGCTGGGCGAGGCCCTGACGGTCGCGAGCAGGGGCATCGAGCACTGCACGCGCCGACAGTTCAACGCCGCCGCCGCTGCCGCACCCCGTCTCTACTACCCCGACGGGTCCGGCTGGGCGACGGTGGACGACTTCTACACCACCGACGATCTGACTATCGAGACCGACGCCGGCGGCGGCGCCTGGACGACGTGGGCGGCCGACGACTACGAGCTGCACCCGCTGAACGGGGGCGCAACCGGGTGGCCGTACTGGCGGATCAAGGCCATCCGCCGCCCCCTCCCCTGCGCCGACCGGGCGTCCCTGCGGGTGACCGCCAAATGGGGATGGGCGGCGGTGCCCGCGCCGATCAAGGAGGCGACGCTGATCCTGGCCGAGGAGATCTTCAAGCTGCGAGACACCCCGTTTGGTGCCGGCGGCTACGGCGAGTACGGGCGGATCCGGGCCCGGGAGAACCCGAACGTGTGGCTGCGGATAGCTCCCTACCAGCGTGAGGTGGTGCTGGTGGCCTGATGGCAGCGCCCAGTGTCCTGCAGATCATGCAGGGAATCGAAGCCCGGCTGAAGACCATCTCCGGCCTGCGGGTCACCTCCTACGTGGCCGACCAGATCAACCCGCCGCAGGCAGTGGTCGGCGTGCCGCCGATCGAGTCGTACCGAGCGACGATGCAACGCGGCCGGTTCGTGCTGCAGCCACAGGTGTACGTGTTCGTCTCGGCCGTCCTGGACCGGGTCGGGCAGGCTGCGCTCGCCGCTTTCGCCGACGTGTCGGGGGCCACCTCGATCCCGGCGGCGATCGAGGGCGACCGGACGCTGGGCGGCCTGGTGGAGGACTGCGTGGTCGACTCCTTCCGGCCGCTCGGCATGGAGGAGGTCGGGCTGATCGGCTATTACGGCGGCGTTTTCGAGCTGCGCGTGATCGCGCCCGGAGCGATGGAGGAGACGTGAGCAAGCTGTACCGAGTGATCGGGCGGTGCAAGGTCGCCGGGGTGGCGCCCGGTGGCACCGTCACGCGCGATCAGGTGCTGGCCTACGGCGGCCCGGACGCGCGCGTCAACCTTGACGCGCTGGTCGGCGTGCACCTGGAAGAGGTCAAGCCCGACAAGCCCGAGCCGAAAAAGACGAAGGGGGAGGGCTGATGCCCACCTTCGTCCTGGACTCGGTCACCACCTGGGTGGGCGGGCACGACTTCACCTGCGACACCAACAGCGTCACCCTGTCGGTGGAGGTGGACGAGCAGGACAACACCACGTTTTGCAGCCGGGGGTGGCGATCCCGCATCGGCGGGTTGCGCAGCGTGTCGGCGGACCTGGAAGGGTTCTGGCAGGCCGGGAGCGATGCAGTCGACCCGCACACCTTCTCCACCCTGGCCGTGGCCGGGCTGCCGGTCACCATCTCCCCCACCGGAGTCGAGGGGGACGTCGCCTATATGTTCCAGGGCGGCAAGTTCTCCTACGAGATGTTCGGTGACCTCGGCGAGGTCGCCCCGTTCTCCCTGTCGATGCTGGGCACCGAGGGCCGCGAGGGCCTGATCCGCGGGCGGGTGGCCGCCGCCCGGCAGACGGTTGACTCCACCGGGGCGATCGGCTCACCGGTGCAGCTGGGCGCCGGCGCGGCGGGCAAGTACCTGTACGCGGTGCTGCACACCTTCTCGGCCGGCGCGACGATCTCGGTGAAGGTGGAGAGCGACAACGCCCAGGCGTTCAGTGACCCCGCCGACGTCGCCTCGGCCACGATCGGGCCCGTCACCGCCGTGGGCGGCACGTGGATGACCCGCGTGGCCGCCGACAGCATCACCGACGACTGGTTCCGCATCAGCGTCACCGCGATCACCGGGGAGTTCTCGGTGGCCGCGGCCCTGGCCATCCAGTAGCACCCGCAACCCTCCCGGCCGCCGCGCAGGCGGCCATTCGCATGTAAGGAGCCGCGATGGCGACGTTCGTTCTGACCGACGCCTCGGTTGTCATCAACAGTGTGGACCTGTCGGACCGCGTGTCCTCGGTGACGCTCAGCGTGGAGGTGGACGAGCAGGAGGACACCGCGATGGGCGACACCTACCGGTCGCGCATCGGCGGCCTGAGGGACTGGTCGGTGGACATCGAGTTCCACCAGGACTTCGGTTCCAGCGAGGTCGACGATACGATCTGGCCGCTGGTGGGCACCGTCGCCCCCATCGTCATCAAGCCCACCTCCGGCGCCGTCAGCCCCACCAACCCGTCCTACTCCGGCAACGTGCTGGTCACCGAGTACAGCCCGATCGACGGCGGGGTGGGCGACCTGGCCACCACCAGCGTGTCGTGGCCGGGCGCCGGGCCGCTCACCCGCGCCACCAGTTGATGATCGACGTCCAGGTCCGCGTCGAGGACCTGACACAGCTGGTCCGCGCACTGCGGCGCATCGAGGACGGCAAGGACCTGCGCAAGCGGCTGCGGCAGGACATCCGGGACGCGGCCAAGCCGATGATCCCGGCGATCCGCTCCAAGGTGCGGTCGCTGCCGTCCAAAGGCGAGTCCAAGCGGCGCGGCCGGCCGCAGCTGCGCGCGTCCATCGCCCGGGCGACCCGGCTGCAAATCCAGATGTCCGGACGGTGGGCCGGGGTCACGGTGCGGGTGGACCCCAAGAAGATGCCGCCCGGCATGCACAACCTGCCCGCCTACCTGGAGGGCGCGGAGCCGTTCAACCGCTGGCGGCACCCGGTATTCGGCCGGGACGTCTACGTCGGTCAGCGGCCCAAACCCTACTTCTATGCCATCGCCAACCGGTACGTGGAGCCCGTCCAGCGGGCCACGGCGGAGGCGCTCGACTCGATCAGGAGGCAGATCGAATCATCATGAGCACTCGCAAGCGAGACGACGAGCCGTACGACTTCAACTTGGATGCCGTCCGGGCCGAGGTCGACCTCACCCCGTGGCGGGTCCACTTCGGCGGGCGTCGGTGGGAGTTCGCCCACCCGCAGTCGATCGACGTGTGGTCGATCCTGGCCATGGACGATGAGACCACCTCCGAGATCGCCGCCATGACCGCAGTGTTCAAGGTGGCGCTGGGTGAGCAGTACGAAGAATTCCGCAAGATCCCGCTGCCGACGTACAAGCTCAAGGCGCTGTTCGAGGCGTACCAGCGCTACGGCGGCGTGGAGCCGGGGGAATCGTCGGCCTCCTCCGGCTCCTGAAGCAGTACGGGGAGGCCATCGAATTCGACATCGCCCGGTACTGGCCGGGTCGCCGCCTGCACGACCTGTTCACTGGGCGGATGACGTGGCGCGAGCTGAGGACGTTCATCCGCCACCTGCCGCCCGATTCGGCGTATGTGCGCGCCCGCTTGGGTGAGGAAGCCGACTGGGGAGTGACCGAATACCTGCTGGCCCGCATCGCCAACATCTTGCTCCAGGCCCACTCATCCAGACGGGTACCCGAGGCCAAGTTGATCCATCCGCCCGGCGCCGCAGCCGCAAAGGCGCGGACCCGGCCCGCCGGCGGAGCTGCCGAGCTGGACGCATTGTTCACAGGGAGGTGACCGGGTGGCCAACGCACGCAGCGTCATCATCAACCTGGTCGCCAACGACCGCGTCTCGGAGACCGTCAAAGGCGTCGGCAAGCAGTTCGACAAGCTCAACCAGAAGCTCAAGGACCTGTCGGGCCCGGCCATGACCGCCGCCGGTGCCGCGGCCGGGGCGGCCTTCGCCAGCGGACTGGCCGGCGCCGTCAAGCTGGACTCCGCCCGCGGCAGGCTGGAGGCCCAGCTCGGCCTGACTAAGGAGCAGTCCAAGGTCGCCGGCGATGTCGCCGGCAAGCTCTATGCCTCCGCTTATGGCGAGTCCATGGAGGACGTCCAGACTGCGATCACCTCGGTGATCCAGAACATGGACGGCATGCGCGACGCCAGCGCATCGGCGTTGCAGCAGATCACCGCCCGGGCCATGGACGTGGCCACGGTGATGGACGAGGAGGTCGGTTCCGTCACCCGGGCCGTCTCTCAGATGATGCGCACCGGGCTGGCCAAGAACGCTCAAGAGGCGTTCGACATCATCACCCGCGGCACGCAGCTGGGTGCCAACAAGGCCCAAGACTTGTTGGACACCTTCAACGAGTACGGCACGCAATTTCGCAACCTCGGATTGAGCGGCAAGCAGGCCATGGGACTCATAGCCCAGGGCCTGCAGGCCGGCGCACGCGACGCCGACGTTGTCGCCGACACGCTCAAGGAATTCTCGATCGAGGCGGTAGCCGGATCAAAGAGGATCCGCGACGCCTATAAAGAGCTCGGCATTGACGCCGACAAAATGTTCAAAATGCTGGGCCAAGGCGGCCCAGCAGCCGCCAAGGCGCTGGACATCACCCTCGACCGGCTGCGGGCGGTGGAAGACCCGGTCGAGCGGAATGCCCTGGCGGTCGAATTCTTCGGCACGAAGGCCGAGGACCTCGGCCAGGCGCTCTACGCCCTGGACCCATCCAGCGCCGTCAAAGCCCTGGGAGATGTATCTGGCGCCGCCGACCAGGCGGGCAAGGCGCTGCACGAAACGACCGAGGCTCAATTCAAGCGGTTCGTTCGCACCTTGCAGCAGGATGCGATGACCGCCGTGGTCGGCATCGTCAGCTGGTTCCAGGATCATACGACCGTAGCGAAGGTGCTGGCCGGCGCAGTCGCTACGCTGACCGGCGCCTATGCCGCCTACAACGTGGCTACGGCGATCGCCGCGATCCGCACGCAGGCGGTCACCAAGGGCACGGTCCTGAACACGATCGTGACCAAGACCGCGGCGGCGGCGACCAGGACGTGGGCGGCGGCCACCTGGGTGCTGAATGCGGCACTGCGCGGCAACCCCATCGTCCTGGTGGTGACGGCGCTGACGGGCCTGGTCGCCGGCCTGGTCCTGGCCTACCGGCGGTCGGAGACGTTCCGCGGCATCGTCCAGTCGGCCTGGTCGGGCATCCAGTCCGCCGCGAGCACCGCCTGGCGTTTCCTCCAGGGCGTCCTGTCGGGCATCTGGGGATTCATCACCTCCAAGGTGATCCCGGTCTTCCAGGACGTCTGGGCGGTCGTCAGGGGCGTGTGGACCGGGATCGTGGCCGCGATCCGGGTGGCCTGGTCGATCATTCAGCCGATTTTCAATTTCATCGCCACCGTTATCCGTGGCGTGCTCGTGGTGGCGTTCATCTTCCTGCGCAACCTCGTTAAAATCGTCTGGATCGGCATTCAAGTCGCCATCAAGGTCGCCTGGCTGGCGATCAAGGGGATTTTCCTGGCCATCAAGGCGGTCATCACTGGCGTCCTGGCTCCGGCGTTCAAGTGGCTGTACAACAACAGCATCAAGCCGGGCTGGGAGCAGATCAAGAAAATGATCGCCGGGGCCTGGAATTTCATCAGGCCCATTTGGGAGCGCATCAGATCCTGGCTGGCCGGGACGCTGGGACCGGCGTTCAAGACCTTTGCGTCAGCCGCGAAATCGGCTTGGGACCGGTTGAAGTCCGGCCTGTCCGCCACCTACAACAATGGCATCAAGCCAGTTTTCGACCGGCTCAAGCAAGTCGTCAATTCGGCGAAGACGGCATTCTCCAATGCCGTTGACTACATCAAGCGCAACTGGGACCGGTTGAAGGACATTGCCAAAAAGCCGGTCAACTTCGTCATCGGCCTGTACAACAAGGGCATCGTCGCGCTGGTCAACAAACTGGCCAGCTTCGTCGGCGTCAAAACCCGGCTCGACACGATCCCCACTTTCGCCCGCGGCGGCGTCATGCCCGGCTACGCCCCGGGCAGGGACAGCTTGCTGGCCGCCGTCAGCCCCGGAGAGTCGATCTTCCGGCCCGAGTTCACGCGGGCGGTCGGCGCGGCCTGGGTGCACCGCGCCAACGAGATTGCCCGCCGCCACGGCCCGGCCGGGGTGCGCCGATGGCTGACCGGCCCGGACGCCCTGGGCGGCGAGGGTCTGGCGTTCGCCCGCGGCGGGATCGTCCCCTACGCGGGCGCCTACGGTCTGGGTGGCGTCATCTCCGGATTCGTGAAGGGCGTGCGCGAGTTCGCGTTCGGCAACCTGGAGAAAGCTGCCCGCAGTGTCCTCGGGAAGATCTTCTCCGGCTCGATGCCCGGCGGCGGCATCATCAGAACCCTGATCTCGGCGCTGCCGGGGTGGATCACCGACAGGCTGGTCGGCTGGATCAAGGGCAAGGTGTCGGCTGGCGGTCCGGGCGTACAGCGAGCCCTCGCGTTCGCCAAGCGAGAAGCGGGCAAGCCATATGTGTGGGGCGGCGTCGGCCCGCACGGGTACGACTGCTCCGGCTTCATGAGTGCGATCACGAACGTGATCAAGGGCAGGCCGCCGCACAGTCGCCTGTTCACCACGCACTCCTTCGGCGCCGCCGGCGGGCCGGGCGGGTTCGTCCGCAACAAGAAGAGCGCGTTCATGGTCGGGGTGACCGATGCCGGTGTCGGCCACATGGCGGGCACCCTGGCCGGGCACGACGTGGAGTCCTCCGGCAGCGCCGGTGTGCGCTTCGATGGCGGCGCCCGCGGCGCCAACCATCCTATGTTCAGTCGGGTCTACGGCCTGACGATGGACCAGGGCGGGGTGATCCCGCCCAAGTCGTGGTCGCTGATCCGCAACAACACCCGCCGCAGTGAGCTGGTGCTGACCGGCGCCCAGCAGGATCTGCTGGCCGGCCGAACCGGCGGCCAGCAGATCAACGTCACCGTCAACGTCCCGCCGACGGCCAACCTGGCCGAGGTTGGCCGGGCCATCAACGAGGCGCTCCGCGCCTACAAGGTCAAGGGCGGCCGCCTCGTCACCGCGTAGAAGGGGAAAGCTGTGGCCGACGTCGTGTTCAACGCGGCAAAGGGCAGGCTGGCGCACTACGCCGATCTGCCGGGCACCGATGACGCCCTGATCGCCGTGCTGCTGCAGTCAACCGGCCTGCAGGCCGACAATGTGCTCATCGACAACGACACCTTGGCCGATGTGCTGGCCAACAACGCCGAGGCGGACTTCACCAACTACAGCAGGCAGACCTTGACGGGCGTGTCGGTGACGGTGGATGACCTGACCAACACGGTGTCCCTCGATGCCGACGACATCACGTGGGCCACCGCCGGCGGCGCCACCAACAACACGCTGGCCAAGCTGCTGATCTGCTACGACCCGGACACCACCGGCGGGGATGACAGCGAGATCATCCCGCTGACCGCCCACGACGTCAGCATCACCACCGACGGGGCGACGATCATCATCACCCTGCACAGCGACGGCTTCGCCCAGATCTCCTGATGGCCATCACGTTCATCGCCTCTGGCGTAGACGGCGGCAACGCCAGCACGCTGACCGGGCTGACGTGGCCGACCGTGCAGGCCGGGGACCTGGCATTGCTGGTGTGGACCGGCGTGTCCACGACCACCTGGACGGATCCGTCCGGGTGGACGCTCGTGGCCGAGCACAACGGCGGCAGCGGCAGCCTGCGGAGCCGCCTGTACTACCGGGTGTGCACCGGCAGCGAGTCGGGATCGATCACGCTGACGCACGCCGACATCGACCGACAGAGCGCGGTCCTGGCCGTCTACCGGGGCGCCCACCCCACCAGCCCGATCGACGCCTGGGCGGACCGTGACGAGGACGCCGCCACCGACGTGCACGCCTGCCCGCAGGTGACCACCGGGCACGCCGATTGCGTGATCGTCACCGCGGTCGGTGAGCGTGTCACCGGCGGCACGACCGACTACACGCCGCCGACCGGGTACACCGAGCGGGCCGACACTGACGCTCTGGCGTCCGGCACCGGCGGCACCATCACCGCCCTGGCCGACGACGGCCTGGCCACCAGCCGCCCGTCCGGCACCAGCGTGACCCCGCCCCCGTGGGTCGGGACCGTCTCTACCGGCAACGTCGTCACCTGGACGATCAGCGTCCGCCCGGACGCACCGTCGACACTCGGCCCGGCCGCCGAGACCGACACCGCGCTGCCGGTGGCCGTGGGGGCGGCGCCAGGCGGCACCCTGCTGCCCAAGCTGATAGTCGAAGTGGCGTTCAGCTCGGCGCCCAGCACGATCTCCTCCTATCTGACGCTGAACGACCCGACGCGCGGTCTTATCGGCACCGGCAAGATCGCCCCGGACAACCTCGGCGGCGCCGAGGTGCCCATTTGGGAGGACGTGTCCCAGTGGGTGCGGTCGGCGACGATCCGCCGCGGCAGCAGCAGGATCGACTCCCCAGTGGTGCGCTACGAGCCCGGCACCTGTTCGGTGGTGCTCAGCAACGCCGACCGCCGCTTCGACCCGTCCAACACGGACGGCCCGTATGTGGACGGCAGCGGCGTCTCCCAGGTGCGGCCCATGCGCGCGGTCCGCATCCGCGCCCAATGGGACAACCAGATCTACCCGCTGTTCTACGGGTACGCCGACGCCTGGGACGTGGAATGGCGCGAGCCCAGCGACTCGGTGTGCACCCTGACCGCCACCGACGCCTTCAAAGTTCTTGCCAACATCAAACGCATCCCGCAGGCCCCGGCCGGAGCCGGCGAGACCACCTCGGCCCGCATCAACCGCATCCTGGACAGCGCGGCGTGGCCGGCCACCGACCGGATGATCGGCACCGGCACGGTCACCGTCCAGGCCACCACGCTGGAGGGATCGGCACTGGATGAGCTGTGGCTGACCTCCGACACCGAGATCGGGGAGCTGTATGTGGATGGCGCCGGGCGGGTCCGCTTCCGCGGCCGCTCGCAAATCACCGGTGATACCCGCTCGGCCACCAGCCAGGTGACGTTCGGTGACGGCGGCAGCGAGCTGCCGTATCAGGGTCTGACCATCGCCACCGACCACGAAACGGTCTATAACCACGCGCGGATCACCCGCGTCGGCGGCACTGAGCAGACAGCGCTGGATCTGGTCAGCGTGACCGAGTATTTCGAACGCACCTTCGAGCGGTCGGACCTGATCATGACCACCGACGATCAGGCGCTGACCTACGCCCAGTACATCGTGCTCGTCGCCGCCACCGCCGAGCTGCGCTTCACTCAGATCACGATCGACCCCCGCTCAGCGCCGAATCAGCTGTACCCGCAGGTGCTGGGCCGTGAGTGCGGCGACCGGATCACCATCCGCAAGCGGCCGCCCGGCGGCGGGCTGGTCGAGCGGGACGTGTGGATACGCGGGGTGGAGCACGAGATCGAGCCGGAGCGGTGGCGGACGACGTGGACGCTGCAGGCCGCATACAGCATCTAGGAGGCAGGTATGGCAGGGGCAGGTTGGAGGGACTGGTCGGCCGGTGAGGTCGTCACCGAGTCCCTGATCCAGGAGTATCTGCAGGACCAGGTGGTTCCCGTTTTCAACAACACCACCGAGCGGGACAATGCGATCACGTCCCCGTCGGCGGGCATGGTGTGCGCGATCAAGGACGTCGCACGCCTCCAGATGCATAACGGTGCGTTTTGGTACCCCGTGGCCCAGGCCGACCCGTGGTACTCCTACACCCCGAGCGTGACCGGCAGTATCCGGGACCTGAGCATCGGCAACGGAAGCATGGAGGGGCGCTACGTCCGGCTGGGCAGTACCGTGCACTTCTTCTCGCAGGTGACCTGGGGGTCCACCACGGTCAGCGCCCTGGGCAACCTGTCCATGTCCCGGCCGCCGGTCGCCCCGCGGTCGGGCTCTGGACAGGTTGCGCATGTCCTGATATGGGACGATAGCGCCAGCCGGTATTGGTCGGGCATGGCCATGCCGATCGGCAGCGGCGGCACGGTGCCCTTGTACATCACCACCGGTGGCGGATACATGATCCGGGCCACCGACATCCTGCCGGACGGCAACGTTTTCGGTGGCACCGGCGACATCCTGCGCATGTGGGGCGTATTCGAAGCGGCGGTGACCACGGCTTGACCGACCCGCTAGGCGTGCAGATCGGAGCCCGCGAAATATACGACCGCCTGGGCGATGTCGACCGCAAGGTCGATGCCGTCGGCAGCAAGGTGGACCGGCTGGTGGACGCCCATGACGTGATCCGCGGTGATATCGGCGAGCTGCGCGAGGACATCCGCGACCACGAGGACCGGCTGCGCACCCTGGAAAGGGGGCGCTGGCCGCTGCCGAGCCTGGCCGCCCTGTGCTCGATCGCGGCCGTGGCCATCGCGCTGATCGGACTGATGACCAAGGGTGGCTGAGTGAAATTCGAAGATCGGAAAAGCTTCGGCTGGCCGGCCACCGCCGCCGGATACGCCCCCTGCGACCAGGGCCTGGTGGTCCACTACGACGGCAGCGACCAGGGCCTGGCCGGCAAAAGCCACCAGGCGTGCCGGGAGTACTGGAAGAACACCCGGAAATTCCACGTCAACAGCCGCGGGTGGGCGGACATCGCCTACGCGTTCGCCGTCTGCCCGCACGGGATCGTCATGGAGGGCCGCGGCTGGCAGCGGCAGCAGGCCGCCCAGCCGGGGGGCAACGGCACTTGGACGTCGGTGACGTTCATGTCCGGGCCGAGCGAGGCGCCGACCAGGGCTCAGATCAACGCGTTCAAGCAGCTGCGGGCCTGGCTGCGCGGCAAGGGATTGAAGGCCGGTATCCGCGGCCACCGGGACTTCATCTCCACATCTTGCCCGGGCGAGAAGTTGTACGCACTGGTCAAGAACGGCGGCCTGGCCGGCCCGCCCGAACAGCGGCCCGAAGAGGAGGACGACGTGCCGATCCGCACCAGCCTCGGCAAGAACAAGGACCAGGAACTGGCCTGGGGCAAGTGGACCCGCATCACCTGGGACGTCGAGCACGCCGACCCGGAAGGCGCCCATGCCGACGGCAACTATCCCGGCTATGTCGCCCCGGAGACCTCCTGGGCGGACTTCCACGCCACCGTGCGCGTCGAGGGGCTGCAGCCGGGGGACGAGTACCAGCTGCGCTATGAGGTGCACGACTGGAAGGACGGCAAGTCCACCGGGAAGCCGTGGACGGAGATCCACGCCGACCACCCGGCCACCAAGGGCGTGCAGTTCGTGACCGGCTCCTGCTCCAAGAAGCTGAAGAAGGGCCAGCACGCCTATGTGGCCATCGCCGTCTTCCCGGTCGGCGACACCACGGGGCGGCCGGTCCCCAAGGCGGTTTCCGGCCGCTGGACGATCCGCCAGGACAGAGCCTGAACGGCCCGCCGGCCTCCCGCCCGGTTCCGGGGAAGCGCACAAAGGTTCCCCGGAACCGGGCGGTGTCGTTCCCGGCGCCGTCTGGGCCCGGGCGACAATCGCGGTNACGGACCTGAGGTGCTTTACTAGACGACAAGTCTGCAAGCGAGCACTTACTGAAGCGCTCTCCCGGGAGGTCTCATGTCCGTGGCGACCGAGAGCACCACCTTCACCTCGCTGAATCCCGCCACCGGCGAGGTGGTCGGCGAACACCCGATCCATGACGAGAAGGCGGTCGCCGAGGCCGTCGAGCGGGCGCGTGAGGCCGCCGCCTGGTGGCGCGACCTGGGCTGGAAGGAACGGCGGCTGCGGCTGCTGAACTTCAAGGGCACGCTGACGCGCAACCTGGACAAAGTGGCCCGGCTCGTCCACGAGGAGACCGGCAAGCCGCTGCAGGACGCGCAGATCGAGCTGGTGCTCACCATCACCCACATCGACTGGGCCGCCCGGAACGCCCAGAAGGTGCTGGGGCCGCGCACCGTCTTCCCCGGCCTGGCCGCCATCAACAACAAGTGCATCCTGGAGTACCAGCCGCTCGGGGTGATCGGCGTGATCGGGCCGTGGAACTACCCGGTCTTCACCCCGATGGGCTCGATCGCCTACGCCCTGGCCGCCGGCAACGCGGTGGTGTTCAAGCCCTCGGAGTACACCCCCGGCGTGGGCGTGCTGCTGGCCGAGCTCTTCTCCCAGGTGGTGCCCGAAAAGCCGGTCCTGCAGACGGTGACCGGGTACGGCGCCACCGGCGCCGCGCTGGCCCGCTCGGGAGTGGACAAGGTCGCCTTCACCGGGTCCGGCCCGACCGCCCGGAAGGTGATGGCCGCCTGCGCCGAGACCCTCACCCCCATCGTCGCCGAGTGCGGCGGCAAGGACGCCTTCATCGTGGACTCCGACGCCGACCTGGACGCCGCCGCGGACGCGGCGGTGTTCGGCGCGATGTCCAACTCCGGGCAGACCTGCGCCGGCGTGGAGCGGATCTACGCGGTGGCCGACGTCTACGACCGGTTCCTGGAAAAGCTCATCGACAAGGCCAAGTCGCTGCGCCCGGGGTTCGACCGCGAGGCCGACTACGGCCCGGTCACCATGCCCCGTCAGCTCGACATCATCGAGCGGCACATCAAGGACGCCCTCGACCGGGGCGGACGGGCGGTGCTCGGCGGCGCCGAGTCGGTCCGCAAGCCGTATGTGGAACCGGTGATCCTCACCGACGTGCCCGATGACTCGGCGGCGGTGTGCGAGGAGACCTTCGGCCCCACCATCACCGTGCACAAGGTCGCCGACGCCGAGGAGGCGCTGCGCAAGGCCAACGAGACCAGCTACGGCCTGGCCGCGACCATCTTCTCCCGCAACCGGTCGCGGGCGATGGACCTGGCCCGGCGGCTGCGGACCGGGATGGTCTCCATCAACTCCTTCCTGGCCTTCGCCTCGGTGCCGGCGCTGCCGTTCGGCGGGGTCGGCGAGTCGGGCTTCGGCCGCATTCACGGCGCCGACGGCCTGCGCGAGTTCGCCCGCGCCAAGGCCATCACCCGCCAGCGCTTCCCCCTGCCGGTCAACGTGGCGTCCTTCTCGCGCACCGACAAGGACATGGCGCGGCTGCTGCAGCTGACCAAGCTGATGCACGGCAGGCGGTACAAGAGGTGAGACGGCACCGGGCGGTCGCCTGACCGTTCTCACCTCAGGGTGCCCACCGTCCGCGATAAGGGCCGCGGACTTAGGCGTACGAGCGTGCCCGGGCCGACTAGGGCGTCTGAGGACGCCGAACTTAGGGCGTCATCCCGATGTGGCGGGTGCCGTCTTAGCGCGACTCTCTGAATACCGGGCCGGAAGGACCGGCCGGAGAAGGAGAGCAAAGCGCCGATGCACCATCCCGACATGTCCAAGGCCGTCATGGACGACCGGGTGCGCCGGATGCGCAAGGAGGCCGAGGCCGCCGCCAAGGCCAAGGCCGCCAAGGCCAAGGACCGCAAGAAGTGACCCGCAAACCGGCGGCGCCCGCCGCCCCGGCGGGCTGCCGTTCAGGAATCAGGCCCCCTCACCGCCTCCAGCGGGCGAGGGGGCCTTCCTCATGTCTCCCCCTCCCCGCACCGCAGGCGGCTGATCAGGGGGCGGACGCCGGCAGCGGGGGACGGCCGCAGATGAGGTCGGCGGCGCGTTCGGCGATGGCGATGACCGGGGCGTCCGTGCCGCCGCGCGGCGCCGTCGGCATGACCGAGGCGTCCACCACCCGCAGCCCTTCGATGCCGCGCACCCGCAGTTCGGTGTCGACGACCGCCTCGTCCCCGCCGCCCATGGCGCAGGTGCCGACCGGGCGGCCGAGGGTGACCACTGCCCGCCGCACCCAGGCGCGCAGCGCATCGTCGTCGTCCACCTGCTCGCCCGGGGAGTGCTCGCCCTGGACCAGGCGGGCCAGCGGGCCGGTGGCGGCGATCCGGCGGGCCTGGCGCACCCCGGCGACCAGCGTCTCCAGGTCGGAGCCGGCGGCCAGGCAGGCCGGGTCGATCAGCGGCTTGGCGTGCGGCGCGGCCGAGCGCAGCCGGATGCGCCCCCGGCCGGTGATGGCCACGGCGGCGACCAGCACCGTGACCATCCGCTGGGGCACCTCGGTCAGGCCCTGGTCCAGGTGCGGGGTGGCCAGCACGTGGTACTGCAGGTCGGGCGCGGGCAGGTCGTCGGCGCTGCGGGCGAAGCCGCCGGCCTCGGCCACGTTGGAGGCCAGCGGGCCGCGGCCCAGGGAGTGCCACAGCGCCAGGTGACGGCCGTCGAAGCCCTCCCACAGCGCCTTGACGCCCGGGGTGTCCCACAGGACGGGGACGGCCGGATGGTCCTGCAGGTTCTCCCCCACGCCCGGCAGGTCGGCCCGCACCTGAATGCCGTGTTCGCGCAGGTGCCCGGCCGGGCCGATGCCCGACAGCAGCAGCAGGCGCGGGCTGCCCACCGTCCCGCCGCACAGCACCACCTCACCCTCGGCGTGCTCGCGCAGGTGCTCGCCGCGCCACAGGTAGCGCACCCCGACGGCCCGTCCGTTCTCGACGGTCACGCCGGTGACCAGCGCGTCGGTCCGGACGGTGAGGTTGGGCCGCGCCATGGCCGGCCGCAGGTAGGCGTCGGCGGCCGACCAGCGCCGGCCGCGCCGCTGGGTGACCTGGTAGAAGCCCGCGCCGTCCTGCCGGGCGCCGTTGAAGTCGCGGTTGGCCGGCAGCCCGTGCTCTTGCGCCGACTCCACCCAGGCGTGGCTCAGCGGGTGTTTGAAGCGCAGGTCTTCCACGCGCAGCGGCCCGCCCACCCCGTGGTAGTCCGATTCGCCGCGCTGCTGGTCCTCGGCCTTGCGGAAGTACGGCAGCAGATCGGCGTACCCCCAGCCGGTGCAGCCGTGCTCATCCCGCCAGGTGTCGTAGTCGTGCCGATTCCCCCGCAGGTAGATCATCGCGCCGATGGACGAGGACCCGCCGAGGGTGCGCCCGCTCGGCCAGTACATGCCGCGTCCGGCCGCGTGCTGCTGGGGGACGGTCGCGTAATCCCAGTCATAGGCGCTCTTCAGCAAGGCGGCCTGGTTCGCCGGGATCCGGATCTGCGGCGCGTCGTCCGGTGGCCCGGCCTCCAGCAGCAGCACCCGGGTGCCGGGGTCCTCGCTCAGCCGGGCGGCCAGGACGCAGCCGGCGCTTCCCGCTCCCACGATGATGTAGTCGTACGCCACTAGCTGTACTGACCACAGAGGTTGCGAACGGAGCGGACACGCTCAAATGATCTTGTAGTGAGTGAGGGTCTCCGGGTTCGGTGTGGATTGCTACATCTGCACCCG
>JGI25327J35509_1001138_pt1 | contig 21349 bp, 23 predicted proteins | sample HigsolmetaAR202D_FD_35509 | JGI IMG/M metagenome (IMG submission 35509)
CGGAAGAGTTCAACAGCATCATCGACTCCAGCCCGCGCATCGTGCAGGCGCTGGCCGACCACTTCGGCGTCAGCTTCGGCAAGGTCCGCCAGCTGGTCAACGAGGGCAAGATCAGCTCCGAGCAGTTCGCAGCGGCGATGCTCAACGCCTCCGACAAGATCGGCGCCGAGTTCCGGCAGATGCCGCCCGAGTTCCGGCAGATGCCGCTGACCGTCTCCCGCGCCACGCAGGAGGTGCGCAACGCGCTGACCGGACTGGTGGGCTCGGCGGACGAGGCGGCCGGGGCCAGTGCCGGCCTGGCCGAGACGATCGCCGGCCTGGCGCGCACGCTGGAATCGCAGGAAGTGCGGGACGGTTTCCAGACCTTCGTCAGCGGGGTGGTGACGGCCACGTCGAAACTGGCCGAGTTCCTCGCCAAGGGCGCGGAGGTTACCCGCTTCTGGAGCGAGGAGTTCGCCGCGCGCCGCCACGGCGCCTCGTTTGACGACCCGGTGCGCATGGAGCAGGAGGCCGAGCGCATCCAGGCTCGCATCGACGAGCTGGACGCGTTCCTGGCCAAGGGGCGCGTTGGCCGGGCGCTGTCTGGCCTCGGCAGAGCCGACCCCTACGCCGTCGGGCGGGACCCGACGCTCGGGCGCGCGGGCGGCGACATGGTCGACAATGCCGAGCGGGAGCTGGAAATTCTGCGGGCCCGGCTGAACGACCTGCGCAAGGCCATCGCCGACTTCTACAACACCCCCCGGCCGAAGGTCACGGTGCCCGACGTGCCCGCGCCGAGCGCGTCCCTGATCCCGGCGTCGCTGGGTGGCAGCGACAAGAAGGCCAAGCTGACCGAGGAGCAGCGCGAGCTCAACCGGCTGCAGGACAGCTACCGGGATTACCTGGCGATGCTGGAGCGTGCCAACGCGCTCCACGGCCAGAACACCGAGCTGGCGCGCCTCAACTACGAGATCCAGCACGGCGCGCTCAAGGGTATCAATGATGAGCAGGCGGCGATCCTGCGCGAGGCCGCGCAGTGGCGCGACTGGCAGAAGGAGATGGCCGACATCGAAGCGGTGTGGGCGGAGGTCGCGCAGGAGGACATCCGGCGCGACCAGCAGCGCCAGGACGCCGCCGAGCGGGCCTCCAAAGCGGTGGAGGACCTCATCGCCCAGATGGAGTTCGAGAACAGCCTGATTGGCAAGTCGGTCGAGGAACAGGAGCGGCTGATTGCCGCGCGCCTGGCCGGCGCCGCCGCCACGGAGGAGCAGCGCGAGGCCATCCGGCGCCTGCTGGAAGAGGGCCGCGAGGGCCGCGAGGCCGAGGCGGACATGCAGCTCCTGCGCGACGGTGCCAAGGACCTGTTCAGGACGATCATCACCGACAGCGCCCGGGCCTCGGACGCGCTCAACCGGTTCTTCGACATCCTCAAGGCGCGCGCGGCCGACAAGCTGTTCGAGGGCCTGCTGTCCGGCTTCGCCGGCATGGCGGGCGGCGGCGGCTGGTCGGGATTCCTGCAGGGGTTCGGCAAGGGCTGGTCGGGCGCCCGCGCGGCCGGCGGGCCGGTGATGGCCGGCAGCGCGTACCTGGTCGGCGAGCACGGGCCGGAGCTGTTCGCGCCCGGCCAGTCGGGCCGGGTGTATCCGGTGGGTGGGGCGGCGGGTGGCACGAACGTCAAGCTAGAGGTCATCAACAACGGCCCGCCGATGCGCGCGGAACAGCAGACAATGCGCGCCCCAGACGGCTCGCAGGTCATCCGCCTGGTGTTGAATGCTGTCGCGGACGACCTCGCGCACGGCGGCAAGACGGCCGCGGCGATCAAGGGCCGGTTCGGACTGCGGGAGGCGACGAGCTGATGGTGACCACCCCCTCCGTCCCCCTGCCCAAGCGCGGGCGCCCCTCGCTGGTGGCGACCCATCCGCACCGGGCCGCGATCGAGCAGGCGCTGGCCAACGGCGTCGGGCTCAAAATCTTGGCGGCCAAGTACGGCATCAGCCCGGACGTGCTGTCCAGGTACAAGGCCAAGATGCCGGCCGAGCTGAAGGCCGCGCTTCGCGTGCGGCCCATGAAGTCGGACGAAGAGCTCGCCGAGCTGCGGGAACTGGAGAGCCGCAGCCTCATGGACAACCTTGTCTGGCAGCGTGGCCGCCTGTACGCCAACGCCGACATGTCCCGGGAACTCGGCGACCTGGCCGGCGAGCGCGCGGCCCTGGCCGAGGCCGGCAAGGCCACGGAGAGGATCGCCAAGCTCCTGGGCGAGCTGGGGACGGTGATCAAGCACGATCACCGCCACGTGCACCTGGCAGCGACGCCGGAATGGCACGCCATCCGCGTGGAGCTGGTGCGCGCGCTCAAGCCGTACCCGGAGGCGCACGCTGCCGTGGTCGCGGCCATCCAGCGAGCCGAGGCCATTGCGGCCGGCGGCATGGCGGTCATCGACGGCGAAGTGCAGCGCGTGCGCGAGCGCGTCGGCCAGCGCACGCTCGAGCCGCCGGAGGATGCATCGTGATGACGGTCTGTGCGCTGTGGGAGCTGCTGCGCTTCGCGGCGTGGCGGGTGGGCCTGTGAGCCTGGCCGGCGACTTCGAACGCGCGCTGGATCCGGCAACCATCTTCACCGCCGCGGGGATGGTGCCGGACCCGTGGCAGGCCGCGGTGTTGCGCAGCACGCACCCGCGGCAACTGCTGCTGTGCAGCCGGCAGAGTGGCAAGTCCACCACGGTGGCCGCCCTGGCGGTGCATTCGGCGCTGTTCGACCCCGGTCTGGTGCTGCTGTTCGCGCCGGCGCAGCGCCAGTCCACGGAGTTGTTCAAGAAGGTGACCGCGCTCTACCGCTCGCTGCCAGACGTGCCGGAGCCGGTGGCATTGACGGAAACCCGCATGGAGCTCCCCAACGGGAGCCGGATCATCGCGCTGCCCGGCACGGAGGCCACCACGCGCGGGTTCAGCGCGCCGCGGCTGATCGTGGTGGACGAGGCCAGCCGCACGGAGGATGCGCTGTATGCCGCCCTGCGGCCGATGCTTGCCACGACGAGCACGCAAGCCGACCAGGGGCGCATGGTGTGCCTGACCACGCCCTGGGGGCGTCGCGGTTGGTACTTTGAGCAGTGGGAGCACGGCGGCGACGTGTGGGAGCGGACGAAAATCACGGCCCACGACTGCCCCCGCATCACGCCCGAGTGGCTGGCCGAGGAGCGAAAGCTGGTGGGCGATTTCATCTTCCGGCAGGAATACCTGTGCGAGTTCGTCGACACGGAAGAGCAGGTTTTTCCTAGCGAACTTATCGAGCGGGCAGTACGCCCGGCAGGAGGGCCGCTATGGGCCTAGATTGGCAGTACGAAGAGCGGCGCGAGTTCGTGGTGGGCGTGGACCTGGGGCAGGCACACGACCCCACGGCCATCGCCGTGATCGAGCACGTGCGCGTGCGCGTGCGGCCCGAGTACGTGCAGGCATACGGCACGGACAGCCGCCGTCGTGCCTTGCTTGGCGAGTGGGACCGTGCCATCCGCAGCAACCACCCGCCCCAGTACAACGTGCGCCACCTCGAGCGGCTGCCGCTGGGCACGCACTACCCGGCGCAGGTGGCGCACATCGCAGAGATGGTCCGCCGGGCGCCGTTGAAGGATGCGCCGGTGTTCTACGACTACACCGGCGTCGGCCGCCCCGTTGGCGACCTGCTGCACCAGGCCGGGATCCGCAAGCTCCGCCGCGTGCACCTGACCGGCGGGCACGAGTCCCGCAGCGATGGCGACCGGCACGCGGTGTCCAAGGTGGACCTGGTGAGCCGCCTGCAAGCCGCGCTGCACGCCGGCGAGCTGGCGATCGAGCACACGCTGCCCGACGCCGCCGTGCTGGCGCGCGAGCTGGCCGACTACCGGCTCAACTTCACCGCGGCGGGCAATGCCCAGTTCAACGCCCGCAGCGGCGCGCACGATGACCTGCTGATCGCCACCGGCCTGGCGCTGTACGGGTGCCAGGTGAGCCAGACCCCCACGGCGATTCCGATCGGGTTTGCTCTGTAGCCGCCGGGCGCGGACACGGCGCGGACACGGATCCCGGCGCAAAAAGAAGGGGCTAGGCCGGTAGGCCTAACCCCTTGATTTCATTGGTGCCGAAGGAGGGACTCGAACCCTCACGATATCGCTACCGGCGGATTTTGAGTCCGCTGCGTCTACCAGTTCCGCCACTTCGGCGTGGGCGGGAAGTATAGCCGGAATGCCGGGAGCCGCCCGGGGCTTCAGAAGCCGCCGTAGCGGGCCACGGCCGCGGCGAGCACGAAGACCGCGGCGAGCAGGACCAGCTGCAGCCGCACCAGGCCGCGCACCCGGGCGAGTTCCCCGGGGGTGGGCAGGAAGCCCGGGTCCTCCCGCCAGGCCCTGCGCCAGCGCAGGTAGCGCAGGGTGGGGACGATCGACAGCAGGCCGGCCAGCAGGAACAGCCCGAGCTTGGCGTGGAACCAGGGGTTGTGCAGGTAGAAGTACCAGCTCTTCACGCCGTACAGCACGCGCAGCGCGCCGACGGCGAGCAGGAGCCCGGCGCAAAGGCCGTAGCCGGCGTCGATGCGGGCCAGGCGGCGCGCCACGGTGCCGTCGAACGGCTGGTGCAGCAGCACCGATTCCGCGACCAGCATGGCGACGAGGCCGAAGACCAGGACATGGTGGGCGGCTGCGAGGAGCAGGTCGGCGATCATGGCGGGCGGAGCTGTAGATGGCCGTACGGGCATGCTCGCGCGGGCGTGGCGCGGGCGCAATGACCGGGGTTGCACGTCCGGCCGGGATGCCGGCGCCGGATTGCCGTGTCCATGCCGCCGGTTTTGGGTAACCTGCGCCGGTTCCCAGCGACGGATGCAGACATGGACCGGCGGCAATTCCTCATCGGCTCGATGCTCGCGGCCTGCGCCGCAGGCCTGCCATTCCCGGGAGGGGCGGCCCGGCGCGGCGGACGCCTGCTGCCGGCGCCACTCGGGCGCGGCGACCTGGTGGCGCTGGTCAGCCCCTCGGGTGCGCTCGAGGAACCGTTCGACCTGCAGATCGCGCGGGAAGTGCTCGAGGCGCTCGGCTTCCGGGTCCGGATCGGCCGCCATGCCGCCGGACGCTGGGGCCACCTGGCCGGTGACGACGCGGCGCGCGCCGGGGACCTCAACGCCGCGTTCGCGGACCCGGAGGTCCGCGCCGTGGTCTGCGCGCGTGGCGGGTCGGGGGCGGCGCGGCTGCTGCCGCTGATCGACTACGACGCGATCCGGCGCGACCCGAAGGTACTGCTCGGCTATTCCGACATCACCGCGCTGCACTGCGCGATCCACGCGAAGACCGGCCTGGTCACCTTCCACGGGCCGACCGGCACCAGCCGCTGGAACAGCTTCAACGCCGACCAGTTCCGGCGCGTGTTCCTGGACCGGGAGCTGGTGGAATACCACAACCAGCCCGAGCGCGGCGACGACCTGGTGCCGCGGCGCAACCGCACCATCACCATCACCGGCGGCAGGGCGCGCGGCGAGCTAGTCGGGGGCAACCTCACCGTGCTCACCGCGCTGGCCGGCTCGCCGTACCTGCCGGATTTCCGCGGGAAGATCCTGTTCCTCGAGGACGTGTCGGAAGCGCCTTACAGGATCGANCGCATGTTCAGCACGCTGAAGCTGATGGGCGCGCTCGACCACCTTGCCGGCTTCATCTTCGGCGAGTGCACGGACTGCGATCCCGGCAACGGCTACGGTTCGCTGACCGTGCGCCAGGTCGTGGAGGACTACATCCGGCCGCTGGGCATCCCGGCCTACACTGGCGCGATGATCGGCCACATCCCGCGGCAGTTCATCGTGCCGGTGGGCGGCCTGGTCGAGATGGATGCCGACGCCGGCGGCTTCCGGCTGCTCGAGCCGGTGTTCGCGTAGCCGCGTTCCGTTCCGCGCGCGGGGCAGGACCGCATGCGCAGGCACGTGCTGGTGGCCCTGAAGACCTGGCCGGTGCGCGATGCCATGTCCGCCGGCCACTTCACCAGCATCGAACGGCCGGTGAAGCCGGAAACGCCGTGACCCGGCTCCACGCGGCGGGCCCGATGGCGTATCGTTCCCGCCCCTTCGCAGGAACACGGAGAAACGCAGCATGATCCAGCGCATCGACGCGGGCGACCGCATGTCCGAGGCCGTCATCCACAACGGGGTGGCGTATCTCGCGGGCCAGGTGCCGCTCACGCCGGGTGCCGACATCGGGACCCAGACCCGCGAGGTGCTGGCCGAGATCGACGCGCTGCTGGCGCGCTGTGGTACCGACAAGACCCGGATCCTCCGCGCCCAGGTCTACCTGGCCGACATGGCCGACTTCGAGGGCATGAACCGCGCCTGGGATGCTTGGGTGGTGCCGGGCATGGCGCCGGCGCGCGCGACGGTCGAGTCACGGCTGGCCGATCCGGGCTGGAAGGTGGAGATCGTGGTGACGGCCGCGATGCCGGCCGGCTGATCCGGGCTCCCTGCGCGCCCGACGGAGGACGGGACTTCCGTCATGCGCGCCCGCGACGGGGAGGGTGCAAGACTGCGGCTGGAACCCGACCGGAGCCATGCCATGCGCACCACCCGACGCGACCTGCTCAAGTTCGGCGCGCTCGCCGCCGTTTCCGCCTCCATCCCGGCGACCGCTTCACCGTCCGCGGGTGACGTGGGGCGCGCGGAACGGCCGCTCGACATCCTGATCCTCGGGGGCACCGGCTTCACCGGGCCCTTCCAGGTGCAGTACGCGCTCGCGCGCGGGCACCGGATCACCCTGTTCAACCGCGGCCGGCGGCCGTCCCCGGAGTGGCCGGGGGAGGTGGAGCAGCTGTTTGGCGACCGCAACACCGGCGACCTCGGGTCGCTCAGGGGCCGCAGGTGGGACGTCTGCATCGACAATCCCACCTCGCTGCCTTTCTGGGTACGCGACGCGGGCCGCGTGCTGGCCGGCAACGTCGGCCATTACATCTTCATCTCCACGATCTCGGTCTATGCCGACGGGTCGAAGCCCGGCATCACCGAGGACGCGCCGCTGGCGCAGTACCGCGGGCGCGATCCGATGGNCGAGACCCGCGAGACCCTGCTGGCCGACATCGAGAACCTCTATGGTCCGCTCAAGGCGCTGAGCGAGGCCGAGGCGCGCAAATGGTTCGGCGACCGCGTGACCATCGTCCGCCCGGGCTACATCGTGGGCCCGCGTGACGACACCGACCGCTTCACCTACTGGCCGCACCGGATCGCGCAGGGCGGGGAAGTGCTGGTGCCGGGCGACGGCAGCGATCCGGTGCAGGTCGTCGATGCCCGCGACCTCGCCGAATGGGTGGTCCGCCTGGCCGAGAACGGCACCACCGGCACCTTCAACGCCTGCGGCCCGGACTACGTGCTCGGCACGGACGCGATGGTGCACGGATGCCATGCGGTGACCGGCGGGCCGGTCCGCTTCACCCACGTGCCCGCGGAGTTCCTGGAGCGCCAGGGCGCGCTCGGGGAGTTCCCGATCTGGGTGTCCTCCAGGGCCGGCCCGTACGCGGGTTACGGCGCGGTCAGCAATGCGCGCGCGATCGCGGCGGGGCTGACGTTCCGGCCGTTGGCCACCACCGTCTCCGACCTGCTCGCGTGGTTCCGCGGCCTGCCGGTGGAGCGCCAGGCGAAGCTCAACGCCGGCCCCTCGCGCGAACGGGAGCGCGAGCTACTGGATGCCTGGCGGGCGGCGTCGTCCTGACGCCCCCGGGTGGGGCGCGAGGCCGCGGGCCCCGAGGGCATCGAGCTTGGCCTGGTAGAGGTCGCGGTCGCGGTTGCCGCCCAGACGGATGGCTTCGACCAGGGCGTCGCGCGCCTCCTCGAGGCGTCCAAGCCGGGCGCAGGCGCGGGCCAGCGCATAATGGAAGCGGTGTTCCCCGCCATGCAGGCGGATCGCGCGCCGGTAGTGCTGCACCGCCATGGCGAAGTCGCCGGCGTTTTCCGCTTCCGTCCCCTTCACGAAGTGGTGGAAGGGGTTGTTGCGCAGCACCGATTCGATGCGCCGGTGCAGCTTGCCGGCCTTGGCGGTCATGCCGCGGCGCTCGTAGACCCGCGCGAGGTTGAACAGGGCACCGGTGTGCCTCGGGTCGATGTCGAGGGCACGGGTGTAGGCGGCCTCGGCGGCGGCCGCGTCGCCATTGCGCAGGTGGATGACGCCGGCGTTGTTCCAGATGTCGGCGAACCCGGGGGCCAGTTCCAGGGCACGCTCGATGTACGGCCGTGCGGCTTTGATGTCGCCGGCCATGACCTGCTCCATCGCGCGGTTGCTGTAGTACAGCGCGATCAGCTGTTCATCCGGCAGCTTCGTCGGCAGGGTGCGTGCCAGCACCACGTCCGATGCAACGTCCACGGTGTAGAGGCTCTGGTGGATGCGGATGCCGAGGTTGACGTGGTTGCTCTGGACCACGTTGCTGTCCTGCTGGTGCCAGCTCAGGACTTCGTCGATGTACTGCGCATAGGCATCCAGCCCCGCTTCCCTGGCCAGTGCCAGGGTGAGCAGGGTGAAGCCGAGGCAGTTCGCCTTGCGGGTACGCCAGGACTCCTCGACGGTGTGGGTGGCATCGGCGTCATAGCCCATGCCCAGCCCGTCTTCGCCGAAGACGAAGGACATCATCAGTTCCAGCCTGCGGTGGGGCGTGCTGCCCCGCGACACCACCGCCTCGTGGAACCAGGCGCGCAGTTCCGGCGGGATGGCAAGGATGTCGCCCGGCCCGGGGATNGCATCCACGTGCGCGGGGATGACGTGTACGGCTACGGCCGGGGGAGTTTCCGGGGAGAGTCCGGGCGCCGGGGGGGTGCCTCCGGCCGCCAGCGCTGCCGCCAGGGCCCAGGTGATCATGACGTGCCCTCCAGGAACTTGCGGGGCACGTCCAGCCTAGTACCGTCTTCTTCCCGGTGCCAGTGCATGGATGTGCGCGGATTGGCTTTTCGCGCGGCCATTCAGGATGAACGCTGGTATCCTGACCGCGGACACGTCAGGAGGATCGGTGGATGGCGACCGGCTGGGCCGGTGACGGCGCGGTGCACGAACAGATCGACGCGACGGTGAAGGACGCGATCGAACGCGCGCGCAGCCGCCTGCCGTCGGGGCCGTCGCTGACGCATTGCGAGGAGTGCGACGCGCCGATCCCGGAGGCGCGGCGCAGGGCCATGCCCGGCGTGCGGCTCTGCATCGCCTGCCAGGAAGCGCGTGAACGGGAAGACGCGCCGTTCACCGGCTACAACCGCCGCGGCAGCAAGGACAGCCAGCTGCGCTGAATGCGCGGCGGCGGGAAGGCGGGCATGGCACGGGCGGGCGACGGCTGGCGCGGATGGCTGGCACGGTGGCTGGGCACCGCAGGCCAGCGCGCGCGGGGCGCATGGATCGAGCGTGGCTGGCGCGTCACCGAGCTGAAGTTCACCGGCAACGTCACCCAGAGCCGGATGCGCACGTGGCGGCCGTTCCACCTGCTGGTGCCGTACACGCGCACGATGATGGCCGCGCTGCTGTGGCGGCCGGAGGCGCGGCTGGCCTGCATGGTCGGTCTGGGCGGGGGCTCGCAGGCCAAGTTCTGCCACCGTTACCTGCCTTCGCTGCGGTTGGAGGTGGTCGAGAGCGAGGCGGAGGTGATCGCGATGCGGCGTCGCTTCCGCATTCCGGACGACGATGAACGCCTGCAGGTCTTCCACGCCGACGGCGCGGGCTTCCTGCGTGAACGGCGCGGGCGCTACGAGGTGCTGCTGGTGGATGCCTACGACCCGCATGGCATCCCGCCCGCGCTGTCCACCCAGCGCTGGTACGACGACTGCCGCGACGCGCTCGCGGATGGCGGGGTGATGGCGACCAACCTGTTCGACACCGATGTCGGGAAACACGTCGAACGGCTGCGGCGCAGCTTCGGCCGCCGCCGGGTGCTGGTGCTGAAGGAACCGGGGATGAGCAACCACGTCGCCTTCGCCTGGCGGGGGGATCCGTTCGGCGCACGCGGTGTGGACGAAGCGATGGCCGCGCTGCCGGCCGGGTTCCGCCGCCAGCTCGCGCCGGAACTGGCGCGCGTGGCCGAAGCGCTGCGGGGGGCGGGGTGAGCGGCATCCCGGGTCCCGGCGGGCAGATGGCGCTGGCGGGATTCGCGCCGCAGGCGCGGACCGACCGCCTGTTCTTCGCGCTGTTCCCCGACCGGGAGACGGCGTCGCGCATCGCCGGGCTGGCCGCGGATCTGCGCGCGCGCCACGGCCTGTCGGGACGGCTGATCCCGCGCGAGCGGCTGCACGTGACCCTGCATTTCCTGGGCGACCATCCGGGGCTGGACCCGGCGCTGCTCGATGCCGCCCGCGCCGCGGCCGCGCGGGTCGAGATGGCGGCCTTCGACATCGCCTTCGACCAGGTTGGCAGCTTCGGCGGCCAGCGCCGCGACAAACCCTGCGTGCTGCGCATGGCCGACGGGGACGCGCCCGTGCACGAGCTGTGGCGACGGCTGGGCGGGTCGCTGCGCCGGGAGGGGCTGGGCCGCCTGCTGGAACAACGGAGCTTCACGCCGCACCTGACCGTGCTCTACGACCGCCAGGCGGTGCCGTTGCAAGCGGCCGGTCCGGTCGGCTGGCGGGTGCGGGACTTCCGGCTGGTGCACAGCACGGTCGGCAGGCCCGCCTACCGCTGCATCGGAGGGTGGAAGCTGGCGTCCTGAGCCGCACGGCCGGCGCTTGTCATCGGCACCGATCCCCGCCAAAGTCTGGGGCTTCGACACCGGATGGGGAAATCGGCAATGCATCGGATCCTGTCGTGGATGCTGGCGGGCTGCCTGCTGCTCGTCGCCGGCGCGGTCTCGGCGAACGGTGGCATGACGCTCGAGCAGCTGGCGCAGGTGCGCAACGTGTCGCAGGCGCTGCTGTCGCCGGACGGCAGCCGGGTGGCCTACACCCTGGTGGTGCCGCGCGGGATCGGCGTGGACGAGGACGGGCCGGCGTGGAGCGAACTGCGCATCGTCGACCGCAACGGCAACGACCGCGGCTACGTCACCGGCAAGGTGAACGTGTCCGGGTTGGCCTGGATGCCGGGCGGGCGCGAACTGGCCTACCTGGCGAAGCGCCAGGGCGACGAGCACCGTGCGCTGTACCGGATCCCGGTCGATGGCGGCGAGTCGCGGGTCATGGCGAGGCTGGGGTCCGACATCACCACCTTCAGCCTGTCCCCCGACGGGCGCCGCGCCGCCCTGCTGGCCATGGCGCCGGAGAGCGAGGAGGTCCGCGCGCTGAAGAAGATGGGCTTCAGCCAGAAGGTGTACGAGGAGGACTGGCGTCCGGTGCAGCTGTGGCTTGCGGACCTGCACGAGGGCGCGGGCGAGCCGAAGCCGGTGCCGGTGGAGGGCAGCGTGCAGGCGGTGGCGTGGAGTCCCGCCGGCGACCGGCTCGCGTTGCTGGTGGCGCCCCGGCAGCTGACCGACGACACGCTGGTGTTCACCCGCGTGCGCATCATCGGCCTCGACGGCAAGGTGCTCGGCAGGGTGGACAACCCGGGCAAGGTGTCGGGGCTGTCGTGGAGCCCGGACGGCGCGTACCTGGCCTTCATCTCCGCCGAAGACGAGCACGACGCGCAGCAGGGCCGGCTGTTCGTGGTCGGCCGGGACGGCGGCGCCTGGCGCGACCTGCTGCCGGGCCTGGAGGGCCACGTCAGCGACATCGAGTGGCGCGACCCGGGGACGCTGCTGTTCGTCAGCCAGGANGGCGTGTGGACGCGGCTCGGCGAGGTGTCGGTGGAGGGTGGCAGCCAGCGCACGCTGCTGGCGCCGGAAGGCCCGGTCTACCAGGACGTCTCGCTGTCCGCGCAGGGCGACATCGCCTTCGCCGGCAGCACGCCCGCGCATCCGGCCGAGGTCTTCCTGCTGCCTTCGGGCGGCGGCGCGCCGGAGCGGCTGACCGACAGCAACCCGTGGCTGAAGGACGTGCGCCTGGCGAGGCAGGAGGTGATCCGCTACCGCGCGCGCGACGGCCTCGAACTCGAGGGCATGCTCGTGCACCCGCTGGAGCGCCGCGGCAACGCCCGCGTGCCGCTGATCTTGGTGGTGCACGGCGGGCCGGAGTCGCATTTCTCCAACGGATGGCTGAGCGGCTACGCGCAGCCGGCGCAGGTCGCCGCGGCCCGGGGCTACGCGGTGTTCTTCCCCAACTACCGCAGCAGCACCGGGCGCGGCGTGGCGTTCTCGAAGCTTGGCTTCGGCAGGCCGGGGATGGAGGAGTTCGACGACGTGGTGGATGGCGTGGACCATCTCGTCGCCACCGGGCTGGTGGACGCGAAGAAGGTCGGCATCACCGGCGGTTCCTACGGCGGCTACGCCAGCGCATGGGGCGCGACGTACTACAGCGACCGCTTCGCCGCGGCGGTGATGTTCGTCGGCATTTCCGACCAGGCCAGCCTGGTCACCACCGGCGACATCCCGTGGGAGCAGTACCTGGTGCACATGGGGACCTGGCCGTGGGAGGACCCGGAGCTGTTCCGCAAGGCCAGCCCGGTCACCTACGCGAAGCAGTCGAAGACGCCGACCCTGATCCTGCACGGCGAGGCCGACCCGCGCGTGCCGCCGATGCAGTCGTACATGTTCTACCGCTACCTCAGGCTGGCCGGGCAGGCGCCGGTGCGTCTGGTGCTGTACCCGGGCGAGGGCCACGGCAACGCGCGCACCGCCTCGCGCTACGACTACTCGCTGCGGCTGATGCAGTGGATGGACCACTANCTCAGGGGCCCGGGCGGCGAGCCGCCGCCGTACCGCATCGAATACACGCTTCCGGCGAAGAAGGACGGGAAGAAGAAGCCATGACGCCGAAGGGTGGAAGCGCATGAACGTTGACGCCGTCACCGCGGTNCCCGCGGGCGCGGCCGCGCGAGACAAGCGGCGCGTGCTGTTCGCGAGCCTGGTGGGCACCACCATCGAGTTCTTCGACTTCTACATCTACGCCACCGCGGCGGTGCTGGTGTTCCCGCACCTGTTCTTCCCGGCGGGCGANCCGGNCTCGGCCACACTGCAGTCGTTCGCCACCTTCGCCCTGGCGTTCATCGCGCGGCCGTTCGGCTCGGCGCTGTTCGGCCACTTCGGCGACCGGATCGGGCGCAAGGCGACTCTGGTGGCCGCACTGCTGACGATGGGCATCTCCACGGTGGTCATCGGCCTGCTGCCGACGTACGCGCAGATCGGCATCCTCGCGCCGCTGCTGCTGGCGCTGTGCCGGCTGGGGCAGGGCGTGGGCCTGGGTGGCGAGTGGGGCGGCGCGGTGCTGCTGGCCACCGAGAACGCGCCGCCCGGCAAGCGTGCCTGGTACGGCATGTTCCCGCAGCTCGGCGCGCCGATCGGCTTCCTGCTGTCCTCGGGCGTGTTCCTACTGCTGACCCGCTTCATGGACGACGCCACGTTCCTGGCATGGGGCTGGCGCGTGCCGTTCCTGGCCAGCGCGGTGCTGGTCGCGGTCGGGCTGTGGGTGCGGCTGCGCATCGCCGAGACGCCGGAATTCCAGCGCGCCATCGAGCGCGAGGAGCGGGTGAAGGTGCCGATGCTGGTGGTGCTGCGCGACCACCCGTTCGCGCTGGTGACGGGTACCATCGCGCTGGTGGCGACGTTCGTGCTGTTCTACCTGATGACCGTGTTCGCGCTGAGCTGGGGCACCTCGAAGCTCGGCTACCCGCGCGAGCATTTCCTGTGGCTGCAGATGGTGGGCGTGCTGTTCTTCGCCTTCACCATCCCGCTGGCGGCGCTGTACGCCGACCGCTTCGGCCGGCGCAACGCGATGATCGTGGCCACGGCGGCGATCATCGCCTTCGGCTTCGCGTTCGCGCCGCTGCTGGCGTCCGGCAGCAGTGCCGGGGTGCTGCTGTTCCTCGCCCTGGGCCTGGGCCTGATGGGCCTGACCTACGGGCCATGCGGCACCATCCTGGCGGAGATGTTCCCGACAGCGGTGCGTTACACCGGCGCATCGCTGGCGTTCAACGCCGCGGGCATCCTCGGCGCCTCGCCGGCGCCGTACATCGCCACCCGGCTGGGCGAGCGCTACGGCCTGCACGCGGTGGGCTGGTACCTGTCGGCGATGGCGCTGCTGACCCTGCTGGCGCTGCTCGCGGTCCGCGTGCGGTCGCAGAGGGAGGCCCAGGCATGAAGGGGGGCATGGCCTTCGGCATCGTTCTGGCGGTCGTGATCGGCGCGCTGCTGCCGCTGCAGGCGCTGATCAACGCCCGGCTCGGCTCGCTCACCAACGGCCCGCTGTACGCCGCGTTCGTCTCGTTCCTGGTCGGCACGACGCTGCTGGCCGCGGTACTGCTGGCCACGCGCACGCCGCTGCTGCCATCGTCCGGCGTGGCCTCGCTGCCGGCATGGATCTGGCTCGGCGGTGCCATCGGCGCGCTGTACGTGTTCGCGGCCACGAAGCTGGTGCCGGGGCTGGGGGCCGCGGCGCTGATCTGCCTGGTGGTGCTGGGGCAGGTGACCGGCTCGCTGCTGCTCGACCATTACGGCGTACTCGGCGCGAAGCGCCCGGTGGACGCGATGCGCGTCATCGGCGCGGTGCTGGTGATCGCCGGCGTGGCGCTGGTGGTGCGGCCGTGGCAGGCGCGGTGACCCGCTGATGGACGGCCTGCCGTTCCCGCTGCCGGAGGGCATGCTGGCGGAGCTGCAGGCCGCGTACGCCACGCCGCCGCGCGCCTACCATGATTTCGGCCACGTCCGCGAGGTGCTGCGGCACTACGCGGACGTGGCGGCCGGGCCGGGCTGGCACCGTCCGGCCGAGGTCGCGCTGGCGATCCTCTACCACGACGCCATCTACGTGGCCGGCCGCGGCGACAACGAGGAACGCTCGGCGGCGCTGGCCGCCGGGCGCATCCCGCACTGGCTGCCCGACGCGGGCATCGACCTCGCCCGCGTGGTGGAGCTGATCCGCNTCACCGCCCGGCACGGCTCGTTCGAACCGGGGGATTTCCCGGCGGACGCGGACGGCGACGACACCCGGCNCTTCCTCGACTGCGACATGGCGATCCTCGGCGCGGCGCCGGAGGTGTTCGATGCCTACGACCGCGGCATCGCCGCCGAGTACCGCGGCCACGTGCCGGGCTGGCTGTTCCGCATGCGCCGCCGCGCCTTCCTGAAGGGCCTGCTGGCGAAGGAGCGGATCTTCCTCAGCGGCGAGTTCCACGCCCGCTATGACGCCGCGGCACGTGCCAACCTGCGCCGCGCGGTCAGCGCGAAGCGCTGAGCTATCATCGGCCCATGCCGGTACGACTGCTCGACCTGCGCCACGTGCCCGACGACGAGGCGGACGACGTGCGCCGCCTGCTCGACGCCAACGGCATCGACTGGTACGAGACCCCGCCGGGCCTGTTCGGGATTTCCGCCGGCGGCATCTGGATCCGCGACGGGGGCGATGTCGCGCAGGCCCGCCGGCTGCTCGACGGGTACCAGGCCGAACGCCGGAGGCGGGCGCGCGCGGAGCGCGAGCGCGAACTGCGCGAGGGTACAGCGGAAACCTTCGCGGACATCGTGCGCACGCGGCCACTGGCCGTGCTGCTGGCACTGCTCGCGGTCGCCGGGCTGCTGGTGCTCATGGCCTGGCCCTTCTTCCTGCTGCGGTGACCGGCGCGATGGGGGCGGCGCGCCAGGCGGGACTGGTCCGCGGCATCGGCCGCGGCAGCATGGTGGCGCTGTTCGTCAACGCGGTGGTGGGCGCGGGGATCTTCGGCCTGCCGTCGCGCGTGCACGCACTGCTCGGTCCGTACGCGCTGCTGGCGTACATCGCCTGTGCGGTGCTGGTGCTGCTGGTGGTGCTCTGCTTCGCCGAGGTGGGCAGCCGCTTCGAGGACACCGGCGGTCCATACCTCTACGCCCATGCCGCGTTCGGCCCCGTGGCCGGCTTCCAGGTGGGCTGGCTGGTGTGGCTGACGCGCGTGACCGCGTTCGCCGCGCTGTGCAACCTGCTGGTCGATTACCTCGCGCACCCGTGGCCGCTGCTGGCACAGGCGCCTTGGCGCGCGCTGCTGGCGGTGCTGGTGACGCTCGTGCTCGCATGGGTCAACTTCCGCGGCGTGCGCACCGCGGCGGCCGTTGCCAATGCCTTCACCATCGGCAAGCTGGTGCCACTGCTGCTGTTCGTCGCCGCCGGGCTGTTCTTCGTCGACCCTGGCAACCTCGCGCCGGCTTCCGTGCCCGCGCCTGCCGATTTCTCCGCCGCGGTGCTGCTGCTGGTGTTCGCCTTCACCGGGTTCGAGACCGCGACCGTGCCGGCCGGCGAGGTGCGTGACCCGAAGCGTACCCTGCCGTTCGCGATCCTGGCGTCGATGGCGCTGGTCGTGCCGCTGTACCTGCTGATCCAGTTCGTGTGCGCGGGCACGCTGCCGGACCTGGCGGCATCGGACACGCCGCTGGCGGACGCCGCCGGGCACTTCGCGGGCCGGGCCGGTGCCGCGGTCATCGTGGCGGGCGCCGTGGTGTCGATCGGCGGGACCCTCAACGGCCTGGTGCTGGCGGCGCCACGGCTGCTCTACGGCATGGCCGAGCGCGGACAGTTGCCGCGTGCCTTCGCCGCGGTCCATCCGCGATACCGCACCCCGCACGTGGCGATCGCGGCCACGGTGCTTTGCATGCTGCTGCTGACGCTGTGGGGCTCGTTCCTGGCCGCGGTCGCGCTGAGCACCATCACCCGGCTGCTCGCCTACGCGGCCACCTGCGCGGCGGTGCCGGTGCTGCGGCGGCGCGTGGACGGGGAGGCCGGGCCGGCCGCGTTCCGCGCGCCCGCGGGTCCCTGGGTGGCCTGCGCGGCCCTGCTGCTGATCGCCTGGCTGCTCGCGCATGCCGGCATGCGCGAACTGCGCGACGTGGCCGTGGCGATGCTGGCCGGTGCGCTGCTGATGTGGCTGGCGCGCGGCCGCGGAGGTCCGGCATAGAATGGCCACATGAGCCGTCAGCCCGGGATCCACCGTTTCCGCGCATCCGCCGCCGGTGCCGTGCCGGAGCACGCGGCATGAGCTGGCTCGGCCTGCTGCTGCTGGTGCTGTGCGCCTGGCTTGCCTACAAGCTGGTGGGCGCGTTGTTGAAACTGGCAATGTTCCTGCTGGCCCTGGTCGGCGCGTACTGGTTCCTCGCGCCGTACTTCGGCTGGCCGACGGTGCCGGAGCTGCTTTACGCGTTCGGCCCGGACCTCGGCGGCGCGCGCATCGGGGAGCTTGCCGATCCCGCGGAGCTNGCCAGGCGTGCGGCCAGCCATGTGGTGGACGGCGTCATGGACCACGTGGGAGACCTCCTGCCCGGCGATGCGCCGGGGCAGGTCGACCGGTTCCCGGAGCCGTTGCCGGAGCCGCCGGCAGCGGAGGGTGGCGTGGACGCGGGGGCCGAAGTGGAGGGGGAGCCGCTCCGCTAGGGTTCGTCGTGGCCCGGGAAACCCGCCGCGCGCAATGCCTTCGCGGTTTCCGCGTCTGCGGGGAAGAACGATTCGATCGCAAGCTCCGACAGCGTCACCTCGACCGGCGTGCCGAACACCGTGGTGGTGCTGAGGAACGACAGTTCGCCGGATTCCGTGCGCAGCCGCAGGGGCAGCACGACCGCGTTCGGGTCGGGCTCTTCCATGTGCTCCGGCGCCGGGTAGGCGGCCAGTTCCGCGTGCAGGGCCTCGAGCTCCGGATCGCCGGTGGCCTCGATCTGGTGCCGCAGGCGGTGCAGCAGGTGCGCGCGCCACTGCCCGAGGTTGGCGATGCGCGGTGCCACGCCTTCCGGGTGCAGGCTCAGCCGCAGGACGTTGACCGGCGGTTTCATCAGCGCGGGGGAGACGCCCTGCAGCAGCGGGGGCAGGGCACGGTTCGCGGCCTGCAGGTTCCAGTGGCGGTCCACTGCCAGCGCCGGGTAGGGTTCATGGCCGCGCAGCACGAGTTCGATGGCCTGGCGGGCTTCCTCCAGCGATGGATCGTCGATCCGGCGTTCGCTGTACACCGGGGCGTAGCCGGCGGCGACGAACAGCGTGTTGCGTTCGCGCAGCGGCACGTCGAGGCGGTCCGACAGGCGCAGCAGCATGGCGCGGCTCGGCAGCGAGCGGCCGGTCTCGATGAAGCTCAGGTGCCGGGGCGAGATGTCGGCCAGCATGGCGAGGTCGAGCTGGGAGAGGCGGCGGCGCTGGCGCCATTCGCGCAGCTGTTCGCCGACGGGGCGCGGGCGGATGCTGTTCATGGCGGCCACCTTAGCAGCCCGGGGGACGGGGCGGCATTACGTGCCAGGTAATCGCCCCGGCGACGCGGGCCACCGAAGATGGCGGGGCATTCCGGACCAACAGGAGCCAGGCCATGAACCTTCGCACGATGATCTCCCATCCCCGATTCCTGCCGCGCCTGCTGTGCGTGGACGCGCTCGCCAGCGGCGCCACCGCGGTGCTGCTGCTTGCCGCAGCCGACGTCCTTTCGCCCTGGCTGGGCCTGCCCGCGGGGCTGTTGCGCGGGGCGGGCATCGTCCTGGTCCCGTTCGTGCTCTGGCTGCTCGCATTGTCCCGCCAGCCCGCGCCTTCGGGTCCGGCGATGTCCGTGGTGGTGGCGATCAACCTCGCATGGGTGGCGGGCAGCGTCTGGGTCGCCTTCGGGGGAACCTGGAAGCCGGGAACCCTGGGCATCGCCTTCGTCTGCGCGCAGGCGCTGGTGGTACTGGCCTTCGCCGAACTGGGCTGGTCCGGCCTGCGTGCCTCGCGTGCCCCGCGCGCCGCGAATGCCTGAGCCGTGGCGCGGCGCTCAGGTCCCGAACTCGCGCGAAGGCAGGACGATGCGCCGGTTCGGGCGGCCGACCAGGTCGAGGAAATTGTTGAACACCGCGTCCGCCTGCGCCTGCATGGCCGCGATGTGGAGCAGGGTGTCGGTGCGGATCACGGCCTCGTCCCGCGAGCCGGACAGCATCTCGAGTTCCGCCCGGTAGGCGGGATTGGCCAGCCAACGTTCGATCAGCGGCTGGTCCATCTCGAGGTGGAACTGGAAGCCGTAGGCCTTGTCGCCCCAGCGGAAGGCCTGCTGCTCGCACACTTCCCCGGTGGCGAGCTGCACGGCACTGGCCGGGATCTCGAAGTGCCGGCTGTGCCACTGGAACACCTGCGACTCTTCGCCCAGTGGTGACAGCACCGGGTCGGCGCGGCCGGCGCCGGTGGTGCGCAGCCGGTACCAGCCGATCTCCGGCTCCCGGTGGCGCTTCACCGGTGCGCCGAGCACATGCGCCAGAAGCTGCGCGCCGAGGCAGATGCCCAGCACCGGCCTGCCCAGGGCGAGCATGCGCTCGATCGCGCGCAGTTCGGTGCGCAGGTGCGGGCGCAGTGACTGGTCCTCGACGTTCATCGGGCCGCCGAGCACGATGAGTCCCTGGTAGCGGTCCACGTCGGGCTGTGCGTCCGGATCGCGCTCGAAGTTCACGAAGCGGATGCGGTGTCCGCGCCGGCGGATGAGCGGGTCGAGCGTGCCGAGCGGTTCGGCGGCAACGTGCTGGAACACCATGATGCGGGGCATGGCGCGATTCTAGGAACGGGACCGCCGCGGGAGGAACAGATGGTTTCGCCTGCGACGGTCGCCGGCGTTCCGGCTGGCCGGTACCGGGGATGCGGCCACCCGGGTCACGCCACGGAACGGAACACCAGGTTGCGACCGCGGCGCTTGGCCTCGAGCAACGCCGCGTCCGCGCGTTCCACCGCCTGTTCGAGCGGCTCGTCGGGCCTGCAGGCGGCCACGNCGCAACTGATGCTGGTGGCCACCGGGCCGGGCAGCGCGGCCACCGCGGCACGGATGCGCTCGGCCACGGCGTAGGCGGTGTCCATGGTCGCCCCGGGCAGCAGCACCAGGAATTCCTCGCCGCCCACGCGGGCGACGGGCACGCCTTCGTGGCAATGTCCACGCAGCACGTCGGCCACCATGCGCAGCAACTGGTCGCCCACGGCGTGGCCGTGGGTGTCGTTGGCCAGCTTGAAGTGGTCCAGGTCGAGGTAGATCACGGCCACCGGGCGTCCCTCGCGCCTGGCCCGCTCGCAGGCGCGCGGGGCCTGCGTTTCCCAGCCCTCGCGGTTGAGCAGGCCGGTCAGCGAGTCGGTGTGGATGCGCGCCAGCAGGCGCTTGCGCAGCTGGAAGACGTCCAGGGCGGTATCCAGCCAGACGCGGCGGTGACCAAGGCCGATGACGACCCCGACCAGCACGAAGCAGCCGTAGGCGACGAACATCGTGATGTCCGCCTGCAGGACGGCCAGCATCACGAAAAGCGGGCCGCAGAACGCGAGGATCACCGCGGTCGCGGTGGCCCGGTGCAGGGCGAAGGGCAGGATGATGATCGTGGTCAGCACCGCCGCCACGTGGGTCAGGCTGATGCGTGCCGGCTCGGTGAGCGTGGTCATCGCGATGCCTGAGCTGAAGATGCAGGCATAGACCACCAGGGCGACTTCGCGCCACAGGGAGGGCAGGCGGGCGCGCATCGCCATCGCGGTGCCGGAGAGCAGCGCGAACAGCCACAGGCGCCTGGGCAGGGTTTCCAGGGCCTGTGCCGGGGAGATGGCGTAGTCCCGGGCCCAGCCGATCACGAACAGCAGCGGCATGCCGAAGGTCAGGGCGGTGCGGCTGGGGGCCGTGTTGCGGTAGGCGTACCGGAAGAAGCGGAGCCGCTCCTCGCGGGACAGCCCGGCGACCTTGCCGTCCAGAATCCGCTTCCAGTCCTTGGCCATGCTGACTCCCCCCATCTCCACGGCCGTGACGGAATCACGGTCAGCCGGCACCGCTGGAAGCGAGGGCCGGCGTGGCGGTATCGTGGCGCGATCCGGGCGGCCGCGCCACCGGGTCCCCGGCTATTCGTCCAGGAACGCGCCGCAGCCCGTGTACGTTTCGGTCCCCACCTGCAGCTCGATCCCGGCCGGGTAGGTCCTGTCGCTCATGCCGTCGCTGCAGTCGCCACGGTTGACGCGGAGTTCCACCTCGCTGCCGTCGTCGGCCAGGCCCCGCCAGCCGGCGCGGCCTGGCAGCGCCGTCGCCCCGGCGACGGACAGTGGTCGCTCCCCCGCGTCGAGGGCCAGCCGGATGTCCGGTGCTTCGCCGGGACCGACTTCCAGCGACCAGAACGGCTCGTTGCCCAGCCCGCGGAACACCACGCCGCGCGAGCGCGCCTCGTCCCAGGGGGACACTTCGGTGGTGACGGTGCAGTCGGGCATGGGCGTGCCGTCCAGCGTCAGCATCGCGGCATCGCCCCTGTTCCAGAACTCGTTGCCGGCCTCGTCCGCATAGCGCGCGCCCGAGGCGGAAACCGCCCGGGGCAGGACCAGCCGGCGGGTGTCGAGGTCCAGGGTCACGTTGCCGGCGACGTTGTCGAAGACGGCGCCGACCAGCAGGTCGCCGCAGCGGAAATCCGCCGATGCCGTTTCCGGCAGGTCCGGGGCG
>JGI25327J35509_1001164_pt1 | contig 21078 bp, 19 predicted proteins | sample HigsolmetaAR202D_FD_35509 | JGI IMG/M metagenome (IMG submission 35509)
AGCGAATTTGCGGTATGCCCAGTCGGGCACGGTGTGCGTCAATTCGTCGATGATGGTCTTGATGCCGTTTTTGGCGGTAAGATGCGTCTGCCGGTCGTAATCGTCCCAGTCGTAGTGACCAGGCCGTCTTTCGATTGCACTCCACATGAACCAGTGCCGGAAGACATTGAGCCCATCCTCCACCGCCGTCTGATAACCCACTNCCAGTCCTCCCGCGCGGAATAGACGGCCCCGAAGGAAATTTGCGGCACCTTGTCCGTAGGTATGTGAAACGCTCCTTTTCGCGCGCAATATCCTTCTGCTGGCGGCAGCGACGCGCCGCCGGGTTCCTCAGCAAGGCAGCCTTCGGGCTAGCTCTTTTCCCCCGCTAGTGTCTCCAGCGTCAGGATGAGAGCCGAGTAATCCTTCTCGCCCTCGCCCATGGCGATCCAGGCTTTCATGAGCTGCTGCGTAGTGGCGGTATTGGGTAGCATCAGATCGAGAGCCCCCAGACCGTGAACGGCAGGCGGCTTGCGCAGGACGTTGAAGGTTACCCGCCGTTCTTCTACCGTCAGCGTCATCAAAAGCCGCCACTGCCCGTGACGCTTCGGAGAATATTTTTTGGCAAGGCACTGCCCTCAGGCGTGATGTCGCCATCCGTCGATGCCAGCGTGCGGTAACGCAACGGGTTTCCAGTTCAAAAGAAGTCTTGATTTACAAGGCTTTGTGCTGGCAGGGGCCGAGGGATCGAGGAAGGCGCAGCTTTCCACGCCGGTCGTCGTGACCGGTCCCGGCCGGAACAGCAGGTATGAATCCCGGCCAGGATCATTGGCAGACCGCGGTCCTGGCCATAATAGCCATAAGCCCCACTAGTCGTGGCGACGACAGGGCATTCGTAATGATCCTGAAGATTGGCGTCGACGCCGGGCCGCGCGAGCCGCACGGGAATGCCGTGGCGGAGAAGCTCTTCCTCCGGGCCGATGCCCGACAGCTGCCGAAGTCTTCCTAGGATTCGCTCCTTAGGAATGTTCGTCAGGCACAAGAAAAGAGGGCGCCGACTTCCCGGCGCCCGCACTCACTGTCAGCGCATCACCCGCCGCAGCCGGGATTCCATCTGCGCAGCACCCTCCTCCGGCGTCATGGCACCCGCCATCACCCCGTTGAAGGTGGTACGGATGATCTCGCTGATCTCGTTGTAGCGCGGCGAGACCGGGCGAGAACGCGCCGTCTGGACCACCGGCAGGGCCTGGTCGAGCCACGGCACGGCTTTGAGCACATCGGGGTCGGTATAGAGGTCCGGTGTAACCGGCAGGTTCGACGCCTCGATGGCGCGCTTCTTGCTCACTTCGGGGCTCGCGAGATACTTGACCAGCTTCACCGCCTCCTCCTGGTTCTTGGAATAGGCGGAGACCGCCCACTCCCAGCCGCCGAGGCAGGAGACCGGCTCGCCGCCCTCGACCGCAGGCAGCTTGGCAACGGCCACCTTGCCCTTCACCTGCGAATCCTCGTCGTTCTGGAAATGCGCCCAACCATAGGCCCACAGCACGGCGAAGACGGCGTTACCGGCCTGGAAATTGCGGCGGGTGTCGTCGGTCGCGATTTCGGCCACATTGGGCTTGGTCACGCCGGTCTCGACCATACTGCGCCATAGATTGAAGGCGTCGATCGCGCCCTGACGGTTGAAGGCGAATTCACCGTTTTCGGTCAGGTTGTGGCCCATGCTCCAATAGGGCAACAAGAAGGTCGACACCGCACCCTCGATCGCCGCACCCTGGAAACTCAGGCCCTCGAGATTGGGATTGTTCTCCCCCTCAAGGATGATCTTGCCGTCTCCTGAAGCTCCGTCCAGGTGGTGGGCACCTCACGGTTATACTTCTCGAGCAGGTCCTTGCGGTAGTAGAGGAACATGGCGTCGGCATAAGCCGGAAGCGCGACCAGCTTGCCGTCCACCTGGTTGGCCTCGGCGTAGGCAGGCAGATAGCTGTCCAGCAGCGCCTGCTTGTCCTCGACATAATCGTCCATCGGGGTGATCCAGCCGGCGGCAGCAAACTGGGCGGGACGGATCACGTCAAGGATGAGCACGTCGAGCGAGGAATCCCGCGCCGACATCACCGTGTTGAGATACTGAGCCTGGAGTTCGGACGTGGCGCCGCCGAGTTCGATCTCGACGTTCACATCCGGGTTCTGCTCCATGTAGTCTTCGATGAATCCGCGCACCACGTCTGGATGGCCCTGGCTGGAGATGAAGACCCGGAGATTGGTCTCCGCCAATGCACCGCTGCATGAAAGCGAAACCGCTAGTGCAGCAGCGGCGGCCATGTATTTCTTCATATCAACTCCTCCCTAGATGTCGCCTCGCCCCGCGGCCGGTGGACATTGTCTGCCATGCATTATCGCACTGCCGAAGGCGCGAACCAAACGCATACGCATCAATTCATAGCGCTACGAAATCGTGAATGTCAATCCGAACAACCTATCGGCTGATTTCCCACATGTGATTGACGAATGATCGAGCCGACAATATCGTAGCGCTACGAAACCGGCTCTGGTGAGCTGCACAATCCTGTTCAGGTGGAGGAGCAATGTCGGCGGAAACAATAAGGTATGGGCTCATCGGCGCGGGCATGATGGGCCGGGAGCACATCCGGAACCTTTCCGTGATCCCCGGNTCGCGCATCGTAGCGATCGCCGATCCAAATGCGGAATCGCGGCGGACGGCAGCGGAACTCCTGCACGAAAAGCCGATGCTGTTCGATGAGGCCGACGCACTTCTCGACAGCGACTTTTGCGACGCGCTGATCATCGCCTCGCCGAACGACACCCATGCGGGCCTGCTTGACCGGATCTTCTCGATGCAGAACCCGGTGCCGGTGCTCGTCGAAAAGCCGATCTGTACGGAGCCGTCCGATCTCGAAAGGTTACGCCGGGGTGCGGCCGAGTATCCCAAGCCGATCTGGGTCGGCATGGAGTACCGCTACATGCCACCAGTGGCCACACTTATCAAAGAAGTGCACGAAGGGCGGGTCGGCAGGCCTGCAATGATTGCCATGCGCGAGCATCGCCACCCCTTCATGCAGAAGGTGGATAATTGGAACCGCTTCTCCAAGCGCACCGGCGGCACGCTGGTGGAAAAGTGCTGCCATTTCTTCGATCTGATGCGATTTATCGCCCGTTCGGAGGCGGTCCGGGTGTACGCTTCGGGGGCAGCGGACTTCAACCACCTGGACGAGCGCTATGACGGCCGGCAGCCAGACATCCTGGACAACGCCTTCGTCATCGTCGATTTCGCCAATGGTATGCGCGCGCACCTTGATCTGTGCATGTTCGCCGACGGCTCATGGTGGCAGGAAGCCTTCGCGGTGACAGGAAACAAGGCCAAGATCGAATGCCTGGTGCCGGCCTCCCGCGGCTACGAGGAAAAAGTGCCGGCCGAAGTGCTGTTCAGCCCGCGCAACGAGCGCAAGACGCTGGAGCGGAGGCTGGTGGAGGTTGACGAGGAGGTTCTCGCCGCTGGTGCCCATCACGGCTCCACTTATTATGAGCACCTGGGATTCCGCCGCGCGATCCTCGGCCAAGGCCCGGTGGAGGTAAGCGTAGAGGACGGGCTGAAGGCGGTCGCCATAGGCATGGCGGCAGAGCTTTCCGTTCGCGAGAAGCGCGCGGTGGAGGTCGACGGGCTGCAGTTCGGCTGAACGGATGCCGGGACAGGGAGGGACGCATGGCCTCGGTCAAGCTGGAAGGAATCAGGAAGAGCTACGGCGCCGTCGAGGTCGTGAAGGGTATCGATCTCGAGGTGGCGGACAAGGAGCTGGTGGTGCTGGTGGGCCCCTCCGGCTGCGGCAAGTCGACGACGCTGCGTATGATNGCGGGCCTCGAATCCATCACCGCCGGGACGCTTACGATCGGCGACAGAACGGTGAACGGACTGCCGCCGCGCGAACGCGATATCGCGATGGTCTTCCAGGACTACGCGCTTTATCCGCACAAGACCGTCTACGAGAACATGGCGTTCGGGCTGAAGGTGCGAAATCACCCGCGCCATGAAATTGACAGCCGCGTCAAGCAGGCAGCTGAAACGTTGGGGATCGCGCATCTTCTGGACCGCAAGCCTAGCCAGCTTTCGGGCGGCCAGCGCCAGCGCGTCGCTATGGGGCGGGCGATCGTTCGCCGGCCGCAGGTCTTCCTGTTCGACGAGCCGCTGTCGAACCTTGATGCGAAGCTGCGCGGCCAGGTGCGCACCGAGATCAAGAAGCTGCATCAGGACATCGCCGCGACGATCATCTACGTCACGCACGATCAGGTGGAAGCGATGACGCTCGCCGACCGCATCGTGGTGATGCGCAATGGCGAGATAGAGCAGCTCGGCACGCCCGACGACGTCTACAACACGCCGGCCACCATGTTCGTGGCAAGCTTCATAGGCGCGCCGGCGATGAATTTCCTCTCCGCAACCGTGTCCGGCGGCCATGCGCGCCTTGCCGAGGGTGGCCGGGTGCCGTTGGGCGCGCTGGCAGCGATCCTCTCAGACGGAGACAAGGTGAAGGTGGGCATCCGGCCGGAGCATTTTCTGGAAGAGTCGAACGGCGACTGCACTGTGACGGGCACGGTTCAGGTGGTTGAGCCGCTCGGAGCAGACACGCTGGTGCACTTCACGGTGGGCGGCGAGACGATGACGGCGCGCGTCGCGGCACAAACGCGGCCTGCACCCGGCACGAGAGTGACGCTCGGATGCGATCCCGCCCGCATCCATATCTTCGACCCTGTGAGCGAGCGGGCATATCGGCCGCAGGCAGCGCAAGAGAGGCACGGCTCCATGGCCGTGGAGGCATGAGATGAGCGGGGCGGTGCACTCCGCGCTGCGGCTTAAGCAGCGTCGCGACTGGGCGTCCTTCATGGACCCGTCGGATCGGGCGCTGGCGTTTTGGCTGCTTGCGCCGACGGCGATCCTCCTACTCCTGATCATCGTCTACCCGGTCGGGCGGCTGGTGTGGACGAGCCTCCACAACCTTTCGCTTACCTCCGGGCTGCCGGCAGAATTTGTCGGGCTCGAAAACTTCGAGATCATGCTGGATGATCCGATCTTCTGGGCGGCGCTCTGGAACACAGTGCTGATCACCATCATCACGGTGCCCGGCGCGCTGCTCGTCGGTCTGGGGCTGGCGCTCCTTGCCAACCTGCCCTTCCGGTACAGGTGGCCGGTGCGGCTCGCCCTGCTCGTGCCATGGGCGCTGCCGCTCTCGTTCGTGGGCCTGATCTTCGCCTGGTTCTTTCAGTCGCAGTATGGCGTCGTCAACGACATCCTGATGCGCTTCGGACTTCCGCGCATCATATGGTTCAATTCGCCTGAATGGTCCTTTACGGCGATCTGCCTTGCCATCATCTGGAAGACCTCCTCATTCGTTGGTTTGATCCTCCTTGCCGGGCTGCAGACGATCCCCCGCTCGCTCTATGAAGCAGCCGATGTGGACGGCGCCGGGCGGCTCAGGCAGTTTTTCGAGATCACGCTACCGCTGCTCAAGCCAGCCATCGTCGTGGCGCTGATCTTCCGCACGATCACCGCCCTGCAGACCTTCGACATTCCCTACACGATGACGCGCGGCGGGCCGGGCACCAGCACAGCGACACTCGCCATGTATATCCACCAGAACACCGTCAGCTTCCTCGACCTCGGCTACGGTTCGGCGCTTGCGGTGGCGATGTTCGTGCTGTCGATGGGAGTGACGGTCATCTATCTACGCATGATGGGCAAGGGGCACTGATATGGCGCAACTTTTCACTGGCCTCCCCCTTCGGCTGATCGCGGCCGGCGTGCTGCTCATCAATGGGCTTTTTCCCGTGCTTTGGCTGTTCCTGACTTCCCTCAAATCGGAACTGGAGCTGACACGCACACCGATCACGTGGCTGCCGGACCGGCCGACGATCGCCAACTACGTCGATGCGTTCTCAGACCAGCCGCTGCACATCTTTCTGATGAACTCCTTCGCGGTGGCAACGCTTTCGACCATTTCGACGCTTCTGGTCTCCACCTTTGCGGCCTATGCGATCGCTCGGCTGCAACTGCGCTTCCGCGCGCTTATTCTTTCGGTGATCATCGCCGTTTCCACCTTCCCGCTGGTGACGCTGCTTGTTCCGCTCTTTGAGACCATGCGGGCGCTCAACCTGCTCAACACCTACACCGCACTGGTGCTTCCCTATACGGTGCTCAGCCTGCCGGTCTGCACGCTCGTTCTTGTCTCCTTCTTCGACGGCATTCCGCGGGATCTCGAAAACGCGGCCATGGTGGATGGCTGCACGCGACTTGGAGCGCTGTTCAGGGTCGTCGTGCCGCTCGCTGGACCGGGCGTGTTCACCGCGGCGATCCTCGCCTTCGTGAATGCGTGGGACGAGTTCCTGCTAGCGCTTTCCTTCAACGCAAGCCCGATGCTCAGGACGCTACCGGTCGGCATCACACTCTATCAGGGTGAGTTCGCCTTCCCCTGGACGGTGATTTCCGCGGCCCTGGTGGTCGGCATAGTCCCACTCGCCATCCTCATCGTCATCTTCCAGGAGCGCGTCGTCTCCGGGCTGACTGCAGGGGGCATGAAAGGATGAGCGGTAAGCGGCGCACCGTGGACAGCCTTCGCAGCCAGCGCTGGTACGCGGCTACCGACATGCGTGGCTTCGCGCACCGCCAGCGCACGCAGCAGATGGGGCTTAGGCGCGAGGAGTTTCTGGGCAAGCCGGTCATTGGCATTCTCAACGCCTGGAGCGAGATCAGCCCCTGCCACGCGCATCTGCGCGAGCGGGCGGAGGCGGTGAAGCGCGGCGTCTGGCAGGCCGGCGGCTATCCCGTCGAGATACCGGTGCTTTCGGTGGGCGAAGTGATGGTGAAGCCCACCACGATGCTCTACCGCAACTTGCTGGCAATGGAGGTGGAGGAAGTACTGCGCTCGCATCCGATCGACGGGGCGGTGCTACTCGGTGGCTGCGACAAGTCCACGCCGGGCATGCTGATGGGCGCGATCAGCATGGACCTGCCGACGATCTTCTGTCCGGCCGGACCCATGTCGAACGGCCAGTGGCGCGGCGTAAAGACAGGTGCAGGCACCCATACACGCAAATACTGGGATGAGCTTAAGGCCGGCCGCATATCGCCGCAAGATTGGGTCGATCTAGAGACGGGCATGACGCGGTCGATCGGCACCTGCAACACAATGGGCACCGCCTCGACCATGACCTCCATCGTTGATGCGATGGGGATGACGCTGCCCGGTGCTTCCAGCATACCTGCGGCCGACAGCGCCCATCCGCGCATGGCGTCGGCCTGCGGCGCTCGCATCGTGGAGATGGTATTCGAGGACCTGAAGCCTTCGGCAATACTGACGCGAGAGGCGTTCCTTAACGGCGCGGTCGCCTATATGGCGCTCGGCGGCTCCACCAATGCAGCCATCCACATGATCGCCATGGCGCGGCGAGCCGGTATCGACCTGACGCTGGACGAGTTGGGCGAAGTGGCGTTGAGGGTTCCGGTTTGCGCCGACATCTTCCCGACCGGCCAGCATCTGATGGAGGAGTTCTATTTCGCCGGCGGCCTGCCCGCCCTGCTTGCGAAGCTGAAGAACTTCCTTGCCCTTGGTGAGCGGACGGTCAACGGACGCACGCTTGGGGAGAATATCGAAAACGCACCCTGCTGGAACGATGAGATCATTCGTTCGCCAGAGAAGCCGGTTGTGCCGCTTGCCGAAGCACCCACGCTTGCGGTCCTGCGCGGCAATCTGGCGCCCTCCGGGGCAGTCATGAAGGTGGGTGCGGCCGATCCCGCGCTGCTCAGACATACCGGGCGCGCGGTGGTGTTCGACAGCCCGCGGGAAATGTTCGCGCGAATAGACGATCCGGACCTGGAGATCGACGAAACAAGCGTGCTGGTGCTGCGCTATGCCGGTCCAGTGGGAGCGCCGGGCATGCCGGAATGGGGAAACCTGCCCATCCCGCAGCGGTTACTCGCCAAAGGCGTGCGCGATCTCGTGCGTATATGCGACGGGCGCATGAGCGGTACCCATTACGGCACCTGCATTCTGCACGTCTCTCCGGAAGCCGCCGTCGGCGGGCCGCTGGCGCTGCTTCGGACCGGCGATCAGGTGCGGCTTGACGTGCCGGCCCGGCGGCTCGACATGCTGGTTTCCGAAGAAGAGCTGGAGCGCCGCCGCGCGGAGTGGAAGCCGCCTGTCCGTCCTGCGGGAGGGGCCTATACGGGACTATACCGGGAGCATGTGCTGCAGGCCGATCAGGGCTGCGATTTCGATTTTCTCGGCGGGCCGCGCGAGGTGTCCGAGCCGGATATTTTCTGAGGGGTGAACCGTGCCGAAGCAAAACCCGTTTTTGAACCTGCTTGAGCAGCATGCGGCACCGCCGCTCGGTACCTGGCTCATGTCAGGCGCGCCCGCGACGGCGGAGGCCCTGGGCTTTGCCGGGTTTGATTTCCTGGTGCTCGACATGGAGCACGTGGCAATTGACCTGGCGGATGCCGTGGAGATCCTGCGTGCGATCGCCGTCACCCCGGCGCGGCCCGTGGTACGGCTGCCGTGGAACGATCAGGTCACCGTCAAACGCGTGCTCGATGCAGGGGCGCAGACGCTCATGTTCCCCTTCATCGAAAATGCCGAAGAGGCGCGGCGTGCCGTGAGCTTCACGCGCTACCCGCCGGAGGGGGTGCGCGGTGTCGCCGCCGTTCACCGCGCGAGCCGTTTCGGGCAGGACAAGAGCTATCTCAAGGAGGCGGCCGACGGCGTGTGCGTCATCGTGCAGCTCGAAACGCCGGGCGCGGTGGAACGGCTCGAGGAGATCGCACAGGTATCGGGCGTGGATGCGCTTTTCATCGGCCCCGGCGACCTCTCTGCCTCGATGGGCCATATCGGCAACATCGCGCATGAGGACGTGCAGGCTGTGCTTGCCGATGCAGCGCGCCGCGCGAAGGCCATTGGCAAGCCTGTCGGCATAGTCGGGCCCACCCCGCAGATGGTGCGGGACTTCCTTGGTTATGGATACAGCTTCTCGGCAATCGCCTCCGACATCGCCATGATGACCGGGCGGGCCGCCGAATACCTTTCGCAACTGCGCGACGGGCCGGCGCCTGCCGCTTCAACGAGCGCATACTGATCCCATGGCCGACGTCCTCCCAGACCCCCTCGAGAAGTACCGGACCGTCTCCTACCGGTCGCTGTCGGGCCGACATGTGCTGGTCACGGGGGGAGCTTCCGGCATCGGTGCGGAGATTGTCGCGGCGTTCCGGGCCCAGAACGCGCAGGTGGATTTCATCGACATCGACAGCGATGCTGGCCCGACCTGGGCAGAGACGACGGGCAGCCGCTTCACGTTCTGCGACGTGACGGATATCGCCGCGCTACGCACTGCCATAGCAAAAATCCAGGACGCGTCGGGGCCGATCGACGTTCTCGTCAACAACGCCGGTAAGGACGACAGGCACGCCATGGCCGAAGTCGAGCCGGACTATTGGCGACGCGCCCTGGCACTCAATCTCGACCACCAGTTCTTCGCTACGCAGGCGGTGGCGGCGACCATGGCCGAACGGGGNCANGGCTCAGTCATCATGCTGGGCTCGGTTTCCTGGATGCGCGGCNGNCCCGGCCTCGTCGGTTACACGACGGCAAAAGCGGCGATCAACGGCCTCACCAAGACCCTTGCTCGCGAGCTCGGGCCTTCGGGCATCCGGGTCAACTGCATCGTACCCGGCGCGATCCTGACGGAGCGGCAGAAGAAGCTGTGGCTCACGCCCGAGCTCGACCGGCAGTTCATCGAACTGCAGGCACTGAAATTCCGTCTCGACGGAAGCCACGTGGCACGCATGGCGCTGTATCTCGGCTCTGACGAGAGCCTGGGCTGCACGGGTGCCAACTTTGTTATCGATGCGGGCCTGGTCCAAAACTGAAGGGTGCGCGGCGTGACCGGTTCGACAGCCAGCCTCCGTCGCCGCAGGCGCAAAGCGCAGCGCGTGACCCTCAACGAGGTGGCGGAGCTGGCGGGTGTATCCCCGTCGACAGTGTCCCTCTACATCCGCAAACCGGATGCTGTCTCGGAGGATCGGGCGCACCGGGTGTCGGAAGCNATCGCCAAGCTTGGCTATGTCCCCAACCTGATGGCCGGCGGCCTCGCGGCGGCAAGCTCCCGAATCGTCAGCGTCATCGTGCCTTCGATCCGCAATGCCTTCTTCGCGGAGACGGTATCGACGATCCAGGCGGCACTCGGATCTGAAGGGTTCCAGGTACTGCTTGGCCACACGGAATACAGCGAGGCGCAAGAGGAGGCACTGGTGCGTGCCGCGTTATCCTGGGCGCCGGCGGCNATCGTCCTGACCGGCCTCAGCCATTCGCATGGTACACGTGCGCTTCTTGCCGCAAGCGACGTGCCTGTGGTGGAGATGTGGGAGCTGGGCGGCCCGACGATCGACATGGCGGTGGGGTTTTCGCACGAGGAAGCGGGTGCCGCCGCAGCACGCCACCTGATCGCCCGCGGCCGTAAGAATATCGCCTATGTCGGAGCGCGGCTCCACGAAGACCATCGAGCCGCCCGCCGGGCAGACGGTTTCCTGCGGGAACTGGCGCCGGAGAGCGGCCAGGCGGGGCGCATCATCCGCCACCCAGGTCCAGCAACGGCAGATGCGGGGGCGCTGCTCCTCAACCGCGCGCTTCAGCAGTTCCCCGGCCTGCAGGGGCTTGCCTGCTCCAATGACCTGGTGGCCCTCGGCGTGCTTTTCGAATGCCAGAGGCGAGGCATCCGCATCCCGGAGGACCTGGCGGTGATCGGCTTCGGTGACCTCGGCTTCAGCGCCTCNTGCAACCCACCGCTTACCACCATACGGCCTTCCGGCGACGTGATCGGTCTCGAGGTCGCCCGGCTGGTGCTGGCGAGCGTGAAGGGAAAACCGGAAGCGCCTGAGCCCGTCATCGATACGAGCTTCCTGCTCGTCGAACGACGCAGCACATAGCCTAAAAGCGGGCGCGCCTGGTTCAAGACATGTTCATCTGGAAGATAATTAACTGCCGCTCGACACGTTCACAGCGGTGATGCTGATGGAAGCGGGTGTGTCGTCGAAAAACTGATCACAATGACTTGCCCCGTGCGGATACGGGCCAGAGCACCTCAACCCTCCCGCCGCGCAGGCCGACATACCAATCGTGCATGTTACAAGTTGGATCGCAATGGCCCGGGACCAGCCGCAAGCGATCACCAATTCTCAGCCTATCTTGCGGGTCTTCTATCACTCCGTGCTCATCGGTCCATTTCACATATCGGAGGTCAGCGCNGCCATAAACCTGCGGCAGNCCCGAATCCGCGGATTGCACCTTCAGTCCAGCATCGCAAATTGCCCGGCCAGGTCGGCGGGACATGACGGAGGTCAGGAGGAACATTGCGTTCTCCCACCCCGCACAATCCAGACGCCGACCTTCTGCGTCGAGGATGCGTCCATAGTCAGCGTCCAAAAAAGCATAGGATCCGCATTGCAGCTCTCCGTAGAGACCGGAAGCGGCTTCCAGAGGGTAGCTACCAGTGCCGCCACCAGTAACCAGGGGAACAGCGACGCCGTTCGCCTCCAGATGATCGGCCACAGCGCGGGTAATTTCCAGCGCTTGGGCAAAGGCCGCTTGCCGCTCGGACCATGTCGGCAGATGCTGGAGCGCCCCCTGGTAGGATTGGAGGCCTTCAAAGCGAAGCCTCGGTACAGCGAGGATAGCACGGGCAATCTCCAAAGCGGCTGGTCCATCCATGACCCCGCAACGCCCTGCCCCGCAGTCGATCTCGACGAGACATCCGAGCGTGGTGTCGTGCCGCTCAACAGCAGCGGCCAATTCACCGACATTGGCGGGATCGTCCACGCAAACCGAGATCTTTGCTCCCCGCCGGGGTAGTTGTGCGAGGCGGTCGATCATGACTGGATCGCGCACCTCGTTGGTTACCAGCACGTCGGTGATTCCGCCGCGCACAAAGACCTCAGCCTCGCTCACCTTTTGGCAACAAAGACCTGTTGCACCGCCGATCGTTGTCTGAAGCCGCGCAATGTCGACCGACTTATGCATTTTGCCGTGAGGGCGCAGACGCAGCCCATGGGCACGGGCGAATTCACCCATGCGCCGCAGATTGCGTTCCAGCGCATCCAGGTCGAGGATGAGACAAGGCGTCAGAACATCCGCCTCGCTCATNCCCGGTAGAGCAGGAACATCGAAGCCGATCTCAAGATCGCCTGACCCTGCGTCGAGCATCATTCTGCTCCTCGTTCGATCTCGACTTAGGAGTTCAGACGGCTTCCGGCACGGGCACCTTGGTGTCCGACATGCGGTAGCGGAACTTGGTGTCAGTCAATCCGGCAGCATCAGAGAGCTCAGCCGCGAATAATTGTGCGGTCAGAATGTCAAGGATGCCTTGCGCGATAAGGTTGTCGGCCTTCGGTACCTTCACCACGGTCAAAAGCTCACCATCCGCCACATCCGCTGTGGTGACAAGCAGTGCGGGGCAGCCGATGCGATCAAGATGTTGCGCCAGTTCGACTTCGCGGCCTGCGCCGAACAAAACAACCCCGGTGGTCCCATCCATGGATTCCATGGGGCCGTGCAGGTAATGGCGGGTGTCATAGGCGGAGGCGGGAATGCGGGCTGCCTCCCGAAGCAACAGCGACGCGCCGTCCGCCGTGCCCAGCGAGGCGCCTGCGCCTACACAGTCAATTGCCCGGCGCGCGGGAAACAGCTTGCCCACCCGCTCCATGCGACTTCCGGCAGTAGCCAACACCTCGCTCACCAGCTTCGGAATGGCAGCGAAGGCGTCAGAAGTGTCGCCCAGCAGCTTCTCGAAGGCCATGCCCATGGCAAGCAGAGTGGCCGTATAGCCTGTGCTGGAGGGCGTGGCGTCCGAGCCATTGTTCAGCCGCAGGTGCAACTCGGCAGCTTTTGCCAGCGGGCTTTGGGGATCGTTGGTAATGGCGAGGCGGCGGGCGCTGGACAGCTTCTCTAGTGCCGCCACGGTCTCCACGCTGCGGCCGCGATGCGACAGCCCAACAAGCGCGTCGCAGAGATTGCGGCCGTCGACCATGTCCACCGCGCGGATGGCGAAGGCGCGGCGGCCTTTGGCCTGAAGTTCGGCCGCTCCTACCACAGCAGCGGCGAAGCTGGCGCCGATCCCGGTCACGCCTATCACCGGCCGGTCGAGGCTGGAAAGGTCGAGGACGGCCAATTCCTCGCGTGCTGCGGCATAGGTATCAGCCAACGCTTCCGGCTGACGGGCAATGGTGGAACGATAGCTCATGGATGTCCTTCCTTCGTTCGCGAACTGGCCCGCAGCGGGACCGCGCCCGCCCCGGACTGTCTTGAATAATTAAGGCTTGCTGCGAGGCGACAGGCGCCCTCGACCGGCTTGCCCGTGAAGAGATGCGGGGTCAGACGGCCAGGGGCGAGTTCGGCTAGGCCTTCGGTGAAGGCCTGCCAGAGCCGCGGCTGGGAGACGATCACGCTGCCGCCTGCGACCGCATGCGTTGCGCCCGCGCCGCGCCGGTCGAGCAGCGCAACCAGTCGGGCAAGACCCCGCCCGCCTTCGCGGATCACCTGGAGAGCCAGGGCCGAACCCTGATCCGCGGCATCGAAGACTGCCACAGCATGACGACCGACCGCAGCGGCCGACCCCTGGCGCGAGAGCGCGCTGCCAAGGCGTGGAACGGATGGGACGGAAAGCGCCTCAAATATCGCCTCTACGAGAGGCTCGCCCCGGTCTCCACCCTCATCGAAATGACGCGCCACGGCCCGCACCGCCTCGCGAACCAGACTGGCGGCGCTGCCCTCATCGCCGACGATCCAGCCCCAGCCACCGGCCACCAGCATTTCACCCGAGGCCGAGCGGCAGACGGCTATCGATCCCGTACCGGCGACCACGCCTATTTGCCCGGAAAGGCCAAGGGCGAGCGGCATCAGCTCGGCGTCATTGACCACCGTGAGAGGTACATCGGTGCGAGCGGCCAGGGCTGACTGAAAAGCCCTGCATTCCTCGGCGTCATCGCATCCATGCGCGCCAACGGCCAGCGCAGCGACAGATGCGCCCCCAGTCAGCCGGGCTACCAATTCCAGAAGCGCGGCGGCATCCGCACCCCAATCACGCCGGCGCCACTCAGCACTTGGCAACACCAGATCGCGGGCCGCCCCTCCGCCGATGGGAATGGCCCGCAAGTGGGTCTTGGTCCCACCGATATCGACACCAACGATAAGCACATCCGACCGAGCATTCGGTCCTGTCGGTTCGGGAAGGTTCATACCTTACGTCCATCCCCGGCGCGCAGGCGCTGACCGTCAGACCCGAAGAGCAAAGCGCGGGACAAATCGNGGCGGACTCGNATGCGTCCTGCGGGCCGGGCAGCACCGCGTCCGGCCCGGACCGTGACGTGGGTACCGTCTGCAAGGTCCATATGGACGAAGCTTTCAGCGCCCAGTTCCTCTACGAGCGTTACCTCACCTTCCAGCACCAGCCCCTCCTCATCCGCCCCGTCGGACAGCAGGTGCAAGTGCTCCGGACGCACACCAATCTCGACCGGACCGGGGGCAGCCGCAAGGCCNGGAAGCGGCAAGGTAGCCGTGCCGAAGCCGCCGATTCCCTCNAGCCGAACCCCCTGGGACTCGGCCGCGGCCAGCCGGGCGGGCAGGAAATTCATTCTGGGCGAGCCAACAAAACCAGCCACAAAGCGATTGTCGGGATCGTCGTAGAGCGCCAGGGGTGCGCCCGCCTGCTGGATACGGCCGCCGTTCATAACGACCATCTTGTCCGCAAGCGTCATCGCCTCGACCTGATCGTGGGTGACGTAAATCATCGTGGTACCAAGGCGGCGGTGCAGTTCCATCAGCTCGGCACGCATCTGCACCCGCAACTCGGCATCGAGGTTGGAAAGTGGCTCGTCGAACAGGAATACCCGCGGCTCGCGCACGATGGCCCGCCCGATGGCGACACGCTGCTTCTGCCCGCCCGAAAGCTGAGCGGGCCGGCGGTCAAGCAGCTTGTCGAGCTGCAGAATCGACGACACCTGCCGTACCCGTTCGGCTATGAAGTCCCTCGGCTTTCGGGCCATGCGCAGCCCAAACGAAACGTTCTGAAAGATGGTCATATGCGGGTAGAGCGCATAGGACTGGAAAACCATAGCCGTACCGCGTTTTGCCGGCTCGATGTCGTTCATCACCTCGCCCTCGATCGTGATAGTGCCCGAGGTGATTTCCTCCAGTCCTGAAATTATCCGCAGGAGCGTCGACTTTCCGCAACCTGATGGACCGACGAAGACGACAAACTCTCCGCGCTCGATGGAGAGGTCAATGTCGTCGAGGATGCACAAGTTGCCGAAGAATTTGGAGAGCGACGAAATTTCGAGAAATGCCATTCTTTGCTCCGCTCAGCCCTTGGTGCCCGACATGGCGATGCCCTCGACGATCTTGCGCTGGAAGATCAGAAAGAAGAGCAGCGGAGGCACCGCGGCCAAAAGGTTGGCGGTCATGACGGTATCGACGGTGTGGTGTGACAGGGGCGAGTTGAACAGTCCAACGACCTGCCCGACCGTATACATTTCGGGGCGGGTGCTAATGACGAGCGGCCACATGTAATTGCCCCAAGTCTGCATAAAGGTGAGGATCGCGAGCGTTACCAGCGCGTTACGGCAAAGCGGCAGGGCGACGTGCCAGTAGATCTGCAGATGGTTGGCGCCATCCAGTCGCGCGGCCTCGATCATATCCTTCGGGATTGCGCGCATGAACTGCACCAGCATGAACAGCCCGAACGCTGAAGCGAGGCCGGGTACCACCAGCCCCTGCATGGTATTCAGCCAGCCGAGGCGTGAGGTTAGCAGGTAAGTCGGTATGATGGTTACAGCAGTCGGCACCATCANCGACAGCATGACGATACCAAACAGCAGGCGGCGGCCGGGAAAATCGAACAGCGAGAATTCGAAGGCCGCAAGAGAGCCGATGAGCAGCACCCCGGCAATCGTCAGGAGAGCGTAGACGACCGAGATGCCGTAGGCACGGAGATATTCGGTTTCCATGAAGATCATGCGAATCTTCTCGATCCCCGCCGACAGCGAGGACGGCCAGAGTCGCGGGTTAAGCGACACCGGCTCTCCCGGCAGGGCGAAGACCACGTTGATCATCCACCAGATCGGGAAGATAGCGATAGCAGCGACAATGAGCGCTAACGCCCATTTGAGCACCGTCCAAACGGTGATGCGACGGAAGACGATGGTAGCGCGGCTCATTTGCGCTCCCTCCACGCCCGCAGCCCAAACATCAGCGCAGTGACGGCGACGATCGTGATCGTCAGCAGGAAACCGTAGGCAGCGGCCTCGCCAAACTTCACCNCACCAAAGCCGCGCCCCATCATATCCATGACAGGGAACAGCAGCGCGTTGCGCCGCCCACCGTAGCTNGTGAACGAAGAGCCGGTGAGAAGCCAAGGCTTATCGAAAACCTGCATCGCCGAGATGAAGCCATAGGTGAAAACGAAGAACAGCACGGGCCCGAGCATGGGAATGGTGATGTGGATGATCTGCTGCCATTTCGAGGCGCCGTCGAGACGAGCCGCCTCATAGAGTTCCCCCGGGATATTCTTCAGCCCGGCCAGTAGGATCACCATGTTGAATCCGGCCGAAACCCAGACGTCCACCGCGATCAACGCGTAGAGCATCGTGTCGGTATCGTTCAGGAAATTGACCGAAGGCACGCCGAACCAGCCGAGAATCATGTTCAGCAGGCCGAAGTTCGGGGCATAGATCCAGCGCCAGATGGTCGCGGCGAGAAAGGCCGGCAGGACCACCGGCAGGAAATAGGCGTTACGGAAGAAGTTGGCCCAGCGCCCTGTGAAACTGTCCACCAGCAGGGCAAGTCCCAACGCCACCAGGATACCAAGGGGTACGGTAATGCCAATATACCAGAGCAGATTGGTCATTGCCGTGGAGAAGTCGCGCGAGGCGAGGATCTTCTGATAATTGGTGAGACCCACGAACTCTGGCGTTTTCACCCCATTCCAGTCGTGAAAACTGTAATAAAGGCCGCTGAGGATCGGGTAGAGGAAGAAAGCCGCGAACAGTACCATAAACGGCGCGATCATCAGGTAGTGCGGCAGGTAACGGCGCAACGTCATGGGTATATCTCGTCTAGGCCGCGGCCAGTGAAACAAGGCCGGCCGCGGCAAAGGCGGTCTGGAACAGCGGATTACTCAGCGAGGCAGCTATTGAGTTCGGCGATCATCTCCTGCGCGCCTTCCTCGGGCGTGTACTCCCCGTCAGCCGTCGCAGAGGCATAGTCGATCACTGTTGAGTTGTAGCAGCTCGGAACCGAGTCGATGAAATAGGGTGCCGCAACCTCCATTGCTCCGCGCGCAGCTTCGACCGAAACCTTGATGAGCGGCAGGTCCGAGACCTCGGGATCAGCCATGGCGGCAGCATTGGCGTTGTAGCGGGACAGCAACTTCGCCCAGCGGACCATCTGCTGCTTCTCGGTGATGTAGGTCGCGAACTCGAAGGCAATGTCCATATTCGGGCCGGGAGCCACACCGACGATCTCATAGCTGCGGATGCCGCCGGTCTTGCCCGGCTCGTCGCCGGGGATCAGCACGAAATCATATTTCAGGCCACTTGTCTTCGCTGCCTCCTCATATGTCGGATTCACCCAAGGTCCAACCGTGTGGAAAGCAAGCTGATTCGAGATGAACAGGTCCTTGGTCGCCTGATCGTTGCGGCTGGTGCCGCTGGTCAGAGGCGCCATATCAACGAACTTCTGCAGGACCTTCGCCATGATCGCAGGATCAATGCGGGTGGTACGGTCGTCCCAGTTGAAGCCCCAGGTCTCGCTGCTGCCGGAAGTGGCGTAAATCTCGGCGATCGAGTTGAAGACCAGCGTCTCGTCCGGAATCGCGTACAATCCGGCGTCCTTNACCTTCTGCATTTGGGCAAACCACTCATCCCAAGTAGCGGGGGGCACTGACGGATCGATGCCAGCCTGCTCCAGCACCGTCAGGTTTCGGAACAGCAGCGATCCGAAGCCGGTGTAGGGAATGCAGTAGAGCTCTTCTGGCCTGGGCATGCAGCTTGCCAGAGCATCCTCGTCGAACTGATCCCGGAACTCCTGCGGCATCGCCATCCACTTCTCGTAGATGTTGGCCAGTGCTCCGACCTCGACGAGCTGGGCGCCGACAGACTGCGCGTTCATAAACACGTCCGGCAAGTTGCCGCTGGCTGCGCCGGCTACCTGACCGGCTGTCAANTCGTCATCGCCCTTGCCGGTGATATTGATCGTCACCCCTGGATGGGCCTCGGTGAATTCCTTGATGAACTCCTGCTGGAGAGCGAGAGCCTCCCCCTGAGCAAAGTCAGAATAAACCCAATATTCCAGCGTCACGTTCTGAGCCTCGGCCATTCCGGCTGTCCCGACGATTAGCGCAGCGGCTCCGGCAATGCCTGCCCGAAGTCTGGTGATCCTCTTCATGGTTCCTCCTGTTGGCTCCGCCCGGTTCGAACGGATGCCGGTCATTCAGCGTTAGGCATCTTAACTAACAAATTGATCGAAGCAACATCCATTGTGGTCTCGTCTTCAGTTTGGCTTTGAAAATTTGCCTTANAGCTTCAGGCGTCCTTCGCCCAGGGCAGCACTCAATGCGCGCTCGATAGCCAAGCGCTCGATCCCGAGCACTGTTGCATCAGCTCCCAAGAGACTGCTCCGAATTTCCGCAGCATAAGAGAGGCGGTTCACTGTCTCGCGCACTCTAGGCAACAGCAGTGGCGAAGCGCCAAACCCACCGCCTAGCACCACCAATCCGGGATCGACGACGCTGACGCACGTAGCAACGATAGCGCCGATGTCCGCGGCATGCCGATCCACATGACGCTGGGCCGCCTGGTTGCCCCTCTCGGCCAGAAAAAGCAATTCGGCTGTGTCGCCAGGCGGCGGCCCAGCATCAACCGGCCAATCCGCGCGGACGCGGACCATGAGNGACTCGGTGCCCAGATAGCGTTCCACCTCACCTGCTTGCGGTTCCATCCCGGGGGCGAGCGGAAAGCTGAGGTGCCCGATCTCGCCCGCAGCGCCGCTGCGGCCGCGTACAAGCTGGCCGCCCAGCATCAGCCCCATGCCGATCTTTAGGCCAATTTGGATATAGGCGAAGGTCTCCTCGCCCTCAGCCGCTCCGTAATACCGCTCGGCCACCGCGGCGCAGTTAACGTTGTTCTCGAGCACCACCGCCACCCCGGATGGGGGACGGAAAGCCGTGAANACCACATTTTGTCGGCTGGCCTCAGCGTCTCCGCCGGGGCCNACGACGCGGGTAGGCACAGCTATGCCCAATGCACGAAGGGGACCCCACTCAGGTTGTGCCTGCGCCAAGGCAGCAGCCACCTGCCCCGCCACAGCTCGACTGATTTCCTCGTTCATAACAAACTGCCGGACCGGCAGACGATAGACATGGCTGTAGAGGAGCCGCCGGTCCAGTGTTGATACACGCAGGCGGACATGAGTCGAGCCCGCGTCCACCGCAATCACATGTCCCGCACCCGGNCCGATACGATATTGCACGGCCCTGCGCCCCAGCGGACCCTGGACCATACCAATCATCTCAACATAGCCCAGCCGCTCTAATTCGGCGATGGCGGCTGACATGGTGGGACGCGATAGCCCAAGCACTGCACCAATCTGCGGCCGGGTGGAGGGCCCGCTGAACGCCAGCGTGCGGAATACCGCCTTCGCGCTACCGGTCAATGCTGCCGGGGAAGAGGCCACCCCGTTCTGCTCCAATTTCCACTCCAAAATGCCCTCCCGCTGAGGGGTCGTGCATCATACGTGATGTTGCCGACCGGGATTCATAAAGGATTAGCAGCGAGGCCCAAGCGCGCCTAGTTGGTGTGAATGCCTGCGGTAGCAAGACTTNGCCGAACGGGATGGTATGTGGCCCGCCCCTCAAGGNATCTCGAGAGCCCTGCTCGACTGTTTGCAGGCCTNCCCTAGTGATCGCCAGCCGCTATACCCGAATCAACGGGGCACGCCGTAGGCCCGAAGCTTGTTGACACTTACCCTCCAACCTCTTTCCTGAAACCCAATGTAATAATTCAATACGCTTCCCTTCTGTAGTCGGGGCTTCGGTGTCAAGCTCGTGATCGATCCCTCACCCCTCTGGAGTCATGCTTCTGTTCGCGGTCGGCAAGGGCGCGCCGCAGGATGGGGGCTGAAGGTGAGACGGACCATGCTAAACGGCGGCTTGCAATTGCGTGTTGAAGCAGCACCAGACACTCGTGCGGCCTTCGCCTCATCCCCGTCCCTGATGGGACTTCGGATCGATTGGGGATGCCCCCTTCGAAGTTCTCGATCAGANCATGCCGGAGCTCCCCAGCGGAACAGGGTATCGTCGCGCCACATCCGGTCCATGACGACTGCCAGTTTGCNCGCGACGGCAATCTTTGCCTTCTTCAGCGTGCTGCGCCTAGCGATCCGCACCCCAGGCCTTGATGGACGTCCATTGGCACGACGACCGGGTCAGCATCATATGCGCCGCGGTGAACAATGCCGTCCGCGTGAACGCATCCCTCGAGCGGCTGATGCGACCTCGCACGTCGGTCTTTCCGGATTGATACTGTCGTGGAGGCCCAGATGAGCGCCGACGTCGCTCGAGCGTCGGAACCGGGCCGGATCATCGATTGCCGTCCTGGAGGCCAGCGCCGTCACCGGCCCCACACCGGGAATGGTCATGAAGCGCCGGCATAGCTCGTCATTGGCCGTTACCTTCAGAAGTGCCCGGTGTAGGANCGTCATCCGCGCCATNATCGCCGCCCGGCCGTCGGGCAAGGCGCCGATACAAAGCGTAAGCCGCGGGTGACCATCGACAAGATCGCGCACGCGAGCGTCGAAACCCCTGGCGCTCACCCGTCCGACCTTCAGTCCGAAGGACCGTAGCAAACCCCTGCTCTCGTTCTCATGATCACGCGGAACTCGTTTCTTGTCGGCCTGCATTCAGAGGTGGTGCCGGTTTCTGAGACAGGGGCATAAGGTGGATCGCCCGATGGAAAGGACGATCCAGCATGAAGACACGCAGACGGTTTACGGCCGAGTT